>JACCDS010921134.1_pt1 | contig 43447 bp, 44 predicted proteins | sample 7446441 | NCBI WGS metagenome assembly JACCDS01 (sample SAMN15323445, study PRJNA562643) | freshwater metagenome | isolation source: river surface water | place: USA:Blue River Watershed | collected 2017-08-17 | reverse complement strand
GGGATTTCACGGATGAGCGAGAGAGCATCATCGATTTTCATGTGTCCGAGAGGGGACTTGAACCCCTAATCCCTTGCGGGAACTAACACCTCAAGCTAGCGCGTCTGCCAATTCCGCCACCCGGACTGAGTGATGGGAAAGGATAGCAATTGGGTGCAAGAATAGCGAAATGAGTACAACACAATCAGAACTTGAACTAGAAACCATCCGAATCTGTCAGGAGTTAATCCGCATTCCGAGCGTGAACTTTGGAGATGGCAAAGGAGATGAGAAGGCGGTGGCTGAGTACGTTGCTGCATTGCTTTCTGAGGTTGGAATCGAACCGAAGATTTATGAATCAGCACCAGGACGTTGCAATGTGATTGCACGAATCAAAGGTAGCAATCCAAATCGTCCCGGCTTAGTAGTTCATGGTCATATTGATGTTGTACCAGCCAATGCAGATGATTGGTCGGTTGATCCTTTCTCTGGCGTCATCAAAGATGGGTTTATTTGGGGACGCGGCGCTGTCGATATGAAAAATATGGATGCGATGATTCTTGCAACAGTTAGAGATTGGGCACGCACAGGTTATGTTCCTGAACGAGACATCGTTTTAGCTTTCTTCGCCGATGAAGAGGCTGGAAGTGTTTATGGCTCCCATTACATGGTGAAGGAGCATCCAGAGGTTTTTGCAGGTTGCACCGAAGCCGTATCAGAGGTTGGTGGATTTTCAGTAACTGTTGCCGGTGGTAAGCGTTTGTACCTTATCGAAACAGCTGAAAAGGGAATTCACTGGATGCGATTAACCGCAGAAGGTCGTGCGGGACATGGATCGATGATGAATGATGACAATGCAATTACTCGTTTGTCTGAAGCGGTCGCAAAGATTGGTCGATATGAGTGGCCACAGCGATACAGCAAGACGGTAAAGGCTTTCTTCAAACGTATAGCCGAAGAGACAGGTAAGCCATACAACGAGGATGATCTTCGTCCATTGTTAGATGAGATTGGTTTCGCCTCAACGATGATCGGCGCAACCCTGCAGAACACCGCAAATCCAACGATGCTCGATGCGGGCTACAAGGCAAATGTGATCCCTGGATCAGCAAGTGCCACGGTAGATGGAAGATTTATTCCAGGTTTTGAAGATGAGTTAAATGCAACGATTAAGAGCCTTATTGGTGAGAACATCACAGTCGAAACAATTACTCGGGACAAAGCCCTTGAAGTTCCCTTTGAAGGCGATTTGGTCGAAGCGATGTGTAATGCATTGATTAAAGAAGACTCTGTTGCTATTCCTGTTCCATATGTAATGAGCGGTGGTACAGACAACAAGGCTCTTGCTGATTTAGGAATTATTGGTTACGGCTTTTCCCCACTTAAATTGGATGCAGATTTCAACTTTATGGCGATGTTCCATGGAGTCGATGAAAGAGTTCCAGTTGAGGGCCTTACCTTTGGAGCGCGTGTTCTCAAGGAGTTTCTAGAAAACGCTTAAAGGCTAATCTCATCCAAAGCGGTGCGCAGGATTTCTGGAAGAGAAATCTCTTCGCTCTTTAAAACACCCCGAAGCTGAGCACCGGTTCGAGCACCAATCAGTGATGAGGTTACGCCAGGTGCATCGCGCACCCACGCTAGAGCAACTTCAAGCGGTGAAAAGCCAAGACCTTCAGCTGCAACAGCAACGGCTTCAACAATCTTTGTTGACCTAGCATCTAAATAAGGCTCTATATGTTTTGCAAAGTGCGGGGCAGCGCCTCGAGAATCACTTGGGATTCCTTTGCGGTACTTACCTGTTAATACTCCGCGAGCTAGTGGTGCCCACGCTAGAAATCCCAGACCGCACTCAACGGATGCATCAATCAACTCGTACTCAGCGCTTCGATTAAGAAGTGAGTATTCGCTCTGAACTGTCGTAATTGGCGCTTTCATTGAATTTGATTGTTGTTTGGTTGCAGCTCTAGCGAGCTGCCAACCTGAGTAATTACTGACTCCGACATACCGTGCACGACCTGTTGTGTATGCATAATCTAAAGCGGACAAAGTGTCATCTAATGGTGTTTGTTCATCCCAGTTGTGGATCTGCCAGATATCTACAAAATCAGTTCCCAAGCGATTGAGAGAGCGATCTAACTCTGCGATAAGGCTATGTCGGGTCGCATCAACCTTGCGCACGCCATCTGAAAAGCTGATTCCTGCCTTAGTGGCAATGATGACCTCATCGCGATTAAACAGTGTTCCAATAAGCCCACCGATGACACGCTCACTATCACCATCTCCATAGGTTGCTGCTGTATCTATGAAGTTGCCACCTGCATCAAGGAAGGCGCGGCACTGATCTGCAGCTTCAATCTCATCGGTATCTCGCCCCCAGGTCATTGTTCCTAGACCAAGACGGGATAGCGAAAGACCGCTTGAACCGGCTCGTCGCTTTTCCATGGCGTGACCTTAGCAAGGCCAGGTAGCAAAAGCTGCGATAGCCTTTCATTATGCGCCTAGTTTTAATCCGACATGCTCACTCAGAGTCCAACGCTTCTGGCGTACTTTCAGGTCGCTTACCTAATGTTCATTTATCTGAAAAAGGACGCAAGCAAGCAGAGAATCTAGCTACGCGCCTTGGGTTATTTCCGGTCTCTGAAGTACGTGTATCTCCAATGGAGCGATGTGAAGAAACCATCCAGCCTTGGCTTCAGATGCACGAAAAGAAACTTGCCAAACCGAAAGTAATTACCGACCACGCGGTAAATGAGGTTGATTATGGACTGTGGAGCGGCAAAAAATTGATTTCGCTCTCGCGCAAACGAGAGTGGAAAACGGTTCAAGAATCACCTAGTCGAATGTACTTTCCAGATGGAGAAGGAATTGCCGCGATGCAATCCAGAGCGATGGCGACAGTTCACGATCTTGCAAAATTACAATCAAGCAAGGTTGGAATGATCATCAGTCATGGTGATGTCATCAAATCTATCCTCGCCTCAGCACTTGGTATGCACCTAGATGAGTTCCAAAGAATCATTGTTGACCCTGCTTCGGTATCAATTATTGAATACTCATCTGTTAAACCTCGTGTTCTGCTGATCAATGATTCACGAGCAGTTGTCACCGATCTGTTGTTAGCGCCGAAGAGATCTAAAAACCTTTTGGGCGGGGGATCGGGTAAGTGAAGTACTTTTTCTCAAAACCGGATCGATGCGTTGCTGGAACTATCGGACAACCAGGCGAGCGTGCCTTTTTCATTCAGGTTCGATCTGAAAAACGAATTGTGAGTGTTGCTTTGGAAAAAGCTCAGGTTCAGGCGATTGCAACCCGTTTAGAGCAAATGGTTTCCGAAGTACGAAAGACCCATCCGCTGATTCTCATTGAAGCGATAGCAAAGGATGATGCACCTCTAGATACCCCGGTAGATGAGGAGTTCAAGGTAGGTGCAATCTCCCTAGCCTGGGATGAGGAAGAGCAGTTAATGTGCTTTGAACTGTTCGAAGTCGAAGATGATGAGCGCGAAGTTGAAGCAAGTGTTTTAGAAGTAAATATCTCGCTTTCGATGGCGATAGCTTTTGTGAATCGTTCAAAGGCGCTGGTAAATGCTGGTCGAACACCGTGCCCATTTTGCGGGCTTCCAATTGACCCGCGAGGACATCTCTGCCCGAGGGCTAATGGCTACCGTCGATAAGTTTAAGTTGTTAACTGATGGCGTTTTAAAGGTAACGGGCCGATTAGTTGATGCATCTAACGCGACTTTATATGCAACAACCTCACTTGATGAAGAACAAATTACCTGCATCTATAAACCCATCGCAGGTGAGAGACCTTTATGGGACTTCTCCGATGGATGCTTAGCTCATCGCGAATATGCCGCTTACCTGGTCAGCGAGAAGTTGGGCTTCAATATTGTGCCTTTAACAATTTTACGTGACGGTCCTTATGGCATGGGAATGGTTCAGGAGTGGGTGGATATTGATGAGGGGATTGATTTAGCAACATTTTTTTCTACTGATCACCCTAGATTGCGCTCCATGGCTTTGTTTGACGCCATCGTCAATAACACCGACAGAAAGATCGGTCATCTTCTACCTGTTAATCAAAATGAAGTGTATGGATGTGATCATGGCGTTACCTTTCATGTCGACGATAAGTTAAGAACGGTTCTGTGGCAGTGGGCAGATGATTCATTTAATGAATCCGAAATAGATTTACTTCGCAGAGCCGAAAAATTACTCTCCGATGAGTTGGCTCACCAGTTAGCCGCTTTTTTAACTCAAGATGAAATAGAAGCGATGCTGGTTCGTATTGAACGTTTGATATCTGAAGGCCGCTTTCCATTGCCCAACCCAGATTGGCCCGCAATTCCGTGGCCAGCCTTCTAATGAACCAATACGATTAATCCATGAACTCCTGGTCTGAAGTCGCTATCCCTTCCTTGAAGCAAGGGTTGGAGCTACCACAGCTTTCTCTATCTGACACGGCATCTGCTGCGAAAAAACTAGTTGAGAAGAAATCTGTTTATCGGATGTATGTATGCGGCATTACCCCTTATGACGCGACACATCTTGGCCACGCCGCAACCTATTTGACCTTTGATCTTATTAATCGATACCTACGTGCCTCAGGTGCCGAAGTTAAGTACGTCCAGAACATTACCGATATCGATGATCCGTTGTTGGAACGAGCCAATCGTGATGGATTAGATTGGAAAGATCTTGCGCATCAACAAATAGATCTCTTCCGCGGTGACATGGAAAATCTCAGGGTTATTCCGCCGGCTCATTACATTGGAGCGGTAGATGCTATTCCCCTAGTAGTAGATGCAATTAAGGATTTGGATTCACTTTCAACAATTTATCAAGTAGATACAGATCAATATTTCACTGTTCGTGCTGACACTCGATTTGGTTCACGGTCTCATTTATCCCAAGATCAAATGATTTCGATTTTCTCTGAACGCGGGGGAGATCCCAATAGATTAGGTAAAAGGGATCCATTGGATTGTTTGGTGTGGATGTCGCAACGGCCTAATGAGCCAGGGTGGGAGTCATCTTTGGGGGTCGGAAGACCTGGATGGCATATTGAATGCACGGCAATAGCTTTGGAGTACTTGGACCCTTCAGATGTAGATAGCACCCTCATCGATATTCAGGGCGGTGGAAGTGATTTGATATTTCCTCATCATGAGATGTGCGCAGCGCAGGCACATCTACTGACTGGCAAGGAGTTGGCTGCTTCTTATGTACATACAGGAATGATTGGGCTCGATGGCGAGAAGATGAGTAAGAGCAAGGGAAACCTTGTTTTTGTATCTCGCCTTGTTGCAGCAGGCACAGACCCGATGGCCATTCGACTCGCTCTCATGTTAGATCACTATCGACATGACCGTATGTGGAGCAAAGGATTGCTTGAACAGGCAGAGAATCAACTTGCACAGATTCGAAAGGCCCTCGAAGCTTCAAATGCTGCGCCAACTGACATTGTGATTCATAAGATTATCGAAGCGTTAAGCGATGATCTCAATACTCCGAAGGCTCTATCAATTCTTGCTGATTGGAGTTCCTCGACATTAAATGGTGAAACGGGAGGAAACGCTAGCGAACTTCAAGATGCGTTAGATTCTTTGCTCGGCCTTCTTCTCTAATCTTCCTGATGACGGCGAAGATATCTCTCAAACTCTTTAGCGATACTGTCACCAGAAACATCGGGCAGTTCGGCTGCATCCTTGCTCTCCTCTAAAGCCTTCACATATTCAGCTACCTCTGAATCCTCAGCGGCGATTTCGTCAACCTCTTTCTCCCAGGCATCGGATCTTTCAGGTAGATCTGACATTGGTATTGAGATATCTAAAAACTCTTCAATGGTATTGATCAATGCCAAGGTTGCTTTAGGTGAAGGCGAAGATGCGGCATAGTGCGGTACCGCAGCCCAAAGGGAGATTGCATCTATACCGCGACGCATGCAGCCATCTTGAATAATTCCTAATATCCCAGTTGGCCCTTCATATGTAGAAACAGAGACACCGAGACGGGATGCAATCGATGGGTGAGCACCAGTACCTGTCACCGTTATAGGTCTTGAATGGGGAGTGTCGGCAAGTAATGAACCAAGTGTCATCACCAGCGATACCTCAAGATCATCTGCCAGGTCCAATAGATCAGCGGTGAAGTTTTTCCATCGCATCGAAGGTTCAACACCGGTGACAATCACCAAGTCCCTTTGCATGGATGGAATCGCTAGGCCAAAGACTTGAGTTGTAGGCCAGGTGATACTTCTTATCTCAGAATCATCTATTGATACTTGAGGTCTATTTACTTGAAAGTCATAGAAATCCTCAGAATCAACATCGGCGATTAACTCTGGAACAACTTCATCACTCTTATCCCGCCAACCAGATAGTAAATGCTCAACCGCTCCAGATGCCGCCTCTGCAGCATCATTCCACCCTGAAAAAGCCACAATCATCACAGGATTGCGCAGCAGTGGAATCTGATGAATCTCCATGAAAGCAACCTTAAGGTAACCTTCGTCAAATGAATACTCCATCAGTTACACCTGGGTTGCTTAGACGAACCCTTGCTGCGCGGGTGGTTGTAGCCGATGGTGCGATGGGAACGATGCTTCAGGCGGCAAATCCCACCCTTGAGGATTTTCAATCCCATGAGGGTTGTAATGAGATTTTGAATGTTAGCCGACCAGACATAGTTCGTTCAGTACATGATGAGTATCTAGCCGCCGGAGTCGATGCGATCGAAACTAATACATTTGGCGCTAACTGGTCCAATCTCGCAGATTATGGAATCGAAGATCGAATCTACGAGTTGGCATTTGCCGGCGGTCGTATCGCTCGAGAGGCCGCTGATTCATTCTCAACCCCCGATAAGCCTCGCTTTGTTTTAGGGTCATTAGGACCAGGTACAAAGTTGCCGAGTTTGGGTCATACAACTTATGAAAATCTCAAGGTTGCTTATTACACGGCGGCAAAGGGTTTAACTGATTCAGGTTGTGATGCATTACTGGTGGAAACATCTCAGGATTTGCTACAGGTAAAAGCTGCGGTCAATGGTTGTAGACAAGCGATAAAAGAATCACTTCGCGACGTTATTCTGATCGCTCAGGTAACTGTTGAAACTACCGGAACGATGTTGTTGGGATCCGAAATCGGCGCAGCGCTTAATACTTTAGAGCCGATGGGTATAGATCTGATCGGCCTTAACTGCGCAACAGGACCAACAGAGATGTCGGAACATCTTCGATACTTAAGCAAGAACTCAAAGGTTGCGATATCGGTGATGCCAAATGCGGGATTGCCAGTTCTTGGAGCCAACGGAGCTTCTTATCCTTTGGGACCAGATGAGTTAGCTGTCGCACTCGATGGCTTTATTAATGAATATGGAATTTCCTTAGTCGGTGGATGCTGCGGAACAACACCGGCACATCTTTCTGCAGTGGTGAAAAAAGTTAGCGGAAAAAAGATCCTTGAAAGAACCCCAGATCTAGATCCAGGCGCATCATCTTTGTATCAGTACGTTCCATTTCGCCAAGATAAGACTTATCTGGCGATTGGAGAGCGCACCAATGCAAATGGTTCGCGGGCTTTCCGAGATGCTTTACTGGCCGAAGACTGGGAAAAGTGTGTAGACATAGCGCGTGATCAGATTCGCGATGGCGCTCATATGTTGGATCTTTCAGTTGATTACGTTGGACGCGATGGCGCAGCCGATATGAGCCAACTAGTTTCTCGTTTTGCAACCTCTAGCACCTTGCCTATTGTCTTGGATTCAACCGAACCTGCGGTATTAAAAGCTGGGCTCGAACACTTGGGTGGTCGATGTGTAATTAACTCTGTCAACTATGAAGATGGCGATGGTCCAGATTCGCGATTTGCAAAGATTATGCCCTTGGTCAAGGAACATGGAGCAAGCGTTGTTGCTTTGACAATTGATGAAGAGGGTCAAGCTCGTGATGCTGAGTGGAAACTTCGGGTAGCGCGTCGATTGATCAATGATCTTCATGACAACTGGGGTATGAACATTGGCGATATCTTGATCGATTGCCTTACCTTTCCGATCGCTACAGGCCAAGAAGAGACCCGTAAGGATGGAATTGAAACGATCAATGCGATTCGTCAACTAAAGGTTGAGTTCCCCGAGGTGCAAACAACCCTGGGTGTAAGCAATGTTTCCTTCGGGTTAAACGCTGCGGCGCGAGTCGTTCTTAACTCGGTCTTTCTACACGAGTGCGTTCAGGCTGGATTGGATTCAGCGATCGTGCATCCCTCAAAAATCACTCCGATGGCACGCATTGATGAGCGTCAGAAGCAGGTTGCCTTAGATCTCATTTATGATCGCAGAACTTTTGATGGGGATGAGTGCACATACGATCCACTCCAAGAGTTTCTGCAGCTCTTTGATGGCGTTGAGCTAGCTACTAGCAAGAATGCACGGGCTGAAGCACTCGCTGCCTTACCTCTGTTTGAGCGATTGCAACGTCGTATTATCGATGGAGAAAAGGTTGGATTAGAGGATGATCTCAAGGCTGCGATGGACCAGGGCATGCCTCCACTTGAAATCATCAACGACCATTTGCTTGAAGGCATGAAAACAGTTGGTGAGCTATTTGGTAAAGGTGAGATGCAGCTTCCATTTGTACTTCAAAGCGCTGAGGTAATGAAAACCGCCGTTGCGATTTTGGAACCATTCATGGAGAAGACCGGGGATGAAGGTCGTGGAACTATGTTGCTCGCGACGGTAAAGGGCGATGTTCACGATATTGGAAAGAACCTAGTCGACATCATTTTGACAAACAATGGTTATCGAGTGGTCAATATAGGAATCAAGCAGACAATTAATCAGATTATTGATGGGGCTTTGGAGTCCAATGCGGATGCAATCGGTATGAGCGGCCTATTGGTTAAGTCGACGGTGATCATGAAGGAGAATCTCCAGGAGATTGCCGCTCGCGGCCTAGATCAAAAATGGCCGATTGTTCTCGGGGGAGCAGCACTAACTCGTGCATATGTTGAACAGGATTTAGCTTCTATGTTCCCAGGTGAGGTTCGTTATGCACGTGATGCATTTGAAGGTCTTCGCTTGATGGATGCCATCATGGCGGTAAAACGTGGCGAGCCAGGTGCAGCGCTTCCTGCGCTACGAGAAAGAAAAGTTGCCAACACTCGAACTAAAGCTGAAGATCTTCCAATAGATACTTCTCGAAGCGATGTGGCGGTCGATGTTGATATTCCTACGCCGCCGTTCTTTGGATCCCGAGTTGTAAAGGGAATCCAACTCAGCGATTACGCAGGTATGTTGGATGAGCGCGCTTTATTTGTAGGACAGTGGGGTTTAAAGGGAAATCGCGGTGAGTACGAAAATATGGTTGAGGCAGAAGGTCGACCTCGTTTACGCTCATTACTCAACGAGGTTCAGGCAAATGGATGGCTCAACGCAGCTGTTGTCTATGGATACTTCCCTTGTTACAGCGATGGAAATGACCTGGTCATCCTTCATCATGAAGGAGAGAACAAAGGTAAGGAGAGAACCCGCTTCACCTTCCCTCGGCAGACACGTGATCGACGTTTGTGCATTAGTGATTTCTTTGCTTCCAAGGATTCAGGTAAGACCGATGTGGTTGCCTTCCATGTTGTAACAATGGGATCAACGGTCAGTGATGCCGCCGCGAAACTTTTTGCCGCCAATAACTACCGCGAGTATTTAGAGCTTCATGGTTTGTCGGTGCAACTCACTGAAAGTTTGGCTGAACACTGGCACGCAAGAATACGTGAAGAGCTATCCGTCAAATCCGATGATTCGACGGATCTGCAGGGGATTTTGGACCAGGGATATCGTGGCTCTCGTTACTCATTTGGTTATCCAGCTTGCCCAGATCTTGAACAACAGGTTCAGTTATGCGAGTTGTTGGATCCGTCGCGAATTGGTGTTGAACTTTCGGAGGAGTTCCAGCTACATCCTGAACAATCCACCTCTGCGATTATTGTTCATCACCCAGAAGCTAAGTACTTCAACGCTAATTAATGGAGAATCCAAAGAGTTTTTTTGATGCCATTTTCTTTGATATGGATGGCCTCATGGTTGATTCTGAACCACAATGGTTTGTATCTGAGATTGAAGTCACCGAACCCTTTGGCTACACATGGCTAGAAGAGGATCAAGTTGCCTGCTTGGGTGGGCCATTGACACGTGTAGGTCAATATATGTTCGACAAATGTGGGCAGGTTGAATCACCACATTTCTTCACTCAAGAGTTAATCCGAGTACAAGCGGCGAAAATGCGTGGAAACACACCAACGATGCCGGGAGCTGTTGAATTAGTTAAGGATCTCCAAGCACATGGCGTTAAGACCGCATTGGTATCAGCAAGTCCTCGCAACATTGTTGATGCTGTACTAGATAACTTGGGCCATGATTTATTCCCATTTTCGATTAGCTCTGATGATGTATCAGTTACCAAGCCAAATCCAGAGTGTTATCTAAAAGCTGCAGCACTTAGTCAATCAGATATCTCTACCTGTTTGATCTTTGAAGATTCGCTGACCGGAATGAACGCAGCGATCTCAAGCGGAGCGCGACTTATTGCAGTGCCGCATCTGGTAACTATCGAAGAATCACCAACCGTAAGAGTTATCAAATCTTTAGAGCAGCTTAATTACGAGAAATTGAAATCACTCTTTAATGATTTTTCGCAGGCGATTTAGCTGTTGTGTGCCGGGCAGATTGATTTGAAATAGCACCAATCACATAGGCGGGAAGGCTTTGGGGGCCAATACTCCTTTTCAATTGAAATGAAGATATCTTGAGCAACCCTTCTGAGAACTTTTTCCGCAGATTCAATCTCCGCCATCGTCGGATTACTCTTTACGATTCGTCCATCGCCCAGATAGATCAATTGCAGTAGCCGTGGAAGTACCCCTGTGTTTTTCCAGTATAAAAGTGCATAGACCCTCAACTGAAAGAGCGCCTTTTCCTCCCAACCCGGTCTTGGAGATTTTCCGGTTTTGTAATCAACGATACGAACCTCACCAGTAGGTGCGATATCTAATCTGTCCACATAACCGTGTAAGTAAACATCAGAGTCAAAATCATCCTCTAAATGCATCTCGCGATGTGTTGCCTCAAAGGTAGAGGGGTTTTCTAGGGTGAAGTAAGTTTGCAAGAGAGAGGAGGCTCGATCTAGCCACTCCTTTTCACTGGAAACCATCTCCAACAAAGCAGGTTTACCTTCAAGCTGAGCCGCCCAACGAGAAGGAAGTAGATCGATCGCTGTTTGTGGAGTCCGCTCTTGAGTTGGAAATTCGAATAGATCCTGCAGAATTGTGTGGATTAAGGTTCCGCGTTCAGCATCCAAGGATGGCGGCTCGGGGAGTTTGTCGATCTTGCGGTACTTGTAGAGTTGAGGACAGTTCTCATACTCACTGACCGCACTTGGCGATAATCGCAGGCTCTTCTCTTCACTCACCTGGCTGAAGATACCCGTACTTTGATCAACAAATTCGCCTAAGATGCTCCCGTGTCTAATCTTGGGTATTTCGGAGCCGGTGATCGCATTCAATTGACCGATCCAAAGGGGAAGCTGTACAGCTTCACAATTACTCCTGGAAAGGAGTGGCACACTCACAAGGGATGGATTACCCACGATGAACTTATTGGAATGCCCGAAGGTTCAGTTGTCAGTACGACCGCGGGATTGAAGTTCACAGCCTTTAAACCACTTCTTGCTGATTATGTTTTAACGATGCCACGTGGTGCAACGATTGTTTACCCTAAAGATGCAGCCATGATCATCGGTGTTGCAGATATATACCCTGGAGCTCGAGTACTCGAAGCTGGCGTTGGAAGTGGCGCCCTCACTATTTCTCTCTTACGTGCAGCAGGTCCAACAGGCAAAGTCCATTCTGTTGAAAGACGATCAGATTTTGCAGATAACGCTCGATCAAATGTCAACGCTTACTTCGAGAGGGAACCAGATAACTGGTCTTTAATTGTTGGTGATCTGCAAGATCAAAACTTTGATTCAGAGTTTGACCGTGTTGTTTTAGACATGCTCGCACCATGGGAGTGTGTGGATATTGCGGCCCGAGCGCTACGCCCTGGTGGAGTTTTTCTCGCCTATGTAGCAACCACGACCCAATTGTCTGCAACCGCCGAAGCGTTAAAGGAGGATGGTCGCTTTACTGAGCCTGAGAGTTCAGAGACCATGGTGCGTGGTTGGCATCACGAAGGTTTAGCGGTTCGTCCTCAACAGCGAATGATCGGTCACACCGGTTTCTTGATTCAAAGCCGCAGAATGGCTCCTGGCGTTGAAGTGTTGGCTCGACGTCGTCGACCAGCGAAGGGCGCATACGGTGTCTCGGAAGATTGAGCGATTAATCAATCTAACTATCGCCCTGCTTGCAACAAAGAGATACTTAACTAAATCAGAGATCTTCAACTCAGTTGAAGGTTATGAAGGTACTCCGGAAACTAAGGAGAGAATGTTTGAACGGGATAAGGATGACCTGCGATCACTTGGAATAGAGATTGAAGTAGGCAGTTTTGATCCGCTGTTTAATGATGAAGCTGGATACCGAATTAAGCAGGAAAAGTATCAATTAGATCTAGGCGATGTAACCTCTATCGAACTTTCACTACTGTCCCTTGCCGCGGAAGCTTGGCAAGATGCATCATTTGATGATGTCGCACAAAAAGCTTTGCTCAAACTGCGCTCAATAGGCGTTCCAGCTGATGAACTTCCTATCATCGGAAATCTTCATAAGCTCAATGATGGTGGGCAAGACCTATCCCAGTTAAGTAAAGCTATTTCCCAACATCAATTATTAGAGTTTTCATATCTTGATGCAGATATGAGTACAAGTTCTAGAAGCGTAGTTCCAATCGCGCTATCAACTAGAACAGGTTATTGGTATCTATCAGCTGTTGATCAAGATGTTCAAGAGGTGAGAACTTTTAGGATCGACCGTATAGAAGGCGAGATAGAGGTAAAGAAGGGCCCTGATGATTTTGAGCCTCCATCTGATTTTGATCCGAAGAGTTCATTGGTGGGTACGACATCAAGCGAAGTCGCGATCATTGATGTCAGAATCGGTAAAGGTTCAACATTGCGAGCATTGGCAACTTCATTCACAAATAAAGGGGAGTGGGATCAACTTCGAGTTCCTATCTTTAATGTGCGATCACTTTCATCGCTTGTGCTGTGGCATGGACTGGATGCCTATGTCCAGGAGCCTGCATCATTAAGGGATTTAATCGTTGAGCAGTTGGAAGCCCTGGTGAAAAATCATGGGTAAAAAGTTCTCAGCGCCATTAGAGAGAACAGCGAGGCTTTTAGATCTCGTTCCTTACATTAGCTCCCATCAAGGCATTTCGGTTAAGGAGCTAGCATCTGTATTTGATGTTACCCAAACACAGATGATTAATGATCTGACCACCCTTTGGATGTGTGGGCTTCCTGGTTACACGCCACTTGAGTTAATGGATCTAGACTTTGACTCTGGATTTGTAACGATCAGCAACGCGCCTACTTTATCAAAACCGAGAACTATCTCCTTTGATGAGGGAGTTGCGCTTGTTCTTGGGTTGGATCTATTGAGATCTTCGATCTCTACCGAACGAGTGGATTTGCTAGAGAGCATCGAAGCGCTGTCGAATCGCTTAACACTTCTTATCAACCTTCCCTCAGCCCTGTCTGCAACAGCAACGGTGAATCTCAGTATCTCAACTTCCATAAGTGATGCGATCAAAAAGCGCACGGGATTGAAGATTCAATATCATTCTATGTATCGTGATGAAGTAACAGTTCGCGTAATTCTTCCATTTGAAATAATCGCAAATGATGGGTACTCATATCTAAGTGCTTATTGTTTTACTGCAAAGGATTTTCGACAGTTTCGCATTGATCGGATTCAGTCAGCCGAAACTACCAATGTTGAAAATCAAGAGATTGAGTCAAAGAGATATGACTCAGCGATAAAATCAAGGATAAAAGTTTTAACGCCTAGTCGTGACGTGGCTGAAAGATTTAGCCAATCACAATTATCGGCCGGCACAGAATTCACCTACGACTCATTTTCTCAGCAGTGGGTGGAAAGATCGATCATGGCCTCGGGGAGTGGAGCTGAGTTGATCTCTCCTAAGGAGATTCGTAGCTCAATTGCTGAGATGGCCCAATCGATGCTGGATCGTTACAAAGCAGGGTAGATCCGCCTATAGATTTCCCGCTCTCTGGTGTAATCTAGGGAAAAATATCAGCCAAGGAGTAATAGCTATGAATCTAGGTCCAAGAGAGATCGTCATCCTTTTGATCGTTGTCCTCGTACTATTTGGTGCAAAGCGCCTCCCTGATTCAGCCCGTTCACTCGGTCGCTCGATGCGAATCTTCAAGAGTGAAATGAAGGAAATGAAGGCTGATGATGCTGTAATTGAAGAAGACGGCAAAACAGAGAAGTAATTTTATGGCATCTGCAAGCGAAGCGAGGATGCCCTTACTCGACCACTTAAGAGAGTTACGTTCACGAGTCCTGCGCTCGGCGATAGCGGTTCTTCTAGCGTTTGGTGGCGGGTGGTACTTCTACAACCCAATCATCTCGACACTTGCTAAACCTGTTTGCGATTTGAAAGCGGCACAAGAATCGGGCGCTGCAAGTTGTGGCGCGCTCTACATCAGCGGAGTTCTAGGGCCCCTTGATCTGCAAATCAAGGTTGCTTTGCTCACCGGAATCATTGTTTCAGCACCCTTTTGGCTCTATCAACTATGGGCCTTCATCGCACCTGCTTTACATCGCAAAGAGAAGAGAACCAGCATTCTCTTTGTTGCATCGGCAACACCATTTTTTGCGATGGGTGCCACTTTGGGATATTTGATTCTCCCAGTTGCGATTAAAGCTTTATTTGGTTTTACGCCCAATGCAATTAGTAACTTGGTGAGATTTGATGATTATCTAGATTTCGTTCTGAGATTGATCTTGTTTGTTGGGCTTGCCTTCGAGCTCCCGATCTTTCTTCTGACCTTTAATTTAATTGGCTTTTTAAGAGGAAAAACAATTTTGCGTCCATGGCGAATTTGGATCTTTGTAATCTTCTTCTTTGTTGCCGCCTTGTCGCCAACCGCCGATCCTTTAAGTATGGTCCTACTATCGGCACCACTCATTCTCTTCTACTTTATGGCTGGTGTTATCGCCCTCTTTGTAGATAAAAGGCGGGACAAGAAAGTCGAAATGATCGAAACAGGCAGCAAATCAATAGAAGCGCCGACATCTATTAAGGAATAGCCGATAGGGTCTTCCCATGTGGGCTTTAGTTATCAACCCTGTCGCAGGACAGGGCAGGGGCACCACCGCAGGAACCTATGTAGCTGGTTGGCTATCGCAAAGAAAAATCCCTTACACAATCATCACCGGTAACTCTTCGGTGGCATTAGTGGATCATTTAGATTTATTTATCAAAAAGAATCCCGATTGTGAGGGGGTCATCGCTGTTGGAGGCGATGGTCTCTTGCATATTATTCTGCAAAGAGTAACCCCGGCTCAGATTCCTTTCACCATTATCCCTGCAGGTACCGGAAATGATTTTGTACGTACCCTGGGATGGAGCATTGAAAGCTACGACCACCAACTTGAATCGGTCACAACAACCGAACCTACACCAATTGATCTTGGCTTGGTCGATGGCGAGTGGTTTGGAGCGATTCTCTCAACCGGGTTTGATTCCGTAGTCAACGAGAAGGCCAATACCTTGAATTGGCCAAAGGGCCCAATGAAGTACAACGTCGCTATCGCTATGGAGTTTCCACGCTTTAAAGCTAGAGCCTATGAGATCACCTTGGATGATCGAACAATCTCGACAGAGGCGATGTTAATCGCTGTTGCAAATGGGCGATCCTATGGTGGCGGAATGCTTGTCTGCCCAAATGCGAATATTGCAGATGGTGTATTTGATGTCATGATCCTTCATCCAGTTTCAAAGATTGAGTTCTTAAAGGTTTTCCCTAGAGTCTTTGCTGGAACACATATTTCTCACCCCGCGGTTGAAATCGTAAGAAGTCGATCAGTTAGTATCGAATCCAAAGCGGTTGCCTACGCCGATGGTGAGCGCATAGGTCAACTACCAGTTTCTGCTGAGTGCATCCAAGGTGCGGTTCGGAGTTGGGTCGCATGACAACACCAGCAGAAAGATACGCAGCTGCAAAGTTAAGGGGGCAGCACCCAGTCACAACTGAGTTCCTATTAACCTTTGATTTTGAGTTCGATCCATTTCAAATCGCGGCCTGTCACGCCGTTGAAGATGGCAAAGGGGTTCTAGTTGCTGCACCGACAGGAGCGGGTAAAACCGTAGTAGGTGAGTTCGCTGCCTATTTTGCATTGCAAGCTGGAAAGAAGTGTTTTTACACCACGCCAATTAAGGCGCTCTCTAACCAAAAGTATTCAGAGTTCGTCGCAAAGTTTGGTGAGGATCGGGTCGGACTATTAACGGGAGATACCAGTATCAATGGTGAAGCCGATATCTTGGTGATGACAACTGAGGTTCTGAGAAATATGTTGTATGCAGGTTCAAATACCTTGAGCAATTTGGGCTGCGTCGTTATGGATGAGGTTCATTACCTAGCCGACAAATTTCGTGGTGCTGTGTGGGAGGAGGTCTTGATTCACCTTATGGAGAGCGTTCAAGTTATTTCACTTTCGGCAACGGTTTCAAACGCTGAAGAGTTTGGTGAATGGCTTGGCGAAGTTCGTGGTGAGACCGAGGTTATTGTCAGTGAAATTCGACCTATTCCACTTTTTCAACATGTATTAATCGGATCTCGCCTCATGGATCTCTTCGAGCAGCCTGGAAAAATTAACCCCGAAATCCTGCAACGAGAACGTGAAGCTATACGACGATCTGCTTTAGGTCGTAATCGGCGAGGTCGATTCAGCGAGCCCTCAGATCGCATGAGCAGAGCTGAGATTATAGAAAAGTTACAGCGCGAAAATCTTTTGCCTGCAATTACCTTCATTTTTTCACGGGTGGGCTGTGATGCAGCGGTAAAACAATGTTTGCATGCAGGATTAAGACTTACATCTCCTGAAGAACGTGCGGAAATTAGACAAACAGCGCTTCGTTACACGCAAAATATTGCAGAAGAGGATCTAGAGGTCCTTGGCTTTGAGGAGTGGTTGACCGCGTTGGAGCGAGGAATTGCCGCCCACCATGCGGGGTTGTTGCCAAGTTTTAAAGGTGCGGTTGAGGATCTTTTCCAACGTGGTTTAGTTAAGGCGGTTTTCGCGACAGAGACCTTGGCGTTGGGAATCAATATGCCTGCACGAACTGTTGTTCTGGAGAAGTTGATCAAATTCAACGGCGAGGCACATGTTCCAATCACACCGGGGGAGTACACACAGTTAACAGGACGTGCTGGGCGAAGAGGAATCGATATCGAAGGAAACGCCGTAATTCAATGGTCTCCTACCGTTGATTCAGCCTCTGCTGCAGGACTTGCCTCTACTCGTACCTACCCATTGCGATCCTCTTTTTCACCGACTTACAACATGGCGATCAACTTGATTTCACGTTTTGGTCGAGAGACCGCACGCAGATCACTTGAATCTTCATTTGCACAGTTCCAGGCCGATAGAGCTGTTGTCGGTTTGACGAGACAGATAAGAAAGAATGAAGCGCTAATTGCTGAACTTCTGAAAGATGGCTCCTGCCATTTGGGGGATTTCTCGGAGTACGCACGAATTAGGCGATCAATTAAAGAGGTCGAGGTGCTTCTGAGCCGGCGTGATCAAAGAAAAACATTTGATAACCGTCAACGCGGACATCTAGAAGGTGAATTGTCAGATTTGAGAAAATCCTTAAAAGCACATTCCTGCCACGGCTGCGCCGAACGTGAGGATCATGCACGTTTATCTGAGCGTGCCGGAAGATTGACCCGTGAGAATGATGGCTTAACAACACGTGTTGAGAATCGCACGCATGTGATCGCAAAAACATTTGATCAAATCTGTCAGGTGTTGGATCATCTGCAATATATCGACGGAGAAAAACCAACTGTCCAGGGAAAGATTCTGACCAAGATCTATGCCGAATCAGATCTATTACTTACAGAATCTATTCGTCGAGGGTTGCTAGATGATCTCAATGCAAGTGAGCTACTTTCAGTGGTTTCCTGCATGATTTTTGAATCTCGTTCTCAAGAGAATTTAGCTCCAAAGATGCCAAGCCAAAAAGTTACATCGACTTTGACTGAAATCATCTCGCTGTGGGCAGCGCTAGAAAAGATCGAAAATGAGTTTGGAGTCAAGACTCAACGTGAGCCGGATGCGGGCTTCTGCTTCATCTCATACAAATGGGCAAATGGTAACTCGCTCAATAGCGTCTTAAAGGGCAGTGATATGTCCGTAGGAGATTTTGTCCGCTCTACTAAACAATTGGTTGATCTTCTCAATCAAATCGCTGGCGCGAGTGAAAAACTTCGACCGGTCTGTAAGGATGCGGTCAAGCGAATCGATCGTGGGGTAGTGGCCTTCTTAATGGGGGATGTATGACCTTAATGTTGCTCGATAGCGCATCCCTTTGGTACCGCGCTTATTATGGAATGCCGGATACATTGTTGGCACCCGATGGAACCTCGGTGAATGCAATTCGCGGTTATATTGATATGACGGCGCGTTTGATGAATGTGTACAAGCCCGACCGCCTTGTTGCATGTCTTGATGGTGATTGGCGTCCTAGTTGGCGAGTAGATATTTTTCCTGAATATAAAGCAAATCGTTTGGAAGAAGAGGGCGAAGAAGAGGAAGAACCGGAAACTCTTACACCTCAGATCCCTATTCTTTTAGATCTACTAGATCTCTTTGGTATCCCAGTTGTCGGCGTTGATGATTATGAAGCTGATGATGTCATGGCAACCTATGCCGAAATTGAAAAAGGACCAATCCGTATCGTCACGGGTGATCGAGACTTGTTTCAGATGGTGGATGACAAAAGGGATATCAAGGTTGTTTACCTTGCAAAGGGAATTTCACAGCATGATTTAGTAGACATTAAATATGTTGCCGACAAGTATGCGATTCCTGGCGATCGATACGATCTCTTTGCAATGTTTCGTGGTGATCCTTCAGATGGTTTACCCGGAGTAAAGGGGATAGGTGAAAAGGGTGCTGCGGTGATTGCAAACAACTTTGCCACTGTCGAAGAAGCGCTATCCGGGGCACTTGATGCTCATCAATCTTTGCCGCCAGCGCTAGCTAAAAAGATCATCGCTGGCGCGGATTACCTTAAGATCGCGCCAAAATTGGTACGCGTTGCTCGGGATGCACCCTTACCTAAGGTGGATCTCTCTCTTCCGAAGGCGCCCTCTGATCTGTCAGCTATCTATCAATTCAAGGAGCGTTACGCGTTAGGTGCGAGCGTTGATCGTTTGATCAGTGCATTGGGTTGGTAGCACTTCTACTTTCAGCGCTATCTGGAGCTTTGCTCTCCGCCGCCTTTGAACCGGTGGGGAAGTGGTGGGTTGCACCAATTGCCATAGCGGCACACATGTACGCACTATCAATTTCACGAAAGAAAGTACTGTCCTCATTTGTTTTCGCACTAACGCTCAACCTAATAGTTCTCCACTGGAGTAGCACCTTTGTCGGTTCGGTTCCTTGGGTGATCTTGGCGCTAGGTATGTCGATTTTCTATCTACCGTTATCTCTAGTCTCTCGATATGGGTTAGCTGCTTACCCATTGATTTACATCTTCATGGAAGAGTTGAGAAATAGATTTCCATTTGGGGGATTCGGTTGGGTGCGAATTGCATATACCCAGGCTGATTCACCATTCTCGCAAATAGCAGCGGTAGGTGGAGCTTCAGCTTTATCAGCCCTAACTTTATTACTCGGTTTGATTGTTTTTTATGGCGTTAAAGGGAAGTTCTCTTTAATCACCTTATTACCGTTTTTGTTAATCTTTGTGCCGATGAATTTATCGACAATTGGCACAGCTAAGGTGATGATGATTCAGGGCAATGTGCCAACGATGGGACTTGATTTCAATTCCCGTGCAAAAGCAGTTTTTAATAATCACTTTGAAAGAACCCAAGAAGAGATCAAATCCGATCCAAATGTTGACTTTATTGTGTGGCCGGAGAACTCAGTTGATGTTGATCCATTTCTCAACTCGGATGTAAAGAGTTCCCTTGATTCAATTAAACAGCCATTAATAATTGGTGCAATTCTTAATAAAGGGAACTCAATTTATAACACCTCGATTTTGTGGGGCGGCGAGCTACCTAATACCTATTTCAAACAACATTTAACACCCTTTGGTGAGTACATCCCGCTACGTTCTTTCGCCAGGTTGGTTACACCTTTGGTTGATGATGTTGAAGATTTCTCACCGGGTAATAGAGGTAAAACCTTCTCAATTGGCGAGATTAAGGTTGCACCAGTCATCTGTTATGAACTCGTTGATGATGATCTCCTACATAAAGCAGCGGTTAACTCCAACATACTTGCGGTTCAAACCAACAGTGCAACCTTTGGAATGTCGGCCGAATCTGCCCAACAATTGTCGATAACTAGAATCCGCGCCATTGAACATGGAAGAAATATCGCCTCAGTATCAACAACTGGATACTCAGCGGTTATTGATTACACCGGAAAAGTTTCTGAAAAAACATCTATGGGTACCGCCGAAACTATCCGTGCTGAAGTTGGCTTAATAGAGGGTCAAACACCGCGGGATATGGCGGGCGACTGGGCGCTGATAGCTGTACTAATCAGCCTATTGCTGGTAGCCCGTCGAGCGTATAGATAACGCCGATAAGTTACATTATGTAAAGTAAAAGAAGGAAGGGCGAGGATGTCTCGCTACAACCTCTCCTATCTTGAAAGTGGCTTTATCTGTAATCATCCAATGGAGTACATGCACAGACAAGGTTTCGATCTCCATGAGCGCCATCAATACGTGAAACCGGTGGCCAATACTTCATACGTGAACCGATTGACTCGCCGGCTACTAGACCATCAAGAACAACTGGATATCCACCCTTTTCACGGCTGTACTCCCGAGTCCACTCCGAAGTAACCACAGAAAGGGCTGTGTGAGGGGCATGACGAAGCGCTGAAGCCTCTACCGAGATCTTTCCATCAATTATCTCTTGAATCTCTGCTCGGATGGAGATCATTGCATCAATAAATCGATGAATCTCAGAGATGCTTTCAGACTCAGTTGGCTCAATCATCAAAGTTCCAGCAACTGGAAATGACATTGTTGGTGCATGGAAGCCGTAATCCATTAATCGCTTGGCAATGTCATCTACTCCGATGCCAGATAGTTTGGTGATCTCTCGGATATCCAGAATGCACTCATGTGCAACACGATTGTTTGCTCCTGTGTAGAGAACTGGATATGAATCTTGAAGCTTCAAAGCGATGTAATTAGCTGACAAGATCGCAACTTGAGTCGCATGTGTTAAGCCCGCTCCCCCCAGCAAACGAATATACGCCCACGAGATCGGCAAGATACTTGCTGAACCAAAGGGTGCACCTGAAATTGGGCCGGGACCAGTAGCAGGTCCAGCTGTTGCATCCATTGGATGGTTAGGCAGGAATGGAGCTAAATGCGCACGAGCGATTACAGGCCCTACTCCAGGACCTCCTCCACCATGTGGAATTGCAAATGTTTTATGAAGATTTAAATGCGAAACATCTGCCCCAAACTTTCCAGGTTGTGAAACACCAACCAAGGCGTTGAGATTTGCGCCATCAACATAAACCTGACCACCAGCTGCATGAATTAATTCGCAGATCTCAGATACCGCGGTCTCAAAAACTCCATGAGTAGATGGATAGGTAATCATCAAGGCAGCTAACGCTGAGCCATGCTCTGCGATCTTCGCCTTTATATCCTCAACGGAAACATTTCCATTCTCATCACAATCAATAACAACCACCTTCATGCCCGCCATAACCGCCGATGCCGCATTTGTTCCGTGGGCACTTGATGGGATCAAGCAAATATTTCGAGCCTGATCACCGCGTGAATCATGATAATTTCGAATCGCAAGCAAACCAGCAAACTCCCCTTGGCTGCCGGCATTAGGCTGCAGAGAAACCGCGTCATACCCGGTAATTGCGACCAACCAATCTGAAAGTTGCTTGATCAATTTACGAGAACCAACTGATTGATCTGCTGGCGCAAATGGATGCAGAGATGAGAACTCAGGCCAGGTAACAGCCTCCATCTCGGTCACCGAGTTGAGTTTCATAGTGCATGAACCCAACGGAATCATCGTTCTATCCAGAGCAAGATCCTTATCGGCAAGGTTGCGCAGATAGCGCATCATTGCGGTTTCGCTGTGATTGGTGTTGAAGACTGGGTGCGTCAGGTACTTACTGGTTCGCAAAAACTTAGCTGGAATATCCCTACCCGAAATATCTTTGAGGCCAAGGATCTCTAAAACTTCAGCAAATAACTCTTCAGTTGTTTCCTCATCAAAGGCCACACGAATTTCAGTATCTGAAACTCGAGCAAAGTTAATACCTCGACCTAACGCCTTCTCATGTATCGCGTTCGCATTTTCAACAAAGATGTGCACGGTGTCAAAAACCACATCTTCATGATTACCAGTTGCTGCATGTAAACGGGATGCAAAGTTATGAACTCGCTGTGCAATATCGCGAAGACCGATCGGACCATGCCACATTGCATAGAAAGCGCTCATGTTCGCCAATAAAACCTGCGCCGTACAAATATTGGAAGTCGCCTTGTCGCGACGAATATGTTGTTCACGAGTTTGCAGTGCTAAACGAAAAGCAGGCTTTCCTGTTGCGTCAATACTTTGACCTACTAAACGTCCCGGCATCGAACGCTCTAAGCCGCTGCGCACAGCAAGGAAGCCTGCATGCGGACCACCAAAACCCATAGGTACGCCAAAACGTTGCGCGGTACCAACAGCGATATCAGCACCCCACTCCCCCGGTGCTTTAAGCAATGTCAGAGCAAGAAGATCGGTGGCTGCAATTACAAATGCATCACGAGAATGCGCGTATTCGGCAAATGATGTGTAATCAATTACTGTTCCCGTTGTATCTGGATACTGCAGCAATGCGCCGAAGAACTCACCTTCGTAACCGTCACGGACAACATGTCCCGAATCAACCTCAACAACTGTGATACCTAAAGGTTTAGCTCTGGTGATGACAACCGCTTTGGTTTGAGGATGAACATGTTCTTCGATAAGAAAAACAGCGTCATCACTTAACTTTGAAGCTCTGCGGGCCAGGGTCATAGCCTCTGCTGCTGCGGTGGACTCATCAAGCATTGATGCATTTGAGATATCTAGCCCAGTTAACTCACAGATCATGGTCTGAAAAGCAAAGAGCGCTTCTAGGCGACCTTGAGAGATTTCTGGTTGGTACGGGGTGTATGCGGTGTACCAAGAAGGATTTTCTAAAACATTTCTCTTAACAACTGGAGGAACAATGGTTCCGTAGTAACCAGTTCCAATGAGCGAACGGAAGACCTTGTTCTCGGATGCAATTGAGCGAAGCTCCGCGATTACTTCAACCTCGCTCTTGCCTGAATCTAAGGCGGACTCAATAACTCCGTTGATCGCGATATTTGCTGGCACTACATCTGAGATAAATGAGTTCAGATCTGAGTAGCCCAGCTCCTTAAGCATTGCATTCTCATCTTGAGAGGTAGGACCAATATGGCGATCCTCAAAAGAACGAGACACAACTACCCCTGTCGTTAGTTAGTAGCAACTACTACAAGGCACAAATGATACTTACAAGGTTGTTATTACGCCCCTTTTACCTTGCGGCGCATTGCGAGTTCATCATTACCAGTACCACCTACAGGCTGACCATTAACCTCACCTTGAAGGACAGATAGGGAACCTTCAACCTCATGCCAGACCTTGCCAACGGCGATACCAAAAACACCTTGGCCGCCTTGCAATAGGTCGATAATCTCATCAGGACTAGCGCACTCATAAATTGATGCACCATCACTCATCAAGGTAATGCGTTCTAATTCAGTGACTCCCCTGCTGCGAAGGTGATCAACAGCGGTGCGAATATTTTGGAGCGATACTCCAGCATCGAGCAATCTCTTAACAATCTTTAAAACCAAAATATCGCGGAAGCCATAAAGACGTTGTGTTCCGGAACCACTGGCAGTTCTAATGCTTGGTTCTACTAATCCTGTACGTGCCCAATAATCTAATTGACGGTAGCTAATTCCAGCGGCAGAGCAGGCTGTAGCGCCTCTGTAGCCGATTTCCATCTCTTCTGGGGACACGGGGAATGCTCATTTCTCTTGGGGAGTGAGATAAATGTAAGGCTAGGCAAGGTGGTAGACAATGACCGACACGGATGAAACCTCTACTTGAGGTTGAGGGTTTTAACCCTTAGCCTGCGAAATCCTCCGGGTTGATCTGATCCAGGAACTCGCGGAACTTCTCTACCTCCTGGTTATCCCCCTCGCCCTGAGGGATCTCTACGCCGACCTCATTGAGTAACTCCTCGGTTGCAAGGATGTTGCTATGGGTTCTCACCGCCAAGGCGATCGCATCTGATGGACGGGCTGAGATAGATAGCGGCTCACCCGATGCATCGCGCAGGTTCAAAGTTGAGTAGAAGACCCCATCCTTTAGCTCCGTTAGATGGACCGCTATCAAGGTTGCATCAAAGAGTTCCACAATGTTTTTCATAAGGTCATGGGTCAGAGGACGAGGTGGCTCTACCCCTTGTTGGGCAAAGGCGATCGCTGTTGCTTCAACTGCGCCAACCCAGATCGCCAGAAAGCGAGTTCCATCAATCTCCTTTAACAGGACTATGGGTTGGTTAGATGGCATCTCGACGCGAACGCCGATTACCTCCATGGGGATCAACATGATCTAGATCTATTGATTCTATTTATTTGATTATGAACGAAGACGATTGAGGCCACCACGAACAAGTGCGGCATGCAAACGGATAGAAAGAGAAGCGATCTCCTTTTGAACCTCTTCAGCACGAGCCTTTGATTCAGCGCTCTTCTGACGGGTTAATGGAGTGATGACCTGTTCGATCAAACCGATCTCACGATCTGCGGCGGATTTAAAAGAGCGAAGGTGGCGAGCTTCAATTCCAAAGCCACCCATCTCTGTAACAGCCTTTGCAATCGCCAAAGCATCTCCGTCGTAGTGGCGACCGCGAGCTGTGATTAATCCATATCCTTCAAGCTCTACTAGGTGCTCTTCTGCCAGACCGCTGTTCTTCAAAAGCTCTTCGCGGGAAAGTCGCATTTCGCTAACTTCACCGAAAGCACTTGGTGCCATTTCACCATCGATTGTCGCAAGACCAATGTTTGGACGAGGCGCTGGAACTCCACCTGCTGGGGCTGGCTGAAGTCCGCGATCGATCGCATCAAGATTCTCTTTAATAACCTTTAGGGGCAAGTACTGATCACGTTGTGCCAACAGGACATAACGCAGACGCTCTAGATCAGAGCTAGTGAATTTTCGATAACCAGATGGGGTGCGTTGTGGCTCAATCAATCCTTCAGACTCTAGAAAACGAATTTTTGAGATTGTTATATCCGCAAAATCTCCACGCAAACGGTTAAGAACTTCACCGATGCTTAAATATGCGCGTGCTGGAACTGCCATGGTTACTCCCCTAGTTGGAACCGACGAAAAGCATGTGGAACTTACCTATTTGAAACTCATCTCCAGATACAAGTTCATGTTCTGTGATGGCAATATTGTTGATGTAGGTACCGTTAAGTGAGCCCTCATCCTTAAGGAGAAAGCCTTTACCAACCTTTGTAATTGTTGCGTGGGTACGCGAAACAGTTACATCATCAAGAAATATAGAACTTGATGCTGAACGGCCAACAGTTACACCGGCAGAAGTAATCAAAAAACGTGAACCCTTATTGGCTCCGCGCAGAATGAGAACCATTGCCTTTTCTCCAGCTGAGTTTTGAATCTCAGTTACAACAGCGCGATCCTCAGGGGAAAGTAAGGCGAGCTGCTCTTCTAGATGCTTTTGCGTTGGATCTGAAACTTCACGAAGGCCTAAGTGAATGGTGGTAGTGAGCTCATTCTGAGATTGCTCTGCAGCCATTGCCCTACCTCCTCACCGTCAACTTAAGGGTGACACTAGAGAGTTAGGCAGATAAGGTCAAGCCGTAATTTCGCCGTATTGAGCTGCGGTTAAGAGATCCGCAGGGGCAGCCTGGACCTCGATCTTTGCCAACCATCCCGCACCATATGGATCGGAGTTGATTGTTTCTGGTGAGTTAGATAGGGAATCATTAATCGCAACAACTGTTCCTGTAACTGGTGCATAAATCTCTGAAACACTTTTTGTTGACTCAACCTCACCACAAACTTTTCCTGCGACTACGTTTTCACCAACCTTTGGAAGTTGTACGTAAACAATGTCTCCAAGGGCTGCTTGTGCGTAGTCGGTAATACCCATTGTGAAGGTTAAATTTTCAGCAGAGACCCACTCATGTTCCTTGGTGTATGACAGCTCATTAGGAATTGATGACATGGTTTCCTCTCATCTGCGAAATGCCTTCGCGGGCGTAACTAATACCTGTCGAAATGTAGAGGGCAATACCCCAGATAGCAAAACTCCACCCCGCAACAAAGGCGATACTCCCCCACGCTCCATCAGATAACGCAAGCAGAAGGAAAGGGAATGCGTACAAGAGATTAAAGGTCGCCGCCTTGCCAAGATATGTCACAGTAAATGGAGGCAAGCCCTTACGGTTCATTGCCAAGGTGATGATCGCCAGGATCAGATCTCGACCGATGATGATTGCGATCATCCAGGCAGGTACAACATCTCGAATCAAAAAGACGATCAAGGTTGCAAAGATGTACAACCGATCAATAGCTGGATCTGCAAGCTCACCAAAGCGTGAGGTCTGATTCCAGGCACGAGCGATCTTTCCATCAAAGTAATCGGTAGCACCGCCAATAGCCAGAACCACGATCGCCCAACCATCTGCCTCTAGTGACAGGGTCAGATAGATAAATAGAGGGATACCAAGAAAGCGCAGAAAGGTGAGAGCGTTAGGAACGCTGATCACTGATGAACTCATTCCTTGTCCCGCTCCTTTACGCGCACAGCAACCTGCACCGGCGTTCCTGGGAATTTGAACTCTTCGCGAAGTCGACGTTCGATGAACCGTCGGTATGAGGCTTCGATCCATCCGCTTGAAAAGACCACAAACTTTGGTGGAGCGATACCCGCCTGTGTTGCGTAATAAACCTTTGGCTGCTTGCCACCACGAACTGGCGGTGGCGTTGCTCCGATAAGAGCGCCAAGGAATGAGTTGAGCTTTGCTGTCGGAACGCGGCGCTCCCAGCTATCAAGTGCGGTACGTAAGGCTGGTGCAAGACGATCTCTGTGCCACCCAGTTTTGGCGGCGATATTTACACGCTGGGCCCATTCAACCTGATCTAAATGTCGATCGATTTCGCGATCCAATTGGTTGCGGCGATCCTCATCTACTAGATCCCACTTATTCATAACAATCACCATTGCTTTACCAGCCTCTTCAACCATGGTGATAACGCGCAAATCTTGTTCTGTAATTGGCTCTGATGCATCCAAGACAACGACCGCAACCTCGCAACGTTCCAACGCTGTCGCGGTACGCAATGATGCGTAGTAATCAGTTCCTGAGTCCTGGTTTGCACGCTTCTTTAATCCAGCGGTATCGATAAATCTCCAAGTAGATCCACCGAAGGACAACAATGAGTCAACGGGGTCACGAGTCGTTCCGGCAGCATCATCAACGATAGATAAAGATTCACCTGCGATTGCATTAAACAAAGATGACTTACCAACATTTGGTCTACCGATTAATGCAACCTTGCGATAACCATCTTGGTTCTGCGCTCTTCCAACTTCTGGCAAAACTTTAACGATGTGATCCAATAAGTCACCACTGCCACGTCCGTGCAACGCTGAAACAAAACGTGGTTCACCTAAACCTAGACTCCATAAGCCATGAGCTTCCGCCTCTTCACGCTCTCCATCAACCTTGTTTCCGATCAAGATTGTTGGTTTCTTCGCTTTACGAAGATGCTGCACCAATGAATCATCCTCATCTAGCGCGCCAACTTGAGCATCAACAACAAAACACAAAACATCAGCCTCTTGCATTGCTAGCTCTGATCCTGCACTTACCTGGACCGCAATTCCATCAGGCTTAGCTTCCCAACCACCGGTGTCCATAATGATGAAGCGACGTCCGCCCCACTCGCACTCATACTGAACACGGTCTCGAGTTACACCAGGTGTATCTTCGACGATCGCTTCTCTACGTCCAAGGAAACGATTGATCAATGTTGATTTTCCAACATTTGGACGTCCTAAAATTGCAACGATAGGTAAACCTAAGAGATTTCGTTTCTTTAACAGCTCCCAAATTCGTTCGATAGTTTCATCTAAATCTAAGTATGTAGAGTCCACTTCCACGGCATCTGCAGCCATAACCAAGGGCGATACCGCACGTGTTGAATCTACAGAGTCACGATTATCCAAAGAAGTTTTTACATCGATGCTTTTATCTTCTGTTTCATTTTCGCGACGAACCGCACGAGCATCCAAATCTGCGGTCAGATAGATTTTCAAACCCGCCTCTGGTGCAACAACCGTTCCTATGTCGCGACCTTCGACAACGATCCCACGCTCTGCAGCATCGATGATTCTGTGTTGTAAATTCAAAAGCTCTCTACGAATTTCAGGCATTGCGCTGATTCGCGAAACATTTTCAGTTACCGAAGTACCGCGAATTGCATGGGTGATCTGAACTTCTCCGGCAAAAACATTTGGCGCTGATGGGTCTGCAACAAATTTAATTGGGTGATCTTTTATTGCTTGAAGGATTGAAAAGGGTTCTTCACATTTGTATTCAAGAGCTAACCATGTAACTGCGCGATACAGGGCACCGGTATCCAGGTAATCCCAGCCAGCTCGAGTTGCGATCGCTTTTGAAGTACTTGATTTACCTGCGCCACTCGGGCCATCTATTGCTACGACTATGCCCATGTGATGAGCCTACTTCTATTTACGAATCGGATGAACATTCCATCCGATCGATGATAGGTGGGAGGATAATTTTTCAGCATCACTTTGCGATAAAGCCAATGTGATTAAGGCGCTTAACTGTCCAGGTGAGTGCTCGATGATCAAATCTTCTACGTTGACATCCATCGCCGCACATTCATTGAAGATCGCACCTAACTGCCCCGGTTTGTCATCGATGACAATCGGAAGATATGAGTACTCGCGAGCCTTTCCGCCATGCTTTCCAGGAATCAACGACTTGCCCTCTTGGCCATCAACAATAAATTGCGCAATCTTTGATGGTTCACCTAAAGAGTCGATCATCCCTTGAAGATCGTTTTGTAGATTTATTAGCAATCCACGAAGCTCGCCTCGGTTGGAGTAAATAATCTCCTGCCACAACCTCTCATCAGAGCTTGCGATCCGAACCGTGTCTCGCAACCCCTGCCCAGAAAGCTCCATCCACTCCGCTGGGGTTCCGATGAGCTGCTTGGCAAGAAGTGATGCCGCTATCTGTGGAAGGTGGGATATGCGGGCGACCGCTCGGTCATGCTCGGAAGCCTCCAATTCGACAACTGTGGCTCCTAGAGATTGGATCAAATCAACTACCAATGCTTTGGATTGTGGGTCGAGATCTTTGGTAGGCGTCAGTATCCAGCTTCGCCCCTGAAATAGATCCGCCCGTGCAGAGCCTGCACCGCCTATCTCCCGGCCTGCCATGGGGTGGGTAGGGACAAAGCGAGAAGAGATCGCTGAAAATCTCTCTACCTCAAGTACAACATCATTCTTTACACTACCAACATCCATAAATGTCGACTGAGGGTTTAGATGAAACTCCCTCTCTATGACTATGGATAGCTGAGAGGGCGGAACGGAAAGGATCACTAGCTCAGGATCGCTAACCCTGCCTCCCCCAACTAAATCATTGGCCAGAGATTGTGCAGCAGGATCAAGATCTACCATCTCAACCAAAACGCCAGATTGAACCAAGGCTAATCCGATCGAGGTTCCAATCAAACCTGAGCCAACGATCCTTACCTGCGTGAGCATTACTGGGCTATATCTCTGCGTAGCGCCGCAGCACCGTGCAGGTAAATATGGGAGATCTCCTCAGTTGTCGCCTGGGTTTCAACATGGAGCATTGCGCGAATAGTCTTGTCCAACGCTCCCGGCACATTGACCTCAACCGAGCCAATTAAGGGAACATTTGCAAAGCCCATCTCACGACAGGCAGCTGCCGGAAATGCAGAATCTAAATCCACGGTAGAAGTGAAGAAAACTGAGATCACATCGCTAGGCGTTAGTTTGTTCGCCTCAAGGATCGCTGAAATCAGCTCCTGTACCCCTGATGCGATATCTGTCGGGGTGTTGGCGGGAACCTGGATAGCTCCTCGGATTGCACGCAAACTCATGGGATAAGGGTACCTTTCCTCACCTAAATTGGTGTGTATTTAAATCTTGTTTTATAGATAAAACCATAAAACCGTTAAACATGTTTCCTACAATCATCGAGAACGCTGAAGATGTGAAGCAGCCGAGTTTCCCGAAAGAAATATCGACAAATAGATACCAACATCCACTTTTGAGCACCGCTTTTGTCGATAAATTAGTATTCACTCGATAATAATCGATAAAACGATTTAGGGTTATTACGGTCTGTATCGATTAATAGTTAAGAGGTTAAATATCTAAAGCCTTTCGTAGATTCATTAACTCTGTGTCATTGAGATCTCGCCAGCGTCCCTCTGGGGTATCTCCCAAGGAGATAGGGCCGAACTTAGTTCTGATCAACCTGAGGACATCCACCCCTACCGCCTCCATCAGACGACGGATGATGTGATATCGACCCTCATGGATTGAAACCTCAATCCATCGAGGTGAAAGCTGCTTGAAGCTCAAAACACGGCCCATGCCATCCTCCAGCTCGACACCCTTTAATAAGAGCTTATCCACGCCGGTTGGAAGCGCTCCATCAAACTCGATGATGTAGGTCTTTTCTAATCCAAAGGAGGGGTGGGTTGCACGGAAGGTCAGATCTCCATCATTTGTCAGCAAAATGAGGCCTTCGGAGTCCTTATCCAAACGACCCACATGGAACAAACGCTCCTTGCGCAGATCGATGAAATCATCCAAAGATGGTCGGCCTTCGGGGTCGTACATGGTTGACAAAACACCCTTTGGTTTATGAAGTGCGAGATAAGACTTAGTCAAAGTACGTGTAATTGTCTCACCATCAACCATGACTTTATCTTTTTCAGGGTCAAATTTGCTCCCCATCTCACGGATTGTGATTCCATTGACGGTTACGCGACCAGATTCGATTAATTCATCAGCACCGCGACGACTTGTGATTCCAGCATCTGCGATGATCTTGTTAAGCCTCATTTGGGCCATGGCTATCCTCCCGACAGTCAGAAGATAAGGGTAGCGGAAAGGCTAGTCAGTTAGCGAATCGAGGATCTCATCCAAGCCATCTAGATCTGGCAGGTAAGGAGCCAGGGCTGGAAGATCCTCAAGTGAGTTCAAACCTAAACGCTCAAGGAAGTAGCTGGTTGTCTTGTACAGGATCGCACCTGTCTCATGCTCCAACCCCGACTCCTCCACCAATCCTCGGGTGATCAGAGTCTTCATTACCGCCTCAACATTGACCCCACGGATCGCCGATACTCGGGCGCGGGATACAGGCTGGCGGTAGGCGATCACTGAAAGGGTTTCCAAAGCAGCTTGGGTTAAGCGGGACTGCTGTCCGTCCAAAACAAACTTCTCAACTACAGCTGAATAATTTGGGTGGCTATAGAAGCGCCATCCCCCATTGATCTTGCGCAGCGCAAAGCCACGTTCCTCATATGAGCCTTCAAGAGCGGTCAGCGCAGCTTCGATCTCCTCTACCGGTCGCTCCAAAACCTGGGCGAGGATTACCTCTGTAACTGGCTCATCTACCACCATCAAGATAGCCTCGATAGAACGTTCAACTTCTACATTAGACATTTTCGCCACTTTCTGTCGAGTCTTCCATCTCTAAAACCACGGGTATATCAAACTCATCGGTGATCTCAACCTCGCCCTCAAGGCTTCCAGTCCAGCTGATATGCAGCTCACCAAGGGCGATTACCTGCTCAAATCGCAGTACACCTTGACGGTAGAGATCCAGCAAGGCCAGGAATCGGGCTACCACCACGAGGGTGCTATCGGTATCTGAGATCAGATTTCTAAAGCTCAAAGATTTTGAGTGGCGTAACGCCTCAACCACCCTCTTGGACTCCTCTGTGACGCTTACAAGAGGCATATGGAGGTGCTCTACAGCTACGACAGGTGCGACCTTAGGTGTCAAAACACGCTCGGCGATGGCGGCAAAACGGGCTGCTCCTACGCCGATAAGGACCTCGGGTAGCAAGGAGGCTAAAGCTGGATCTAGGGCAACAACACGTGGGAAGGATTTATCGGCGGCCAGAATGCGCTCACTGAAGGTAGCTGCAATCTCTTTGAAGGCGCGGTATTGCAACAGTCGAGCAAACAAGAGGTCGCGAGCTTCTAGCAAGGCTAGATCCTCTTCATCCTCAACCTCACCTGATGGAAGTAGGCGCGCCGCTTTGAGATCTAGCAGGGTCGCGGCAACCACCAAAAACTCAGTTGCTTGATCCAGCTCCCAGCCCTCACCCGATGCCTCCAACCCTCGAATAAAGGCGATGAACTCATCTGTCACGATGCTCAGAGAGACCTCGGTGACATCCATCTTGTGCCGTGAAATCAGCTGTAGCAGTAGATCAAAGGGGCCATCAAAGTTATCTAGGTGAACGGAGAAGCCACCGGAGGAAGGGTTTACATCAACGCCATCCTCGACAGTGGTATCTGGAGCTAAAGCCATGAGGGCACCTTACTTCACGCTTGCCTGTTTTCTGTGTAACGCATAGGCTCCCGCGTATATCAGGAAAGAGGTTTGAAGATTGAACGCTAAATCGACAATTGCAGAGGATGTTGCAACCACATCCACCTTGCTCGGCAAGGTTGCCAAAAGCTTTCCGACACCTGCTGCATTAACTGAGCACGGCAATGCAAAGGTCATATCAATCTTCAACCAAAAGGGTGGAGTCGGAAAAACAACGAGCACTATTAACTTAGGCGCAGCTCTTGCTGAAATGGGTCGCCGTGTTTTGTTGGTGGATTTTGATCCACAAGGTGGCTTATCTCTTGGTCTTGGTGTTAACGCCCACTCGCTGCCACTGGAACAAACTGTTTATTACGCATTAATGACACCAACGGCAAATGTTGATGAGATCGTTTTAAAATCTTCTGTCCCGGGTCTGGACTTCCTTCCAGCTAACCGCGATCTAGGAACCGCAGAAACAACTCTGGGTGCTGAAATCGGCGGCCAGCAATATCTAAAGCGTGCACTAGCGCCGCTTCGCGATTACTACGATGTTATTTTGATTGATTGCCAACCAACAATGGGTCAGCTAACAATCAACGCACTAGTTGCATCCCAAGAGGTAATTGTTCCCATGCAGTGTGAGTACTTTGCTCTTCATGGATTTATCGAATTAAAGGGAAATCTAGATAAGGTGAAGAACTTTCTAAACCCTGAGCTTCGTCTAATTGGAATTCTTGCCACCATGTATGACAAGAAGACATCACACAATCGTCAGGTCCTGGAAAGAATTCTAGAACAGTTCCCTGAGGATGTCTTTGAAACAATCATTGCAAAAACAATTCGTTTCCCTGAAACAACTGTTGTTGGTGAGCCAATTACTACATATGCAACATCTTCAGGCGGCGCAGCTTCATACCGCCGTCTAGCCCGAGAACTAATCGCCAGAGGAGGCGCACGATGACCCGCAGAGCAAACCTTCCAGGTGCAGATGAACTATTTCGTTCTACAGCCCCAGCGTTAACCGCTGTTCCGGCGCAGACGACTCAAGAGGCTGCCGCTCCCCTAGTTCCTCCTGCGATTGCAACACCCAAGGCAACTTCATCTAAAAAGGGTGTTCGCACAATTGCACGACGTCGTGTCACAACTGTTGATCGCTCACCTTCAGGTCGCGAACGTCATGATGAAAAAATTACTGTTTATTTATCACCAGATGAGCTATTTGATCTTGATCAAGCCCGCCTACAACTGCGCGGAGATCTCGGATTAGCTGTTGATCGTGGTCGTATTGTTCGCGAATCAATCGCTGTGATCATCGCAGATCTTGAAGCCAAAGGTGATCAAAGTATCTTGGCCCGCAGACTTCGCGGACAGTAACCGATCTACTTAGCTCGAGGATGGGCTAAAGAATAACTCTCTCGAACCTTGTCGATAGTGATCAGGGTATAGATCTGTGTTGTTGTAACTGAAGCATGCCCCAATAGCTCTTGCACGACACGTATATCAGCTCCACCATCCAATAAATGTGTTGCATATGAATGTCGAAAAATGTGCGGAGAAACATGCTCGGTCACACCAGCTTTTTTGGCTGAATCCAAAACCATCTGCCAAGCTGATTGTCTCGAAATACGCCCCCCTCGTGAATTGAGAAACAAGGCGGTGTTCCCCTTGGAATTTTTTGCAAGCAAGGAAGGTCTCACCCGAACGCAGTAATCATCAATCGCTTTGCTTGCAAATGATCCCAGAGGAACAATTCTCTCCTTAGATCCTTTGCCGCGAAGTTTCAGAGTTGTTATCTCTCCATCATCACTTTGTACGATGCTTAAATCATTTAGGTTGATGCCAATTAACTCACTAACTCGAGCGCCACTGCTATACAAAAGTTCCAACATTGCCTGATCTCTTAAGGTGATTGGGTCGCTTTCACGATAAGCCGCATTAATCATTGAAAGAATCTGATCGATTGTCAACGCCTTAGGAAGTCTACGAGCTGCTTTACTGGGGGCGATCTCAAGTGTTGGATCTGCTAATCCATACTCTTGCTGTAGATGTTTGAAAAATGAACGAAGAGTCGATTCGATTCGATTAATAGATGCCTTTGATAGTTTGACCTCTCGTAATGAGGTTTCAAAGTTATTTATTGTTTCTGGCGAAACTTGATCCAAATCTGTCGAGCCAAGAAAGTTCTTAAACTTTTCTAAATCACGTCGATACGCCGCAATTGAGTTTGCTGCCAAACCCCTTTCAATCTGAAGATGATTGAGAAAGGAGGAGGCCGCTAGATCAAAGTTTGGCGGTTGCGTAACCATGAGCTTCTGCAACGGCGGAGTAGTAAATCTTTCCATCGTGGACATTTAAGCCCTTTGCAAGGTTTGGATCCTTTACGCACGCCACTTCCCAACCATTATTTGCTAGCGAAAGCGCAAAAGGCAAGGTCGCGTTGGTCAAGGCATAAGTTGATGCAACAGGAACCGCTCCGGGCATATTTGCAACGCAGTAAAACACCGAGTTGTGAACTGTGTAAGTTGGTTCAGCATGCGTCGTTGGCTTTGAATCCTCAAAGCAACCACCTTGATCAATAGCGATATCCACCAAGACAGAACCGCTCTTCATCTGTGCAACTAATGCATTGGAAACTAACTTCGGAGCCTTTGCGCCATGAACCAGAACTGCGCCAACTACAAGATCAGCCTGCTTTACTTCACGTTCAATTGCATGCTTCGAAGCAACCAAGGTTTTGATTCGTCCACCGTAAACAGTGTCGATGTACTGCAATCGATTAATTGAGCGATCAAAGACAGTTACATCCGCCCCCATTCCAACCGCAATGACTGCGGCATTAAGTCCTGCGACTCCGCCGCCGATTACAACTACTCGACCCGGAGCAACTCCTGGAACTCCGCCCAATAAAACCCCTCGCCCACCATGTGGCTTTTGCAGCGCAGTTGCTCCTACTTGAGTTGCAAGACGTCCAGCAACTTCAGACATCGGTGCAAGAAGTGGAAGGGTTCCATTAACTTCAACGGTTTCATACGCGATCGCTGTTGTGCCTGACTTAACTAAAGCATCGGTACATGCCTTTGATGCCGCTAGGTGTAGATAGGTAAAAAGAGTTTGACCTTTGCGCATCTTTGGATACTCAGGCTCAATCGGTTCCTTGACCTTTAAAACTAAATCCGCTTTTTGCCACACATCATCAGCTGTTGTCACGATGGTCGCACCAGCAGCTACAAACTCCTCATTGCTGATGGAAGAGCCAACTCCAGCCTTATCTTCGATGATGACTGTGTGGCCTGCATGCACAAACTCTGAAACACCTTCAGGGGTTATCGCGACTCGAGATTCATGAACCTTGATCTCTTTTGGGACTCCTACAATCATTTTTAACCCTTTGCTTTAACAGCCGCCGCGATCAAACCTACAAACAGTGGGTGTGGTCGAGTTGGACGTGAACGAAGCTCCGGATGAGCCTGCGTTCCTACGTAATAAGGATGCACCGTTTCAGGAAGTTCTACAAACTCCACTAAATCCTGTTCCTTGTAGATTCCTGAGAAAACTAGACCAGCTTTACCGATTTGATCACGGTACTTATTGTTGACCTCATAACGATGGCGGTGGCGCTCCGAAATTTCCGAAGATCCATAAACACCCGCAACTACAGAGCCGGCAAGAAGATCTGATTTGTAGAGACCAAGGCGCATTGTTCCGCCCATGTCTTCTTTGCCTGACACAACATCCCTTTGATCATCCATGGTTGCAATAACAGGAGTTCCAGAATCTGAAAATTCCGCTGAGATCGCATCATTTATTCCTGCAAGATTTCGTGCAGCCTCAATAACCATGCACTGCAAACCTAAACACAATCCCAAAGTTGGAATCTTGTTTTCACGTGCAAATTTAAGTGCACCAACTTTGCCTTCAATTCCACGAATACCAAAGCCACCTGGAACACAGATTGCGTCAACACCTTCAAGAAGCTTTTTGGCTTTTTCTGGAGTTTCACACTCATCACTTGCAATCCATACAATTTCAATTTTGGCTTCATTTGCAAAACCTCCTGCACGAAGCGCTTCGGAGACTGAAAGATAAGCATCTGGAAGATCAATGTATTTACCGACTAAACCAACCTTGATCTGATGCTTTGGGTGATGAACCTTCTCTAATAGAGCATCCCACTCTCCCCACACAACATCATGGGCGTTAAGGCCCAAGCGCTTTACAACATATGAATCAAGTCCTTCTGAATGTAGAACCTTAGGAATGTCATAGATTGATGGCGCATCGACTGCGGCAACAACCGCCTCAGAATCAACGTCACACATCAGAGAGATCTTCTTCTTTACACCTTCTGGGATTTCACGATCTGATCGAAGAACGATCGCATCAGGCGCGATACCGATGCTTCGAAGCGCTGCAACTGAGTGCTGGGTTGGCTTGGTTTTTAACTCACCGGATGGTCCGATATATGGGACCAATGAAACATGTAGATAGAAAACATTGTCCCGACCAACGCTCTGGCGAATCTGACGAATCGCTTCAAGGAAAGGTTGTGACTCGATATCACCAACAGTTCCTCCTACTTCCGTAATCACTAAATCAATATCAGGGCTTGCCATCGCAATAATGCGCTCTTTAATCTCATTGGTAATGTGAGGAATTACCTGAACAGTTTCACCCAAGTATTCACCGCGACGTTCACGAGCGATCACACGTGAGTACACCTGACCGGTAGTCACATTTGCTGAGCCATGAAGGTTACGATCCAAGAAACGTTCGTAGTGGCCAATATCTAAATCTGTTTCCGCACCATCATCAGTTACAAAAACTTCGCCATGTTGAAATGGGTTCATGGTGCCAGGATCCACATTGAGGTAAGGATCGAGCTTTTGCATCGTCACGCGAACGCCACGTGCTACCAATAATCGCCCGAGGCTTGAGGCGGTGAGTCCTTTGCCCAAACTTGAGGCGACTCCGCCGGTTACAAATAAATGTTTAGTCACATGTGCTTGGCCCATGGGAGACGAACCTATCATTTATTACGCAGGGCTTCTTACACCTTTAAGGAAAGCAGCTCTGTGGCGTGTTCACGGGCGCTGGTGGAGTTCTCCAAGCCCGCCAACATGCGGGCGATCTCCTCTACCCGCTCTTCTCCAGAGACCTGGCGGACATCACTTTGGCTCACCGTTCCATCATTGTTTTTGCTGACGACAAAATGTGAATCAGCCCATGCTGCAACCTGAGGAAGATGGGTTACAACAATCACCTGTGCATGTTGGGCTAGCGCATGAAGACGACGTCCAACTTCAATCGCTGCCTTTCCACCAACACCAGCATCTACTTCATCAAAAACATAGGTACCTATCGGATGGGTTGATGCGATGACAACTTCTAGTGCCAACATCACCCGTGACATTTCGCCGCCAGAAGCTCCCTTTGCTAAAGCAACCAACGGCGCACCTTTATGTCCTTGAATAAACATCGCAACCTCATCGCATCCATGGGTTGCAAAATCTGACTCTTTTGGCGCGGCGTAATCTGCGCTTTCAATGGTGGCGACAAAGTTTGAATGAGGCATGGACAACTGTTGAATCTCTTGAGTTACCAATTGAGAAAGTTTGGCAGCGGCTTTGCTTCGCGCCTCGCTAACCTTCTTTGCCTCCGTTAACAATTCTTTCTTGATGCCAACTAGCTCTTTCTCTAGCTCCTGTAAACGCGCATCCCCACCTTCAAGATCTGCGATCGCATCAGTTGAGTTAGCAAATCTCTGAGAAAGAGAGTCGATCTCCTCTTCCATGTTCTTTGATCCACCAAACTTCTTCACTAAGGCGTTGAAATGTGATTTGCGCTCCTGTAAATAATCTAACCGTGCAGGATCTGCCTCGAGACGGGAAAGGTAGCTATTTAAAGCGCTCTGAGCATCAGCTAACAAGAAAAAGCTTTCGCTCAGTTGCTGGTAAATCTCTTCAAGTTGTCGGTCCTTGGCACGTGCACTTTCAAGAGAACGACGTGCGGTGCCCAAAGATGTAAGAGAGCCTGCCTCCTCATCCTCGATGGCAGATGTAGCTAAAGCCGTTGCAGCTCTTAACTCTTCAACGCTAGATAGTCGACCAATCTCAGAATCAATCTCCGAATACTCGCCTACTTGTGGATTTACCTTAGCGAAATCTTTTACGAACTCTTGGAGTTCGGCTATCTCCTTATCCTTGGCGGCAATACTCTTTTTCAACGCAGCGATTCGATCCTTCATCTCGTGATAACGATGTAAGGCGCTCTGATACTCAGAGAGATCAATCGCTCCAAAGCGATCTACTAATTCACGCTGCCTAGAAGCCTTGGTAATTGTGTGATTGGCAGCCTGACCATGTACCTCAACTAAGTTTTCACCGATTGTAGAAAGGGTTGATGCAGTTGCGCTTACCCCATTGGTTGTCGCTTTGCTTTTGCCATCGGCAGCTACTGTGCGTACAACAATGAGCTCTCCATCTTCAACCAGAACATCTTCAAACAATGTTTCCTGAGCCTTAGGAATAGAGAAACGTCCACTTGCAACTAATCGTTCAGAGCCTTTACGAACCAAGGAGCTATCCGCCTTGCCACCTAAAATCAGGTTTAACGCGGTTAAAATCATTGTTTTTCCAGCACCTGTTTCGCCAGATAAAACGGTAAGCCCTTTGGAGATTTCTAGAGTTGATTGATCAATGACACCGATCGATCTAATTGTTATCTCTTCAAGAAAGGTGCGCTCACTCACCACGCCAGCCCTCAACAGGTAGTTTGAACTTTGCCACCAATCGATCGCTAAATAAGGTGTTCTTCAGGTGGGCTAATTGAATTACGCGAGAATGCTTAGTTACAACAACTCGATCTCCCGCAACTAATGGGAACTTACGCAACGCATCTGCCGACAAAAAGGCTTCAGAGGATTCAATTCCTACAGCAATGACAGATGTTGGAGAGATAACCAGTGGACGCGAAAAAAGGGCATGAGCTGAAATAGGAAGAACAACTAAGGCATCTACCGCTGGCCACACAACGGGACCACCGGCAGAGAATGCATATGCGGTTGAACCTGTAGGTGTTGAACAGATCAATCCATCACAACCCCACCGTGAAATTGGACGATTATCAATCTCAAGGAAAAGCTCAACCATGGTTGCCTTTTCTCGCTCAACCGTTACCTCGTTTAACGCCCAACCAGTTGCAACAATCTTTCCTGCTCGCTCAACGCTGTAGCCAAGAGTGATTCGGGGATCGATCACATAACTCTTATCGATCACCGCCTGAATTACATCAGAGATCTTTGAACGCTCTACCTCCGACAAAAAGCCAACATGTCCCAAGTTCACGCCCAGCAATGGAATATCCCGCTCTTGTGCAACTTCAGCAGCCCGGAGCATCGTTCCATCTCCTCCCAGTACAACCGCGGCTTCAATCTCAGGTAAATCTGCAATCGTTGATCGGGTAATGCCTGGGATTTCTACATCTGAAATTGTGTAGATGCCAAAGGTTGAAGCAAGGTATTGCTGCAATTCAACTGCAGCGGTAACGGCATCAACTCGACCTGGATTACAAACAATTAATAGATTGCGCATTACTGTGGTCCAATCGCTATAGCTTCATCGAGCATCGCATGATCAATCTCTGGCGCTCCACGACGAAGCCACAAAAAGTATTCAACATTTCCTGCAGGGCCTGGGAGTGGGCTCGCTGCAATGCCTAAGGTTCCAAGTCCAACATCGTAGGCAGATTCTGCTACCTCTATAACCGCAGCTTTTCGCAAAGCGGGATCACGAACAACTCCACCTGCACCTAACTTTTCTCTACCAACTTCAAATTGAGGCTTAACCATCAAAACAAAATCCGCATCCGGCTTTGATACCGCAGCCAACGCCGGCAGAACTAGGGTCAGGGATATAAAAGAAAGGTCGGCTACAACTACATCTATCGGCTCTCCCACCATATCCCCCGTTAAATGGCGGATGTTGGTTCGATCCAAAACTGTTACCCGATCATCCTGGCGTAAACCCCACGCCAGTTGTCCATAACCCACATCTACCGCAACTACATGGCCCGCATTTCTACGTAACAAAACATCGGTAAAACCACCGGTGGAGGCCCCCGCATCAAGGCAACGCTTTCCTTCAACATTTACACCAGCAAATGCGATCAAAGCACCCTCTAACTTATGACCGCCACGGGAGACAAAATCATCTCGATCTCCTGAGATGGTTATCGATGTTTCAGCATCAACCTGAGTTGCAGGCTTTGTAGCTGGAATTCCATTAACAAGAACCGATCTTTTTTCAATCAAATCCGCAGCTTGTTCACGTGAACGCGCGAGCTCTCTACGAACTAGCTCGGCATCCAAACGTGTCTTCATAAATGTAAATTAATTAAAGGCCATCGATTGATGACAGCGCTTGATTTAGCTTCTGATGCAAGGCTTCGAAACGTTGAGCGTGATCGCCAACCTCCATTGCATCAATCTCTTGAAGCTCATTACGAAGCTCTTCAACAAAGCTTTCGCCGTTGAATTGATCATACGTGTTGTTTGAATTTTCCATTTACTTGCTCACCTTCTTGGAAGCGCTCTTCTTTGAATCCTTCTTAACGGTTTTCTTTGCTGCGCTCTTCTTTGCATCCTTCTTCTTCACAGATGCCTTCTTTGCTGATCTTTCCGCAGTCGAAGCTTTGGCTCCTTTTTTAGCAGAACTTTTCGCTCCGCCTTTTTTAAGTGCTTCGACCTCTTGCTTCAAAGCTTCAAACTCCCCGCGTTTTACAAAGCCCATCTTTGATACGGAGCGCTCAACCTCATCCTCAATCTTGACCTTAATCGCCTCTCCGCCCTCCTTAAGGAAAAGGTTGACAGATTGCGCAACCTCGGAACCTGATTTATTTCCGAGCTGCACATTTTCAATTAAAGATTTGATTGTGGCTTTGATATCGCTGTTCTTACTCATGCCAGTAGCCTACCTAAATTCGTGAAATCTCGACCGCTTCAACCTGCCATCGACTGGCAAGACCTGTTGGAGCGCTCCAGAAACGTCGATGAATTGAGCCTGAAACCTCAATCCATTCCTCTGATTTGAGAGTCAGCGCGGTTCTGCGGGACTTTGAGCTCCACGCTCCAATATCAAGTGTGTCTACGCCGCCAACCTTTTCCCTTGTAATGATCAATCTAAACTCAACAACCTTGTCACCACTTGGCAACTCTTTTTCAACCGCCTCTTTTGAAACCCTCCCGCGCAAAACCACATCATTGAGGGAGTAATCCTCCTCAATTTCAGATTGATCAACGCCCTTTTTCTTAGTAGCTACCTTGCTGCTCATAGTTCTCCCCTTTCAGATATGAAGGGTGCAAGGTATGTTCGAGCGGTGACGAGAATAAGTAATTTTGGTGGGTTGTGGGTAACTACTGATCAGCTCTTTCGGCGGCATCGGTAAACTCATCAACATCAATTTCAGCGCACTTTGCAAACCATTCACGAGCCTCAGCCTTGCGACCTGCTGCATCCAGAGCATCTGCATAGGCGTAACGAAGACGCAACGCCCACTCATCTGTTTCATTGTTGAGCTCTTTACATGTCAATGTAACAACAGCTGCATCAAATTCACCAAGATCACGTCGAGCACCCGCTGCAACGATTCGCATCTCAATCTCTTCTGGTTTTGCTAAACGCTTAACCTCTGGAGAACCAGCCAAATTCAATGCTTTTAGCGGGTTTCCAAGACCGCGTTCACAATCTGCCATTACGGGAAGAGATGAAACATCTCCAGAGATTCTGTTAGCGGCACGAAGCTCTTTTAATGCAATCTCGTAATGTCCTGCGCGGTATGCAGCGTACCCAGCTGATTCGCGAACAACCGCGAGACGACCTGCATGGTGAGCAGCTGCAACACCATGCTTGTGCGCTAATTGAGGATCTGTGTCTTGATACAAGTTAATGCAGACTAAATGCCGCGCAACAACCTTTGCATTCTCTGCAGATAAGGAAAGTAGTTCAGCGCGAACAGATTTTTCTAGCTCTTCACCAGTAACATCTTCAGGAATATCTGGTTCAAAGATGCGTGGACGCAAACGGGATTGATCCCGATCCATCGGTGCAGGACGCGCACCACGTGGATCTGAGCCATCACGGGTTTGACGAGGTGCACCTGCGCGGTTTGAAGAGCCACCACGTGCCGGAAGATCTTCACGGCGTCGTTGCGAGTTAGGGCCAGATGGTTTACGTGGAGCATCTCCTGATGGCCGACGCTCTCCAGAACGAGCTGGGCGCTCTCCTGGCTTTAAATTTTGAACAGGTCGTGAAGGGCGGGATGGTCTTTGTTCTCTATCTTCCATCGTTTCTATCTCCTTCACGCTCTTTAATTGTTGTACTTACTTAAATTCTTATACTTTCAAACCTTGAAAAGTATGACATTTAATATTGAGAAATAAAAAAGGGGCGCTCGTTAAAGCGCCCCTTTTTATAAAAGAAGTCCGGCGACGTTCTACTCTCCCACAAGGTCACCCTTGCAGTACCATCGACGCTGAGAGGCTTAACTTCCGGGTT
>JACCDS011625299.1_pt1 | contig 43479 bp, 36 predicted proteins | sample 7446441 | NCBI WGS metagenome assembly JACCDS01 (sample SAMN15323445, study PRJNA562643) | freshwater metagenome | isolation source: river surface water | place: USA:Blue River Watershed | collected 2017-08-17 | reverse complement strand
GTATTGTTCTTCCCAAAAATCAATCACGCCATAGATAATCGCAAAGATCGTGTTCAACTTTATAGCAATCAGGTTTTTGTTACGGAGGATGTAAAAGATGTTTTACCTGAATTCTTGGTGTTGTTACAAGGTGTAGTAGATTCTCCAGATATTCCATTGAACGTGTCGAGAAGTGCATTGCAAAGCGATAGCAATGTGAAAAAAATCACAGCGCATATTTCTAAGAAAGTAAGCGACAAACTTCAAGAGTTGTTCAATGCAAACCGCGAAGATTTTGAAAGCAAATGGGAGTATTTGGATCTAATTGTGAAGTATGGAATGTTATCCGACGATAAATTTGCCGAAAGAACCAAAGATTTCTGCCTTGTAAAAACCACAGAAGACAAATTACATACCATTCAAGAATGGATTGATATTTGCAAAGTAAATCAAACCGATAAAAACGGTGAAACCGTTGTTCTTTACACTACAGATGTTCAAGCTCAGCACATGAGCATTAAATCTGTAAAAGATGCGGGTTATCAAGTAATTCAATTAAACGGACCTTTGGATGTTCATTTTGCTGGTTTTGCTGAGTCCAAATTTGAAAAAGTAAAATTCAAATGCGTAGATAGTGCACCGGTAAATCAGCTTATTGAAAAAGATGAAACCTTTGAATCAACATTGAGCAAAGAAGAACAAGAAGCGGTTGAAAAAGCAGTTAAAGGATTGGTAAATGAGGTGGCTTTCGAAGTCAAATTGGAATCCCTTCCCCCGCAACAAGAATTCATTAGTGTTCACAAGAATGAATGGGAGCGCAGAATGGAGGAATACGCAAAGATGGGTCAAGGTATGCCTTTTGGCGATTTAGGATTGAAAAAACATACTTTGATTATCAATTCCAATCACCCATTAGCAACAAAGGTATTAGCTCAAAATGAAGAGGAGCAAAAAGATACGGTTCAATACTGCATCGATTTGGCTTTACTTGAAAAAAACATGTTAAGTGGCGCTGCTTTGGAACGTTTCATCAACAAAGCCAAGAATTTGATTAAGTAAACCTCGTTTTATATTCTATTTAACTGAAAGCGGCTGTAATTCTTACGTTACAGCCGCTTTTTTATTGGTTAATTTATACCTTCTTAAGAGTAACCACCGTGATTTCTGGGAAAATACCCATTCTTCCCGGATAACCCAGGTAACCAAACCCTCGATTTACATATAAATATTGCTTTCCTTCTTTATATAAATCCAACCACTCTTTGTAAATGTATTTTGATGGACTCCAACGATAGAATTTCGTATCAACTCCGAACTGCATTCCATGAGTATGTCCGCTAAATGTTGCACGAATTTCAGGTTGCTTCTCTAGAACTTGTTCGCGCCAATGAGAAGGATCATGAGATAGCAGAAGTTTAACAGAAATACCCTCTGTTCCTTTGAGCGCTTTCTCTAGATTACCATATTTGGGGAATCGACCTTTTGCACTCCAATTTTCAACACCTACTATGGCTATTTTTTGACCGTTACGCTCTAAAATACGATTTTCGTCGAGCATTAAATCCCAGCCCATTTTTTTGTGATGGTCGTACATTTCTAGCATATTTTTATGCTTGGATTCCAATGAATCCCAAATTACATAATCTCCATAATCATGGTTTCCTAAAATAGAGTACACCCCGCCTTTCGCTTGGATTTTACCAAATACATCTAACCAATTCTCGGCTTCCTTAGAAGTGTCGTTTACTAAATCACCGGTAAAGAAAACCACATCGGCATTTTGATCATTTATTAATTGAACGCCGCGTTTTACTGCGTCCCTATCCCAAAAACTCCCACAGTGCACATCCGATATTTGAACAATTTTAAATCCGTCAAATTCCTCGGGCAATCCGTCTATTTTTAAGGTTCGCCTTCTAACGATATAGTTATGAGCTCCTTTTACTACACCCCATATAGCGTTTCCTAAAAATGCCAAACCAATTCCCAAACCTAACCAATTGAGGAATTTGGATCTAGAAATGCCACCATTCGCGGCAGGCTCAAATCCAGAAGGGCTTTTGGACCATGCAGTTTTGATATCTATAAACAACCATTGGAAAAAGCGCTGAATATCATCAACCAGCAGAAAAAGTACCCAAATGAGTTTTATCATGATTACAGCAAAAGCAAATGCACCAATAAACCTCATCGTACTGCCTGAAACGGGCAATTGAAAGAATCGTATAACGGTAAAAAACAAGACCATCCCTACAGAATAACCCCAATAAAACCATCCCACAAGTTTGCGAACTCCAGGAGCAGAATTCTTAATAATGAGTTTCACTCCTTGCCAACAATAAACATCGATTAAAACGAAGAGGAGAAAAAAGAAGGAGAACCCTATTAATTTGCTTTTGAACATACTATTTGATTTATGTATTTGTAAAAGAACCGCGAATTTCGATTATTGTTCTGAAACCAAATAAAAGATTCGACGAAAGTTCGATTGTATTATTTTGTAATAATTCCCTGTATTTCAAGTCTGCTATCAATAGCGAAAACTCTAACCTATAGTTTTTAAAGAAATATAGGTTAAATTTGTTAGTTGAATTAAGCATTCAATCTTGACTTAACTCAAAAACTTATAATCATGCGCTTGTTAAAACTTAGAAAGGTTTGGATTATATTAATCCTATTGGTTGCACAAAAACCCATCCAATCTCAGCAATTGATTATAGGAGCAGGTATTACCCCATTTTCTCCATACTATTCCTTTTCTCAATTGCGATTAAAAGTAGGTGTTACCAATATCTTTAAAAACTTTGGTGCATACGGAATGTGGGAAATTAATCCATATAACTCCTATGGCCGTGATGCGGTTGGTATAAACTATCAATTAAGTTGTCTTTTCCGGGTATGGGCGGGTGTAGGTATTTTTGAGAAAGGATTAATAAGACCTCAAAATACGGTGAATCCGCTAAATGGACTCAGAAAAGAAATGGGAATTGGATATATCGCACGATCCAGACCTATTCAATGGGAGTTAGGCTACTCCTTCACTCTTGGTCCAACATTTCAAATTTATTACGAAATACCATTGGTGAAAAAAGACCGTAATGGTGATGGAATATACAACAACGTTGATCGTAGCAGACCTTGTGTTTTAGAGTGGCAAAGACGCGACTCCACCGTTGAAGTTATTGTAGATACAATTTATATTGACCCCAAACCCAGTCAACCCATTTGTGTCAATCCGTTACCCATTGATTCCTTTAACGATGAAAGAGCAACGAATACCACTTTTTACTTGCCTGTTGCGTATGAAAAAGATCAAGTTGCGCTCAATTCTGATATCAAAGAAAAACTCAAATTCTATTTGGTCGGTATTTTAAAAGAACGAACAGATTTATTGGTCGAAATCGGTTCTCATACCGAATGTGATGGTCGTTCATTATTCAATTTACAACTAACTCAGCGTCGAGCAGATAGTATTGCTCGATACATGCGACTAGAATATGGCCTAGATACTTCAAGGATGATAACACGTGGATACGGTGAAATGACGCCTATCAATCATTGTAACTGTGAAGGTGGCGATGTGGTTGGATACACACCTTATTATCCAAACCAAACACTTAAAAAAACACCCAATTTCAATCGAACTGGCCAATTCATAGGTTACATGTACACAGCCTATGATACTTCTGAAATAGACACATTCGGAGGGAAGCCGTATATCAAGTGCGACGAATATCAAAAAAGACAGAATAATCGAATCACTTTACGTTTCAAACGCAAACTCAGACATTTTGCCCGTATTGTAGACACTTGCGATCGCCCACTTGATTCTATTGTCCCTAAACCCAAAGATTGTCGCGATCATTTTGAATTAGGATCACTATCCTATTACCAACTTACTAGCCAAACTGCAACACAAGGAATCTTCGACCTTCCACTTTCTTTTGAGCGATCAAATACCTATTTGAATGATAAAAGTAAATTAGTTTTAGACTCTTTTGCCCAGAATTTCTTAATTCCTAATGGCCAATTTGTACTCGAAATTGGTTCACATACCGATTGCAGACAAAGCAAAACCTACAACGAACAAGTTTCGCAAAAACGAGCAGATGAAATTAGAACTTATTTATTCAACGCACACAAAATAGACTCGAACCGAATTGTTACCAAAGGGTATGGTGAAAATTATTTAACTAATAATTGCAACTGCGAAGGAACTGAAATCAGTGCTTACACCCCTTATATTTCAGGTTTAACACAAAAACTTGAAACAGAATTTGATGCTCGTGGTAATATATCTAAAACCTATTTAACTGATTACGCTCCAAGAGAAATTCGTGTTATCGAAGGAAACCCCTATGTTGCTTGTAACGATAAACAGCATAAACAAAGCATCAGAACTACCCTTAGAATTGATACCAGTTACTATAATATCTGTATTGACAAACCTTACAAACCTCTAATTATTGAACCAGAAATGGACGAAGGAGTTATGGCTAAAGGAGTAGATATTAGTCAGTTTGAAATTGAAAAGGCGTATTCCGAAATCTTTACATTACCCATATTTTATGATCTAGATAAGGCCATTATCCGACCAGATGCTCAACGAGTACTTGATACTTTCGCCGTTAAAATCCTTCTAAAATATCCTTTCCTTGTTTGTGAGTTAGGTTCGCATACCGACTGTCGTATGCCTTATGATTACAATGAGCGACTATCAAAACGACGCGCAGATTCTGCCGTAGCTTATCTCAAACGTGTTTGGAAAATCGGATCTGATAGAATTATTGCAAAAGGATATGGTGAAGAAAACCTATTAAATGAATGTCACTGTGAAGACGCGCTTGCCGTAGAATACACTCCCTACATAGAAGGTAGAACGCGTAAAATGTTAGTCGATCTTGATGATGAGGGTAACGTAATTGGTACTATTTACCAAGATTATAAACCCAGTGAAATTGTTTATTTCGACAATGAACCCTTCGTTAAGTGTGAAGAATTTCAACATCGTCAAAATCGTAGAACAACGGTTCGCTTCACACAAGATCCTGCTAAATTTGGTATTAAAATTGATCTGGAAAAAGACAAGAATAATACCAACGTGAGTCAATCAAAATACTACGAACGCTTACGTAAAGGGGGTAAAGGTCATATCCGTGAACAAGTTGAAGAATTCCGTTACCAATATACAGAAATTGAGAACTTCAAGATTGAAGAAGCAACAATTAAGGCTTATGCATTGCCTATTTTCTACGACCTCGACAAAGCAATCATTCGTCCAGACGCACAGCGAGTACTCGATAGCTTTGCAGTTAGAATTCTCAATAAGTACCCTAAACTAATTGTCGAACTCGGTTCGCATACTGACTGCCGTATGCCTTATGATTACAACGAACGATTGTCAAAAAGACGTGCTGACTCTGCTGTTGACTATCTAATTCGTGTTTGTAAAATCGATCCCAAACGGATTATAGCAGTAGGTTACGGTGAACATCAAACCATCAATGAATGCGCTTGCGAAGAAAATAGTGCTACATCATTCACGCCTTATATCCCCGGAAAAACAAAGAAAATGTTGATGGATTTGGATGATGATGGAAATGTCATACAAACCATTTATCAAGAATACGCTCCCAACGAGTTAACTTATATTGAAGGAATTCCCCACATAAAATGCGAGGAATTTCAGCATCGCCAAAACCGTAGAACTACCGTCCGATTTGCCAATGATCCACGAGATTTTGGTATTGAAATTGACGTAGATATCGATCAGAACAACATTAACAAACGTTAGTTAATATCGAATAACTACTTGTTTATCTTTACGATAGCTGTGTAATTACCAGATTTCAATGAATTGAAATAAGGCAAAACAGAAACACTATTACCTGATTTTCTCATTTCAAACTCTTCCGTTTTAACTCCAAGTTTTGAAATTTGCGCTTTGAAATCCTCTTCCGAACCGTTGATCGAAACAAAATACCACTCTTCATCAAAGTATCTTCTTTTCAGAATTAGCTTGTCGGAATTAGAAATCTCAACTACACAATCACCAAAAACCAAAGCCATTGATGCTGTTCTAAGTCCTATCAATTGACTAATAACGGCTCTTGTTTCTTTTTCGGGAGATGATAACCCAGCCTGTCCATCAGCTGTAAAATCGAATTTCATGTCCCTGCGACTATCAGGATCATTGGCTCCCGGCATACCAATCTCATCCCCATAGTAAATTACTGGAACACCAGGAATAAAGCTCATAAAAGCTGCCAAATTCTGCAATTTTTTATACGATTCCTCCGAATTTATTTGAATATCTCTATCCCAACCCGCCTGTTTTGGATTCTCATTTTCTGCAATTGCACCATCCGCCAACGATATAAAACGTGCGCGATCCTGATTGCCCGTAATATTACCCATCGAATGGTGATTTCCATACCATCTCTTGCTTTCTTGTAAAGTCTCACCCAATGGTGCAAAATTGCCTTTATCTGCCTTAAACGCTGCCACCGCAGCATCGTATAAGTTAAAATCAAATTGAGCATCCAATAACTGAGGTCCGAGATAAGATGCAATTAGTTCGGGACTACCGTAAGTCTCACCAATTTGATATATATTTCTTCCTTGGGGAATAAACTCCTTCTTAATTTTCTTCGTTAAAGCTATCCAAAATTCATTGGGAATATGTTTGGTTGCATCGTGTCGAAATCCGTCAATATCGTAATTTCTAAGCCAAAAAATCGCACTATCACTCATCGCTTCTACCACTTCTGGCTTGGAAAAATCAAAAGTGGGCAAGAAATCATCGAACCAAGTTGTTAAACGGTGTTCATCCCATTTTTCGGTGTTTTTTGAACCATCTGGCAAATACAAAGATGTAAACCAATCGGGATGCTGTTTGTACAATGGATGGTTTTGATGAATATGATGAGCCACATAATCCATCAACACCCGAATATTGTTCTTATGTGCAACATCAATAAACTCCTTTAACTCTGCAGGTGTACAAAATCTCGGATCGGTTAAAGTTGACGAAACGGGCCAATATCCATGATACCCACTGAATTTAGTGCGTGGTTTGTTCCATTGTCCCCAAGCATCTTCTGGATTCAGAACCACTGGTGAAATCCAAATCGTATTGATTCCCAATTTACGAAAGTATCCTTCTTTGATTTTCTTGGTTAACCCTTTGATATCTCCACCATGATAATCTACTCTACTTAAAACAGAATCCGATTTAATCGGTCTATTATTGGCTGTATTACCATCAAAAAATCGATCTATCATGGGATTATAAATCACCATAGTTCTAGGATCTTTTTTGTCATAATGCTCCTTGATGTTTCTTTCAATAATTCCATTATTAATGGGAACCAAAATATCATCACTCTTCGTTTTATCATTGTAAACAAAAGCAATTAGGTCGCCTGTAGTTGAAATACTGTAATCCAATACTTGTTGTTTGTATTTCCCGAATCGCTCAATATTAATTAAAAGTAATGCTTGGTTCACCTTCTTTCCTATTGATTCAATTCCAACTCCTTCAGAAAGTGAGTAATTATGCTGTTTCAAGAAATCAATCATCGCTTGTCCAGTCAAAATTGAAGTATTTTGCTTTCTGCCTCTAAACTCAGCATAAGCAGTTAAAGATTGAGGATTGCTGTGTTCAATTAAACAAACTACCATGTTCAATTGCGTTAATTCCAAAACCTTAGGTACCGTTCTGGTACCTACAATTTGACCATTTCTCAAAAAAACCAATTTCTTGTTTTCGACATCCACCAATTGGCTTTCATCAAATAAGGTTTGCAATCGAATATCTTCTACCAGAATCCGAATTACCGAATTAAATCCACCCATTCCATTGCCAACACTATCCGGATTATTAGGATCTCTAACTTCACGTCCGTCAACTACAAAAACATATTGATGAACACCACGACCTAATTCCCACTCGCCTGTCCAAGAAGTACCAGTGTTTTTTAAATTGAACGAAGATGCGTTCCAATTATTGAATGTGCCTTTGACTTGTACCGACTTCACCTGTTGTTTTGAATCAGAAAAAGAAAATGTTCGCTTCGTTTTCTGATCTTTGGGGATGTTAGGGCGATTACTCATTGGCAATTGAGCCTTCACATTTGAAGGTGCGGTCATGTTTGTTTGGGAGAAGCTATATTTTCCACAAACCAGAAGAACAAAAGATAAAAAGTAATATATCGTAATTCTCATAAAATCTAAATTAATTAAATAATCCTTGAAATTCAAGGATGAACATTCACAATTTTTTGGGTGTAAACCGAACCATTGGCTTCCAATCTCACAATAACAAAAGATTGAACCACCTTAATTTCACGGAAGTTTGAAACATCTTGTTTTAACAACTTTCCAAAATAATCATATTGTTCGATTAAGGAAAGTCTATTTACATCTATATTTCTAAAATCCAAATACCCATCATCATTGCAAAATATTATTGGTTTATTTTCAATAGACTGAACATCTGAAGTAGTCGTTTTCGAAATATCAAACCTTGCATAAACAGGATAATGATCACTGGTAGAACTTCCATAACTAGATATCCAAGCACTCGGATTGATTACAAATACAGAATCTGTAATTACCTTGGATTTCATTGCAGGCAAACCCACAATGTGATCAATCATTTCATTATAACTTACAGTCGATTTTTGTCTTGATTGCGATAACGGTAACGATGCCACTAAATACTGAGTGTCCTTGGTCCAATTTGTAAAAGGTGAATTGTATCCCGACAAAATACTTACATCAAAATCATCATTCCAATCACCTAAAATCAAACCCGGCTGTTTATTGCCCAACTTCTGCATGTAGGATTTAAGCACTAAACTCGCGCTATATCTGCGATTGTATGCTTCGATTTTTTGGGAAGTTGTTCCAGTATTTGCTTTCAAATGCAGCACCCAAATTTTAATTGTATCAAAATCATATTTATTATTCAATGGAACCAAAGCTACCTCCAACGGTAATCTTCCGCTGGCAAAATCATAACTATAATCCGCCAAAATATGCTTACTATATGCCAATTTAAACTCTGACTTCTTAAATAAAACGGCTGTTTTTTGTGTTTGATCCCAAGTTGAAATACTTCCTGAATATTGTGAACATTTACTTAATAAATCAGTCCAAGCAGCCGATGAACTTACTTCACACAAACCCAAAATATCCAGATTCCATTGATTAATCAACCTAGTTACATTATCCATCTGAATGGTTTCATTCGAAGGACCATTAGAAGAATTACCTAACCATTCTACATTCCAAGTAGCCACATCCAAACGATCAGTTGAATTCAAATTGGGGATTTGGGCAGTTCCCAGTTTGAACAATACCATAACAAATAAAATCAATTGAAACTTCTTCACTACTTCCTGTTTTATTTAATTTTCAATTTTGGTTAAACCCAATTTAAATGATACTCTACTATAAATGTACACTAAATATCTTTTTGTTTATTAGTTTAACACCAAATATTTATCGCGTTCGATAATTAAAATCGGTTTGATGGGCTTAACTAATTTTAACCTTACAGAATCAATATATCCAGAATTCAAAGTTCTATTTAAAACTACATTGGGATTATTCAAAAGCACCATTGGTGTCCGTATGTCATCCGTATAGTCATAAACACCAGAAGGAATTACCTGTTTTTGATAATCAGGTTGACTTTGGCTTTGAAATTTCAAATTCCAGCCACTTAAAACCATATTGCCATCGATATAATAGGAAAAGAAACTAAAAATCATAATTAGCTTTAACCATCTGTTATGAAAATTCTCCAATTTCACCTCTATGAAATTCAATGCAAACCAAAAGAATAATAAAGTAAGTATGATGTATCGATTTTCGATATGAGAAATCGAGAACATCAAATAGAATAAGAAACATGCAGTTACAGTAAATATCCAAGGGAAACTTCGTTTTTTAACAGCATTGAAAATAATCATCATTAGAATAAACAGATAAACTGACAAATCCTTGGTTATAATATACAAATTGGCCACCGTATATTTTACTAAAAACGCAAGACCCATTTTCGTTTGAACACCATCAACGTAATCGGCCTTCCCTGGATCCAACCAATACCAGTTACCAAACTTTACATGTTGAAAATTGGAATGTTCGGCACCCATTTTACCCAAATAGTTTTTTGAAATGAGTTTCCAATTGTCTTCTAAATTAAAATGAACGGTATTTGGTGAGCTTTTATCTTGAATCAAAGACATATTGAATTTCCCAGTAAGTCCTAAATTGAATGGAAGATTATTCACTTTAGCGCTGAAACTAAAAAATCCAACAACCGAAACTAAATAAGCAAATGCAGGTAATAAGTAAATTAATAATTGTTTAAATACCATTTTTTGAATCTTAAACGACTCAAAATGAGCAAATACAAACCTCAGCAAATCAATAAATAAAAACAGTAAAGCCAAATATAATCCCATCCCCTTGGTCAAGGTCAATAAAAGCCATAAAGCCCATAATTTCCAATTACCGTGGAACCTATTCTGACTCTTTGTATACAAAAGTAAAATCTCAGATAAAATCCAAATGAATAATGGATCAGCAAAAAAATGGATAAATGAGAATACCAAAACTACTGCAATAGTTCCATAAATTACACCCCAAATGGGTTCATTCTTTAAAATAATTCCCTTATAAATTATTCTATAATAATAAAATAAATAAACAGTAATAGTAAAAATTGCTTGTGAATAAAATAAGTTGTGCGCGACTAAATCAATTGCACTTATACCTAAAACACTCAAAGGTGACCAAGTAGTATTAAAAATCACTTCCCAATTCCCTTTAAGTAATTCGCTCGACATGAACATATATGAGATAAAATCGAACGTTCTTACCGTATATAAATTTGCGAACGAATAGCCTAACACTAAGTACACGAAGAAAATATGCAGAAATATTTTTGCATATCGATCTAAAGCAAGTAACCTAAAAGATAAATTCATTAAAACTCTGTGCGTTTATCGTAACCCCAATTCAATTTTGTACGCAGCGTATTCAAAAAATTCTCATCGTTCATTCGAATAATATTCAAATAAAAATCCGCCTTTCGTACCGCCATGTGTACATCATTCGTAATACTTTGACTTCGGGAATCCAGCGAGGCTAGGTAACTGCTCGCACGTCCCTCAATCTCAAAAGAAATAACCACATCATCACTGATAACTATAGGTCGCACATTTAAATTATGGGGCGCAATGGGTGTAATTACAAAGGAATCCGATTTGGGTGAAATAATAGGTCCACCACAACTCAACGAATAACCAGTAGAACCTGTTGGTGTTGAAACAATCAAACCATCACTCCAATAACTATTCAAAAATTCCCCATTCAAATAGGTGTGAACCACAATCATGCTGGAAGTTTCCTTTTTATGAATAACAAAGTCATTCAATGCATAATTAAAATCAAAGACATTGGAACTGGTTTCCAAATTTAATATAGATCGCGCCTCCAAGAAATACTGCCCCGCTTCAATAGCTATAATGGCATCTTCAATTTCAGAAGTACCAATACCTGCTAAGAAGCCCAAACGACCCGTATTAATAGCCAAAATAGGAATTCCACTGTCTCTGACAATCGATACTGTTTCCAAAATCGTACCATCCCCACCAACAGAGCATAAGAAGTCAATCTCGTGATCTCCCTTTTTGAAGTTATCGAAAACCCTAGGACTAATCCCTTCCAAATTCATATGTATGAAATCCTCTAAGGAAGGAGTACAATAAATATCATGGCCTCTACGTTTGAGTACTTCAAGCAATTCGGTCATCGCCTGACGGTGCTTTGGATCAATTAACGATTTGGCAAATACCCCTGCTTTCATTTTTCGTAAATAGCAAAGTTAAAGTTAAAAGCATGTGTTTCATCCTTTTCGTGGAATTCATTAAAGACTTCCTTCCAAGCAGAATCAACCACTGGAAAAAATACATCCGCCTCATTAAATTCCGCCTCCACATGGGTTAGAATCAACTGATCTGCAAATTCAATCGCTTGATTATATATCTGGGCACCACCAATAATCATGATTTCTTCGCTAAACTCTCTGGCCATACCTAGGGCTTCTTCCCAATTGGATGCCTTAACAAAGCCTTCTATTAATGGCTCATTTGAACGAGTCATAACAATATTCAATCTGTTTTTTAATGGTTTACCCAAGCTGTCCATGGTATTTCTCCCCATAATTACGGCTTTGTTTTTCGTGTGTTTCACAAACCATTTGAAATCATCCGGCAAATGCCAAAGTAACGCATTTCCCGCACCTAATTCTCTGTTTTTACCAATTGCTGCTATTAATGATATCATGGTTTTATTTTTCTTCGTGATACTCCATTTCGGTATTAATTTCCCAAATGCTTTTTTTATTTATATTCCCATACAATATACTATCAACTGATCGAAATGCAGTTAGCATACTGTGATCTTGGTTATTATAACGATGCATTCCATTTCTTCCTATGGGATATAGATTCGGAATTGAATCCAAAAACTGCATCAATACATCGAAACGATCGTAGCTTCCAAAATAAGCAGGATAGGTTTTGGGCACGCGCAACGAAGTTCCATCCAATATATCATCCCGTTCAACCAAATTCAATTTTACCATCTCCTCTCGTGCAAATGCAATCATTTCTTCGTCGGATTTGCTCCATAAATCGTCGTTTTGTTGACAAAAATACTCCAACCCTACCCAGTAATAATTTGGATTTTCCACCAAGCTAGGACTCCAATTATTGAAAATTTGCAATCGCCCCACCCTCACATCTGACTCTTGAATGTAAATCCAATTATCCTTCAACTCAACATGATTTTTGAACTTGCGTAATAGCAATCCCACAGTGATAAAATCCCTGTAAATCAAACCTTCGGCAATCTCTTTTACCTCTTTGGGGACTTCCCTGCCCTTGATTTCATTAATTAAGTGTTGAATCGGCATGCTACTCAAAACATGGCCTACATCCTGTATTTCAATGGTTTCACCCTTCGAATTTTTATATTCAATTGACCCAACCTTTTCTCCAACTATACCAATAACATTAACCGTTGCACCTAAAACTATTTGCCCCCCCTTCTCCTGAATTTTCTGTCCAACCAACTCCCACATTTGGCCTGGACCCAACTCTGGATATAAGAAACGTTCAATTAAACTGGTTTCTACATTTTTTTGGGATATATCCTTCCCCTTTTTATTGAATAAAGCATGCTTTATCGCCTCGGTAATACTCAGTCCTTTAATACGTTGAGCACCCCACTCGGCAGAAATTTCACTGCATTTTACTCCCCAAACTTTCTCGGTATAAGACTGAAAAAACGTTTTATACAACTCCTTTCCAAAGCGATTTATGAAAAATTCTTCGAGGTTCTTTTCGTTTCTTATTGGGAATAAACGCGCGTACACATAGGAAATTCCCACTCGGATCACTCTTACAATTCCAAGATTTCTAAGCGTCTGCCAACTTAAATTTATTGGGTACTTAAAGAATTTTCTCAAATAATAAATTCGTGATAATCGATTTCTAATAAGCATTTTTGGCACATTTCCAGTTTGCACATGGAAATTTGAATTAGCTTCATTGGCCTCAATTTCTAAATACTGACCTCCCGCATGAATCGTTTCATCAGCAAAATCAAAATGTTCCTCGTCATTCAAACGTTTATTCGAAAGCGAATCAATCTCAATTTCACGACTCTTGCCCTGGTAATTAATTTGAATTTTTTGTTTCTTTTCGGGGGATAATAATTCGGAATCATCGTTAGATTGGGGTATTAAATCTCCAACCAGAGCTGATTGATCAACAGGCATCAAATTCAACCACCATTGCATGACTTCATCACTTTTAGAAAAAAATCGATGGCCGCCGATGTCCATACGATTCCCTTTATATTGATGTGTACGCGACAAGCCACCTAACTGGTTTTCCGACTCTAAAATAATGATTTCGTATTCGGTTGATTTTTGCAAAAAAGAAAGTCCCGCTGTTAACCCAGCAGGACCTCCACCTATAATGACTATTTTTTTACCCGAATTATTCACGAATTTTACCTGTCCAAAGGTAATAATTCTATTGTTTTCTTACTGAATTAATTTTCACCAATTGGCAATTCAATGAGATCACAAACAACCACATTATTCAATTTAATATTACAAGTTCCCCAAGATAATCCCACACCAAACCCACACATCAACAAATTTACTTCACCATGCTTTAATTGTTCGCTAATTTCTGAGACCATAAGTAATGGAATCGAAGCAGAACTACAATTGCCAAAATTCTGGATGTTGTATGGCACTTTCTCCAGGGGTAGATCCAATTTTTTACGGATCTTCTCGTTCATTTGTTTATTTGCTTGATGGAAAAGAAAGTAATCAATTTTGTCTTTATCTAAGTCGAACGTTTGTATTAACTGCTTCACCGTTTTGGGGGCTCTGGAAATTCCAAAAGAAAACACTTCCAAACCATCTAGCCAAGAATGAACTTGCGCTTTTACAATTCCGGCTCCATAATCAACCATTTCAAATGATTCAGGAGTAACGCGGTTTCGGAATCCACTGTGTGGCGTATAAATAGCTTTATGGCCGGAACCGTCTGTGCCTAAATCAAATAACCAGGGAGATGCGGTTTCATCAAATTCAACCGCTGTGGCGGTGCCAGCATCCCCGAAAAGTAACGCTCTACTTTTATCTAATGGAGATGAGGTTTGTGTGGCGGTATCCCCCACTAACAGTAATCCACGTTTTAAATTCCCGCTGCTCAAAAAATTTCCAATAACCGATAATCCATAAACAAATCCGCTACAACCCAATGAAACATCCAAACTTATACATTGATTGCTAGCGCCCAAACGATCTTGAATAATGCAAGAAGTGGCAGGATTTCTGTAATCCGGTGTTTGAGTTACAAAAATAATGACATCTATTTCACTCGGTAACCAGTTTAATTCCTTCATTAAGTTTTCCGAAGCAGCAACACACATATCACTGGTAGTTAAGCCATTAGGTGCAACATGCCGGTAACGAACACCAACGCTCTCATAAAATTTTTCAAATTCATCCGAGGTGAACATGGGATTCTGCGTATTATCGATTCGATTATCAGGAACACAGGAGGCAACACCTCTTATTGAAACATTTTTAATTGAAATTTGAGCCATGGGGTTTTAGAATTTGATTATGCTTATTTTTTTGGTGAAGATTTCCCTGTATTATTTTGTATTGATGATGATTTACTTAACTTAATACACTTTAATTACCATTGTCAAATAGTTATGATTAAATCGACATTCCACCATCAATAGGTATTACAGCTCCTGTCATCCAACTCGTTTGATCAGAGAGCAACATAATTGTAATTGGACTTATATCTGTGTATTCGCCCAATCTTTTTAAAGGGATTTTTTCAGAGAATTCGTCCATAGATTCTGCAAAATCGTATGCTGCTGACATTTTAGAATTCAATAAACCTGGACGAATTACATTTACCCTTAAATCGGGTGCATGTTCCAAAGCCAAAGTCTTTAAAAACATTTCAAAGGCCGCTTTCGATGCACTGTAAAGTGAGTTGGTTGTTGACACATATCCAGCAGATAATGAAGATACCCCAACAATGCTAGCACCCTTTTTCAATTTCTTTTTCTTGATCAAAGATTGAATCAGCTGAGCGTTAGCAGTAAAATTCACAGAGAACATTTTTTCGATTTTCTTATTCGAAATAAATTTAACTGTGGTTTTATCATTTACTCCAGCGCAGAGTACGAGGCCATCAATTTCAATTAAATGATCAACCAATTCATTCATAGCTTCTTGGTCAGTTAAATCAAACAAATGTGATTCAGGTTGGGGAAGGTTCAATTGATTGAAATTTCCAAATAGGTGGGCAAGCTTTTCAGAATCTCTACCTAATAAAATAGGAAGGCCTCCGTTTTTTGCAATCTCAATGGCTAAATGTGCGCCTAATCCCGCTGTAGCTCCCGTGATTAATATTCTTTTTCCGTTTATAATGGATGATGTATTCATTAAAGTGAATTCTAAAGTAATATTACTTATTAATAAACGCTATTAAATCTCAATTAAATCAACTATCTTGAGGTTATTTGTACTCAATTTAAGAGCACCCCAAGACAATCCAACGCCGAACGCTGATAGAATTAAATCTAATTTACGCTCTTCTAACTCTTTTTTTAATTCTGTTACCATTAATAATGGAATGGTTGCGCAGGATGTGTTTCCAAATCGATCAATATTAATAGGTACTTTATTAGAATCTAACTTTAATTTTGATTTTACTTTTTCTAACATCATTTTATTGGCTTGATGGAATAAGAAATAATCTGTTGAACTAATATCCAAATTAAAATATGTCGATAGTTCTTTGATGGTTTGAGGAGCAATTCGAATTCCAAATGTGAATACATCCATTCCATCTAAACGTTCATGAAGTCTACTACTTTTATTTCCATCTGGGAATTCCTCAAGCGCAAAAGAATCAAGATTTACTGGATTTCTACAACCACCATCTTCAACAATAATAGACTTGAATCCAGAACCATCCGTTCCCATATTAAAATACATAGGTTCCCCATCCGTACAATATTCAAGCGCTGTTGCAGTTCCGGCATCTGCAAATAATGGAAAAACACTTTTATCATAAAACGATGCGTAAGACGTTTGTGTATTCCCCACTAATAATAAAGCCCTCTTAAAATGACCCGACTGCAACATGGACGAAGCCACATTTAATCCATGAGCGTATCCCGAACATCCCAAAGAAATATCCAACGTCATGCAATTATTAGAAAGGCCCAAACGGTCTTGTAAAATACACGATGTAGCAGGTAATTTATAATCAGGAGTATGTGAAACAAACACAAGTAAATCAATGGAGTTTTTTTCCCAATTTAATTTCTCGATTAATTGTAATCCTGCCTCGAAACACAAATCTGAAGTGCACATACCATTTTCAACTACTCTGCGTTCTCGAATACCTACGTTACTTGCAAATTTTTCGTATTCCGCCTCAGTAAATAATGGATAGTCTTTATTGAAATACACATTTTTAGGAACGCATGCAGCAACTCCTTTAAAAACAACGTTATTAATTTTATTAAATGCCACTAGTGATTTATATGTTTATACGAAGTGCTTGTTTTATTTGCCCTTGAAAGTAGCAAAATACAAAAATTTGTAAACTCTAAAGTAAATTCTACCTAAGTGTAACACCACCATCAATCACCATGGCCGTGCCAGTTATCCAAGAAGAAGCATCTGAAAGTAGGAATGCAATGGCATTTGATATATCTCTAGGCTTACCGTATCTTCCTAATGGATAGTTTGCTTTATCCAATTCATATTGTTCGGAAGTGATACCATTTTTACCCAATAATTCTGTTTCCACCATTCCAGGATTTACTGAATTTACGCGGACCCCGGATGAAGCTAATTCCAACGCTGCATTTCTCATAAAACCGTGTAACGCTGCCTTGCTTGTTGAATAGATACTATTTCCCAAGGAAGACCGTTGAAATCCAGCAATTGAGGAGGTAAATACGACAGAAGCAGTTGAATTGAATTTTTTTGCCTTTAATATAAGTTTTAGCAATACTATAGGAGAGTAAGTATTGACCTCCATCACTTTGGTTAAAGCTTTAACATTCAATGTTTTTACTGTACTAATATAGGTTATTCCAGCATTTAAAGCCAATCCATCAATTTGGGGAATATCGCTAACGAGCTGATTTAAAAACAACTCATCCGTAAGATCCCCAATATAGGTTCGCAGTATATTTCCTCCTTGTGAACGAATAGAGTCAGCAATAGTATTTAGTCGTTCTGTATTTCGACCACATAGGATAAGTTGCGCACCTTGACTACCACAAAGTTGGGCCAAGTCCGCACCAATACCACTGCTGGCACCAGTAATTAAAATTACTTTATTATCGAAATTGAGGAAATTATCCAACTTTTTCAGCTACCTTTTCGAATAGATCTTTAATCGTCGAAGAATTACGAATATCTTCACCCTTAAGATAAACATCGTATTCATCATCGATCACCGAAATAATATTCAATGCAGTCAATGAAGAATATTCTTCCAATTCTTTAAAAAGTGTACCTTCGTTAAATACCGATGGATCGGTGTCATCGTACTGTTCAGCAATGTGTTTAATGAACTGATTTATTTCCATTTCTTAAGTTTTCTAAGTTTTAAAAAGCAAATTTTTTCGCAATAGAACCGATATATGTTCCATCATTATTAATGGATTTGGTTAACACACTCAGTGGCCCCAGTTTATTCCTATCACCTATGCGAATATTTTGCAGCACGGCACAATTCATGCCAAAATTATTTCCTTTCCCGATTTTTACGGATCCAGAAATTTTGGTACCTGGCATAAACGTATTGTAATCACCAATTTGCGAGTCGTGACCCATTGCAATTTGGCTATTAAAAATATTAAAATCTCCAATTGTCACGTCAACGCTCGTAGAACATTTGGAGAAAACTATATTCCCCTGTCCCCAATTCAATGTTTCCGTATCTAAAGCCCTAAAATCAGGAGCGATTAAATTAGGAAAGTCAACATTTGGATTTTTAATACTATTAAAAATAACCTCTCTAGTTGTTGGACTTCCAATAGCCAAAATGACGCTGATTGGTCCTGGATAGTTTTGCAAATACTCCAAACCACCCTGAACTTTTCCAAATTTCAAATCAGTATCAATGGCCAAATTGTCATCCAAAAATCCCAAAAAATTCCACTTATTGATATTTTCATTTACTTCTCTCAGCAGACAAAAGACTTCTTTGCCAAATCCACCAGCACCGTAAATGAGAATATTTTTCATCAAGCAAGAACTTTTAAGGTCTCAAATTTTTAAACAGTAATCTTTAACTTTTTGTACTTACACCAAATGATTTAGTGTTCTCACAGAAAGCTGTTACAATTTTAAGAAAAAAATGTTTGTTTCTTTACAGAAATCGGCTCGGTGATATCATTTTTGGCATCATAATTTGTCACATTGTGACAGATTTAATCATTTTTTCGCCTTTTAGTGTTTTCGAGGATTAAAAAATCTGAAATTTTCAAATTTTCATTATTGGGTGTTTCACGAATCAATTTTTCAATTTTGGGTAGTAATGATGAGCGATTGTATCTTGAGATCAACGTTTGAATATAGAATTTAAAATTTTTTGGTGATACCCTTTCGCGATACTCTTTCGGGAAATTTTTATAATCCGTATCGAATTCGTAAGGATGAAGATATAACATCAAATAATCTGCTTGTTCGCGAAATTTGGGATTTGATAGCCAAGCATTAAATATCCAATTTGGACTCCTCACCAAGTACGATCCTCCAAGATAGGGTATGTTATATCCTAAGTACTGAATATAACTAATGGGCACCTCAATTAATTCCCCAAACTCAGTATTTAGAACTGAAATTCCTTTTTGAAATCCATCTATACCATATTTCATATTGGTTGCAGGAACTACGGAACTGTCATAATGAAAACCTGCTTTTTTTATTATATCGAAAGCCCAAGGTGTGTCCTTGGTGATAGAAAATGCAGGTGCTCGATGACCTTTAACTTCACATTTTGTAATGCTCTCAAGTAAATCTTTAGCTCTAGAAATCTCACTATAAATGGTTTCCGGTTGATTTTTCGTAAAAAGTAGATGATTATATCCGTGAACCCCAATTTCATGTCCAGATTCATGAATTCTAAGAATCAAATCAGGATAAAATTCTGCAATTTCACCCAAAATAAAAAACGTGCCCTTCACGTCGTATTTCCCTAATAAATCCAATATTTTATTGGTATTCAATACCACACGATTCGTTGGATTCATGGAATAACCAAAATTCTGACGAAGGTTAAGGTTTAAACCATCCTCAATATCAAAGGTGAGTAAATTCATTTGTTCTCAAAAAAATTTAACATTTTCAAATAAACCCTGGAATTATCACCAAATTCTTCTGTGAATTCCACTCCGTTTTCACTGTACTCGCTAACTAGTTCTGGATGTTCAATGAGTTTCAGAATATTTCGATAAAGTTCTTCTTCATTTCCAGGTTCGTTATTGAGTCCTAAGCGATTATCTCTAATTAAATCACCCATTTCTGTTAACAGTGAATTCAGAATTGGCAAACCTGCACTCAAATAATCAAATAATTTATAGGTTATCGATTGTGTAGCTCCAATGCTATATTGAGCTAAGCCAACATCAGACTGGGCATATAACTTCATTAAATCATCATTCCCTATTCTTCCCCAAAATTTAATATTGGGGTTTTCTGATGTTGCTTTAATGATATCCGGCTCATAATCACCACTACCTGCAATTTGAAACAGCGTTTTTCCAGGATGCGTCTCATTAAACCGTCTAGCCACGGCCAAAATCAATGGAATATCAGCTGCAATTCCTAAGTTTCCAGCATATACCAATTTTAATACTCCTACTGAATTCAATTCACCCAACTCTGACTTGAAATGCTGAACACTTGATTGAACTTCAGACAATGGAACAGATGGGAAAAAAACACCTGTATTTTTCAATTTTGGGGCAATATTCTTGGCCCATTCTGTATACTCCCTTGAAATAGCAACTACACCAGTTGCTGATTCAAACATCCTCCTTAATTGAGAATAAAATGGTGAAAAAAAAGGTTTCACTAATGGCCTCACAGAACTTGGTAAAAGCCTCAAAGTCACATCTGGCCAAGGATCGATAATATCCACGAACACAGGAACACCATTTTTATAACCCCATTGTGTAATTGCTAGTGCAGGAGAAATAGCGGGGAATGCAACCAAAATAAATTCTGGCTTCTCTAATTTATCGATTTTGTTTATGAGGCCCTTAGAATATTTATAGTGCGAATAAACTCGCTTTAAGGAAATATTCTTTTTATAGCTTGGAGAATAAATGTAGTCAACTACATAATTTTCATTGACAATTACTTCCGTTGGTTTCTCATGCCGATATATTTTTTTACTATGTCTGAAGGTGCTTGAAAATTGCCTGATTTTATATCCCTGTTTTATCGCTTCATCTGCAAAACCCATAAATCTCATAGGCCTCGAACCATCAGGTGGAGTAGGTTCAAATAAAGAAATTATCCAAATTGTTTTTGCCAATTATTAACCCTTTCTATTTAACCAAGCTTCATAAATTTCATTAAATGTAGTTCTCAAATCTTTAGTGATTCCCCAATTTGGATAGTGTTCTTTCATCTTACGTAAATCACTGTAATAACAAATATGATCACCGATTCTGTTTGTGTCATCATATCGATACTTCATAGGAATTCCACTTATTTCTGAAATTAAATTAAATGCTTCCAAAATTGAAATCGTATTGTCTTTACCCCCTCCCAAATTATACACTTCCGCTACTCTTGGTGCATCAATAAATTCTTCAATAAAACGGGCTACATCGTATGAATGAATATTGTCTCTAACCTGTTTACCCTTATATCCAAAAACAGTATATTCTCTTTCTTCAAGATTACATTTTATTAAATAACTTAAGAACCCATGCAATTCTACACCGGAATGACTTGGACCCGTTAAACATCCTCCGCGTAAAACACAAGTTGGCATTCCAAAGTATCTACCATACTCTTGAACTGTAATATCGGCACTTACCTTAGAAGCACCAAAAAGTGAGTGTTTACATTGATCTATTCTGAAACTTTCAGGTATGCCATTTTCATAAGTTGAGTCCGCATAATCCCAACGTGTTTCAAGTTCAATCATGGGTATTTCATTAGGAGCATCTCCATAAACCTTGTTTGTTGACATGTGCACAAAGGGCACACTGGTGCTAAATCTTCTTAAACCTTCTATCATATTGAAGGTACCAACAGCATTTGTATCAAAATCTTCAAATGGGATGGCAGCAGCTCTATCGTGACTGGGCTGAGCTGCAGTGTGAACAATTGCGTCTGGCTTGATAGTTGAAATTAATTCTATAACTCCCTCTCTATTTCTAATATCTAACTCGTGATGATGAAAGTTATTAAGTGTTTGTTCCAATCGTTGTTGATTCCAACGAGTATCGCCATTTTCACCAAAAAATACCGCTCGCTGATTATTATCAACTCCGTGAATTTCCCATCCCATCGATGAAAAATGCTTACAAACTTCTGATCCAATAAGTCCTGAAGATCCCGTTACTATTAGTTTTTTCATTTTAATTTTATACTCTACGTGTAATTTTACTTAACTCCCAAAATAAATTGTATCCATCCCAAATGTAATCAAAGTTTAAACCTTGACCCAAGGCAACAATTCGGTCAATACCAATACCGTTTTTGAGGTTTTCTAATTCTGTTAATTCAGACTCATCCAATCCCCAATACGTAATGGTTTGAACTTTCTTCCTTTGAATCTCTTCTAATTGACCCATATCTCTTATGCAACGAACATAGAAATACCCACCTCCACATGTTCTAATTTGTTCTATGTCTTCCACTTGATTCAACTCAATAAATGTTGCTAATGAACCAAATTCAATTCTTCTAATATTGACATTACCGACATCGGTAACAGTGTCATCTAAAATCTTGTTCAATTTCAATGACGCCAAAGAAGCAGCATCCAAAGTGTTTTTTGCTTTTAACCACTCTTGAACTTTTGAATGAAACAGCTTTTGTGCTGTCTCGTTTAGTAAATCATCCCCCAAAAAGTAGATTAATTGTGGTGAAGAACAGCCCAATTGGTCAAATAAATATGCGTCATTATCAAACTTATTTAAAAACTCAGCCCATCCGGAATCATTGAGCCCCAAAACTGATTTTGAAGAAAACACACTCAATGAAACTCGATCAGCAAAACTTATATCTCTACATCTCGGAGCAGCTAAAATTGACCGTATTTTGTCAATGGTAGAGTTTCCACCCCAAATTACCCGAGCATCTACATTCTTAGAAATCCATTGGGTAATTTCCTCTTCGTTTTTGTATTGTATAAAATCTACAAACCCCTCGCCCATTTCATGTTCAGTTAATAATTCCGACATCAAATTGAACAACTCCATCAATCCCGCATCCTGCATCCTGGAAGAAATCTTCAATATATTTCGATTACCACACAAAATGGAAATAGTCAAACTATATAGGAAAATCGTATCAACATTGGCCGGACAAACATGAAATACCTTGCCAATTGGACTAAATTTAAACGCCCAATTTCCAGAATTACTCGTCAATTCATCCTGCATTTTTTGAATATTCGATTTTCGAATCCAAAATGCTACCGCAATGATATCTGGGCGACTTCGTGTTATCGGATTTTTCATGATTCTTTTGGATAATTCATCCAAAAAATTCACAATGCTTTCATCAAACCAAGTTAAAGTTTTACCGAATTCACCATTTTTATGCAGCGAAATACCCTTCAATTCGGCTCGAAGTACACTTATCTGATCCAATGTGCTGGGTTGAATTTGTTTAATCAGTCCCATATTACTTTTTAAATGTATCCGAGCAGCCCCTTAATTCCGCTTTTTTTGCTCTGCCCAAAATTTTGAAATATTTTCCGTTCCAACCGTTTTCTGCATCATCTTCACCCATCACTACACCCATGTCTTCCGTTAACAAAGAATGTCCAGGATAACTCCAAGGCAATAAAGATAATACCTGAATTAATCCGGGTTCGCCATGAGGCTGAACGGAAAAGTCAATAGGATTACGTATGATTACATCCGAGAAATTGGGACATTGTAAATATCCCTGAGAATTCTCCATAAACACGGATCCCACTTGTTCAACCATACCATAAAAATTATAAATCTGCTCCAGTTGATGCTTTTCTTTGAATTCTCTTTTAAAAGTATCGTTGTTTACCGCCATACTTTCTAACTTCTTCCAACCACCACTGTGAATTAGTATGGCTTGTGACAAATCCATTTTACCTGCTTCAACCTGTTTGAATAAAAACTCCCAAACCATAAATGTAAAACCGAAAATGAGAATTTTCTGACCATTGTATTTTTCCAAAAACTCCATTAATTTAGACTCGTCCAATTCGAAATTTTCATCCAAAATGTAAGTATGATCTTTCCCAAAGATGGATAGTCCCATAATACCTGCTCCACGCGCTGAGAAGGAGTTACGGTTAGCAAACACCGCTTTTGAATCTACTATCAGCATAGGCAAACGTTGCGAACCAATTACTCCAGTTACAATTGAATTCAGTGCTTTGGTCTGTAATTGTGAAGTTGATTTATCCAATACAATGCGACTTACCGCTTGTCCGGTTGTACCGCTTGATGTAAGCACTTTGAACACTTGATCATCCTCAACACTCTTTATTAAATGATTTTTAAATGCAGAAACAGGTAAAAACGGAAAGTTTTCTATTTTATCTAAATTACCCCTGTTTTTAAATACCAATTGACTAAATCGTTCATATTCATCACTGTGTTGATTGTGATATTTATTCAGTTCATTCAAACCCTCAACCATCAGTTGGCGCTTATTAGCGGAATCCAATTCGTAGGGTTTTAATCGAAATAATTCTTCAAATTCGACCATTTACTTACACATCTTTTGTACCAAAACTACCCAAACGCGAATAATCTATTTTACCGTTACTCGTTAATGGATAATTGACTAATTCTTGAAATTTCACCTGAGTTGGATGAATTTTAAAATCCACCTGCAACCACTTTTTAATACTACTTTTGGCTTCATCATTTATCTGATTTACCCAAAGATTATTTACTATATTATCCACTCCAGTCTTTGAATTCGACAATTCATTGCTTGAATGTTGTACATAATAAAGGCTCATATATTTGTCATCCACTCCGATCACCTTAAATGTCACATCCGATTTTGATTCCAAATATTGCTCTATTTCATCCAAGTTGATTCGATTACCGCTTAATTTCACTATTCGTTTTATTCTACCAGTAATAAAATAAAACCCATCTTCGTCTTTCCGTGCTAAGTCACCTGTTGCCAAATACTCAGGTTGATTCCAAGTGTTTAAATCTTCCAAATTTTCTGAATATCCCCCGAAAACATTGGGTCCTTGATATTTCAACTCCTGAGTTGTAGGATCAATTTCTAAATTTCCATCGGGGATGGCAATACCTATAGATCCTCTTTTGGATTGTAAAAACTCAGGAGGCAAATACGACATTCTCGCCGTAGCTTCGGTTGCACCATACATAACGAAGAATTTGGCATTTGACTGATTTGCATATTCAGTGAATTTCTCAATAAGTATCTCACTTAATTTTCCGCCTGCCTGAGTAAAATACTTCAGTTTTTGCAGCTGCCAACTTCTAAAACCAATGCGATCCAAGATTTCATAATTCACAGGTACACCTGCAAATGAATTACACTGAAATTCATTGTATTCTTCCCAAAATTTTCGAGTAAGGAAATCCTGTTGAGTAACCAATATTTTACCTCCTTTTACTGAATTCGTTAGTAAAATCGACAATCCGTAAGAGTAAAATATGGGCAAATTCAATGGCGCAACATCATTCTGATCAATAGGCAAATAACCCAATATTGACTGCGTATTAGATACCAAATTCTCCTGCGACAACTTTACCAACTTTGGCGAACCTGTTGTTCCAGAGGTAGATAGAAGTATTTTTATTTCGGGGGATATTTGAGCTGCATCCCCATGCATACCATCTTTTTGATCCCTATTCTCGAGCCTATTAAAACAGGAAATCCCAACCGCTCCAGTTGAAAACGATTGCTTTTGGTAACTCGAAATAGAATCCCTAATGCTATCTAAAATAAACTTGGGTTGATAAATTGATTCAATTCTATTTTTAAATTCTTCAGGAAGCTTAGATGAAAGCAAAACGATGGTTGCCTCCGACTCCAGTGCACTAAAAAAAGAGGACAGACTATTTATACTATTATCCGAATAAACGAAAACCAATCCTTTTAAATAATCAACTAAATCATTTAAAATCAAATCAGTGTACGTGAATTCATTTTTGCTTTCCGCTTCGATAAAGCGCAATTCTTTGTTTAATCGTATTAACTCTGAAATTTTCAATTTTAACTCATTAATAATTGAAGGACATACAAAATCTAATGCTGTTCAGTATTAAATTAACATTCCTCCATCTACACCGATAATTTGTCCGGTAACGTATTCTGACAAATTTGATGCCAAATACAAGGCTGTTTTTGCTACATCGTTTGGCTCCCCCAATCGCCTCATTCCAATGGAGTTAAGATTTTTTTCTTTGGTGGCCTCGTCCATACCAGCTGTCATATCTGTTTGTATATAACCAGGTGCGATAGCGTTTACACGGACATTTAAAGGTGCCAATTCCTTACTCAATGATTTAGTAAATCCAATAATTGCCGATTTACTAGAGGAATAAATTGCTTGTCCAATGGCACCATTCGTACCTAAAATGGAAGTCAGGTTAATTACTGACCCCTTTCTCAATCGCAAAAAATGTTTCAATGCGTTTTTGGTTACACGCATAGTTCCAAGCACATTGGTATTGAAAGTATGGTGATACTCTTCCTCGTTCATAAGGTTAAATGTTTTGGCGGGAAGCATGATACCTGCGTTATTCACCAATATTTCACACATAACCTTCTGTTCTGCCAAGAGTTTGAAAGCCGCATCTATGGATTCTTTTTCACACACATCCATTAAAAGATAAATATGATCCGCAGGCTGTTTCAATTCGCTTTTTAGCAGGTTTAAAGAATCCTGACTACGAGCTGTCAAAACTAATTTAGCACCTTCGCTTTCAAACAGCTTACTAATTGCCAAACCGATTCCTCGATTTGCACCTGTAATCATTACACACTTATCTCTTAATAACATTGAAATAATTTTTATTTAAATAATAGATTTTAAAAACTGATGTTTAAAAATTTACACCGTGCTTAGTCAAAATTTCTTTTGCCTTAGCCACGCTTGATAAATCAATAACATCATCCGTTTCCAAGGAAACATCGAAGGCACCTTCAATTTCGCTGATTAAAACCATATGCGAAATGGAATCCCATTCTGCAATTCCTTGGTAGCTTAATTCATCTGTAACTGCGGTTGCATCGATCATTAATGCCTCACAAAAGGCTTGAGTTAATTTTTCTGTATTGGTCATTTTGTAAATTGTTTATTCCTATTTGTATTTAAAAGTTATTCTTGTTTAAATTAGAAATATTGAAACAGTGATTATCAATATCTCATTTAATGCTTTATCTCACATCAAAATTCTCAAGTGAGAATTTCCAATTTTCTCTTTTTAGTAAAAATTCGATTTTCTCTTTTGGGAGATTCATTGAGTCAATCATCAAGGGAAACTTCTGTGGTTGATACTTTATGGGAAGCTTAAAAATGGATCCCATCAGCCATTCAAAATATCCAATCATTACAATGAGTTCAGGTGCGTTTTTGCTGAAAAGTATATGTGCAATAGCCTTTTCAAGAGCTGTAAAATCCTGACGACCCTTATACTCAAAATGCATTAAATATGCGGTTTTAATTCCTTTTTCAGTTTTAGTATTTAGGATATATTTTAACTCTTTATGTTGAACATCAACATAATCGCGCTCATTGTAATATCGTGATTTTTCGAAATCGTTTCCGCGAAATATTTGCAACTGTTCAGAAATGGAATTGTTATTTGGCACTGATTTCAGCCAGCATCCAATTAATTTTAAAACTGCACTAAAAACAACCGCATGTACCAATTTTAAGGGCCAAAAAATCATCCCCAATATTGAACCTCCTCGAGAATAAAATCCAGTTGATGGGAAAATGTAATAATCTAGAGGGGAAATGTTTTTAGCCTTTAAAATTCGTTCTGTGTAGGTATACGCTGCTTTATTAGGTACAATCAAAATAAATTGAACACCTTTTTCTGAAACATAAATTTTCAGGGCATCATAAAGTTTCCTGTAAAGCAGTAAATCCGTTCTGTATTCCTTGTCTATAAAAGTAGAGCCACTTTGAGCCATTAACACTTTTTCTCCCTGCCAATAATAATATTTTGGAATAAAAGCAGTATGACCCACAATTCTACCTTGTTCATTTAATACTAAAGAATGATATGCATATCCAAGATAAGAGTTTAAGAAATATCTCTTAAAATTCTGCCAATTTAGATCATTTGGAAAATTAGCTTTGAATGAATCTGTAATTTCGATCCATTCATTATCTGACAATTCTATTGAGCTTTTACAAATTATTTTCATGCTAAATTTCCATTAAAGACAGATAATAGCTGTTGGCCATTTTAGTTGCAGTGTATTTTAATGCGTTTTTTCTTCCCTTCTCAATCCATTCTTCACGATTTCTGCTCAATTCATCACTTTCAATCAATTCACGGAAATTAGAACTTTCCTTATTTAAATAGACTACGCTATCACCTGCTATTTCAACAACAGCCTCACTAGGATAACAAATTACTGGGCAACCTAGAGCTTGTGCTTCAATTACAGGTAATCCAAATCCTTCTGTCTTACTAGGATAGAATAAACAATATGCCTTTAAATACATTTCCAACAATTCGAATTCCGATAATGTGGTTAATCTATGCCATCCACTTTCACCAAAAATCCGATTCAATTGCTGAATTTCTTCGGATGTAAATTCCTCGCCACCAACAAAATAGATTTCACAGATATCTCCCAAAAAGGCCTCATTGAATAAATACTTCAAATTCTTATAACCCCATCTCCTTCCAACGAATAAAATTCTCTTTGGTTCTGAATTAATTATGTTGTTTCTGTAAGGATCTTTATTTTCTTGAAATTCTTGATTATTTTCATGCGAGTTGTTTAGCCCAAATGAAGCAGGGAGTCCATTGTAGACCACCTCAATTTTTCTTTTTTCAGAAATTAATGTTGGATAGAATTTCTTTAAGTCTACAGCGGAATTTTGACTAACACAAAAAACCAAATCCGAATTTTTAAGGGTGAAATATCGAAACACAACATTTACAATTGATGGTAAATTCCACTTAAAGTAAATCTCATAGAGTGCATCATGGAAAATAGATGCATTCTTTGCGTATTTATTTATTGACCAATCATTTCCAGATGTAAAATAAACAAATTCACTCTTAAAGTTAGACAAATTAACCGGCCATAGTCTCCTCAACCACAATTTGCGACTATCGGTGATAATACGGATGCCCAATTTTTCGAAATCAAAATCTTTTTTTAACTTTTTCCAATAAATATTTTGTTCATCATCTTTTGAGACTACCATCCATATTTCCCAATCTTTGCTGCCACTTTCGAGGAAAAAACGTACGATTTCTGACCAAATCATGGAAACACCACCAGCCTTTTGAAAAGTAAATGTGATATTGTTAAAAACTATTTTCTTTTGCATGAATTCGTCAGATCTAACATTTCGAGATATTCACTTAATATGGATTCCGATTGAAACCAAGTCGATAATTCCATAGCATTCTTAGATAATTTATCCCATAAATCCACTTGGCTAAATACGCGACTAATTTTAATGGATAGGTCTAAATGATTTTCACATTCAAAGAATATTACATTCTCATTTTCAACTAAAAACGTTAATTTATCTTTTAATCGATCACTCACAATACAGGCCATACCGGCACTCATTGCTTCTATTAAGGCATTTGGAAAACCCTCTGAGAGCGATGGTAAGATAAAAATATGGTTGGATTTGTAAAAATTAATGGGGTCACTAACCGCGCCATGGAATTTTATTCTTCCTAATGTTTGGGTGTCGTAGGTATCATTCTTATCATTCGAAAATACAACTGACTTCCGCTTCAATTCATTAATTAAAACGCCTTCTCCAACAACATTTAATTCAAAGTCATATCCATCCTTTGCAAGTTTTAAAGTGGAATCTATTAAAGTGCTAACTCCTTTTTCGGGACTTAATCGTCCCAGATAAAGCAATTGTGGAAGTGGACATATTTTTAGGCTATTATTTTGACGTTCAGTTTGCAATTCTTTAATAACATCATCATTCAGTGATAAAAAATTACGAATTACTCGAATGTTGGGATGCTTTGTTTTTGAAAAAAGTACATCTTTGGCAAAATTGGTTTGCACAATTAATCCTTTTGTAAATTTGTATAGATTGCGTCTTAGATTCTCAGTAGGAAAACCACAATTCATTTGAGGATTCATTCTGTCTAACACAAACATTCGACTTCTATTTTTCCAAAGTGCAAGAATATTAAATCCATTAAAATGTTCGCCAAAAGAAACATATCTATCGTATTTTTTAACTTTTGAGATACGCTTTAGGCGTAAATAATTATACAATATATAAAACCACTTGGGAGTACTTTCCCTGTAATATTTGGGTTGAAAAAGTTGTATTCTGGAATCGATATCTTTAAATTCTTCTGGATCTCTTCTTTTAAACAAGCAAAAATAATCAACGGCAAACCCTGCATTTACTAAGTTCTGGGCTAAAGTAATTGCTGCTTTTTGCATTCCTCCAATTTCAATATCACGAGAAATAATTAAAATTCGGATGTGATTATTCGTTGAATTCAATTTTTAAATGAGTTAGAGATTACAGGTAATTTATCTAATAATTCATTGCCAATATTCAGTTTTGCACCCAATTCGAAATCCCACTCTTGAGGATAAATCCTGTCAAACCCACCTCCATGTGTATGCGTAATTTCTCCCACGTAAATTCGATCGTTTAATGAGTATAAATCTACTCTTACATATAGATAATATTGAGCTATTTTTTCAGCAATTAATACCATCTGTTCCAAATTTTCGGGCATTGGAGGTATACCTTCGTTAGTGGTTTTCTTTTTCCATTTAGAGCCCCATGAAAATGGCATCAACTCCCACTGCCTATTGAATATAAATCTTCGGTTTTCCCCTTCTCGATCATTTGCCACATATATAAACTCCACTTTGCCATTAAAACAATTGAACTTAAAATCATCAGGAATCCTGCCAAATTCATCTGACAATAATTGCTCAACTAATATTCTTCTATTAATTTTTTGATACTGCCATTCTCTCTGAAACCAATAATAATCCACTCTCAAAGCCCATTTAAAATCATATTTAACTTTACTCCAGTTAATTGAATCAAGATTGCGAACTATTACATAATTTCCCGAGTCGTGATTTGTTTTAATGATACACGGCAAGGGTAATTCTTGCAATGGAATCTCAGAGAAATCGGCATACACCCCGTACAATGGAATTACGTATTCCTCTCCAATGTGTTCTCGGATAAAACCTCGAACGTCAATTTTATCAGCATGTTGAACAAACAATTCTCTCTTATCATTGAGTTTAATCCACTGTAATTTCTGATTCAAGCTTTGTGGGTTATTAAAATCCATTTTATACCCATGTGCCTTCTCAAAAACTTCATTTATAAATCTTCGATCATCCAACCGCCTGTTTTTGAGATAATGCCAAATTCTTCTTACCCAAAACTCTATTTCAAAAAATAATCTATTTTTATATCTCAATTTTTCCATTTTATTACTTCAAAATCATATCCTTCTACCCATAAGGGAGGCTTGCTTTTATAGGCTACTATTTTACGTTTACTTTTTTTGAACAATGGCATATCCGTTATACTATCAGAATAAAAATCTATTTCTACTTTGGACCAAAAGTCCTTGCCATTGCTCATTTCAATTCGTTTAACTTTCTCATCCCCTAAACAATCTAAGCCATTTATAGTTCCAGTAAATTTTTGATTCTTAAATCTCAATCGTGTAGCAATAACTTGTACATCAAATTCGCTAAAAAATGGGATTAAGTAATTTTCATAACCTCCTGAGCAAATAATTACTGAATCAGAATTAATTACAGCCAATTTAAATTGATTCCAAACGTTATTGTTAATACTAGTTTTTAACCAATCTGAATAGCCTTGAGCTTCATTATGGATAAACTCTTCGGATAATTCCCTTAAACTATATAATAGCCATTTCTTCTCTATGGGATTTCGACTAAAAACGCGGTCATATACTGAAATAATTCGCAGTATTTTAGACCATTTCCAAATTTTATATATACACTGATTTAATATGGGCAAATCATTGTTTCTATGAATAAAATGTACGAATTCGTCAGCCGTTTGAAGGTTTACCAGGGTTTCACAAAAATCAAAAATTACAACCTCTTTTTTTTGTTCCATTTAAGCAAAATGATTAAGTTGATAATGTTTTATTTTTTGTTTTATTAATTTAATTTTCTGTGTATTTTTTATCGTATTTTTCACGATAAGTTTTTAAATTAATAAATAATTATCGGCCTGATCCCGAGAATTTTTCCAATACCTTCATTACATGCAGCATCTGGCTTTGAGTACCAATTGTAATTCTCAAGGTATTTTCCAACATTTTACTGTGTGTTAAATTTCGAACAAAAATCTGATTTTCAGCTAGATACTCACATACATTATTCTTGATATCACGGGATAAAAATTCCACTAACACAAAATTTCCCTGACTCTCATACACCTTTTTAACAAAATCTAACTTCTGAATTGACTCACTAAATATGGTACGTGCTTGTTTAACCTCTGTAACATAATTATTCATGTAAGGTATATCCATTAATGCCCCAATTACAGCTTCTTGGGTTACAGTAGTTACATTTTTGGGGTTTCTTATTTTAGAAATCTGCATGATATTTTCCTCACATGAAACTAAATAACCTGCTCTGAAATTCGCCAAAGCAAAAGCCTTTGAAAACGTTCTTGAAACAACTAGATTATTATATTGGTTCACGGCTGACACTATCGAAACTCCTGAAAATTCCGCGTACGCTTCATCTACCAAAAAAACAACATCTGGATATTTGGACAACATAAAAGTTAAATCCTCAGTTGGCACCATTGTGCCAGATGGATTATTTGGATTACATATATAAATTAACGAAGGATTGACCTCTTCTATTTTTTGCTCAAATCGCTCACGATTCCAATAAAATCCAGCTTCATATTCTTGGAAATACACTTGTGCTCCTTGAGTTTGACAAGATAATCTGAAGTTATCGTAGGTAGGACCCAAAACCAAAACGGGATCACCGGGCGCAACAAATACGCGAACGAGATATTCATGTGCACTGTCGGAAGAAGCAAAGTACTGGATGTTGTTTTTTTCTACTTCTAAGTATCCCGCTAATAGATCTATAATATCTGGATTATGCGTACTTGGATACAATGGATAAATAGAATCATCTTGAATTATTTGAACAATCCGTTCTTTAACCTTTGGGGAAGGTGGAATTGTAGCTTCATTCCAATCTAATTTTAAAATTTTAGAACGTTCATCAGAATTTACTTCCCATACTTTATGAGAAGCTACTTTGTAAGGACTTAAGTTTCTTAAGTATTTATTAATAAACCGCATTTTTAATTATATAAATTTGCCAAATCGGCAGTTGAGATAAATCGTATTTTCGGATACGTTTGGATTAACCACTCCAATAGTTCCCCTAATTTTTGAATTCCATTATTTCGATTATTCACGTCGATTCCACCAACGTAATTAACTCGATGTGAATCAATAATAACGGGTTTTTTTAACGCAAATGCCATTTTAATTTGTTCTTTAGCCCAATTAACAGAATCATTTTTGGGGGATACTAATTCTAAAGCAGGATCAAATACGACATTTCTCACTAGTTGAACCAAAGACCCATTTTGTACGTCTTTTTTATTATTTCTACGGAATTTAACTGTTAAATCTGATGCATTCAATTCAAATCCAAACTTCATACCTTGAATTGAATTAATTCCAAATTTCGGCAGCACGGAATTCCATTGTCTGTTGAAAAAATAATTATTAGGGATAAATGATTCTGGACATTGACCAAACGCATTGTGAAAAACATTTATCCCTTCTTGGAATTCTAGTTCCACTTCTTCTTTGGTATAGTCTAATGAATCAAAAACTGCATTTAAATTTCTTAAACCTTTTGAGTTAAAAGAATCGAAAATCCACATATTAAGTTCAAAAAAATCCAAAGCGTTTTTATCTCCTGAAGCCAAATACTGTAACCATTTTTTATGATTAACATGTTGTCTTCCATGGTATTGCGGCTCAATAATTCCTTTTGAAATCCCCTGTTTAACAACTTCTAAGGTACTTAACTTACTACTGTTTGTTTGTTCATAGTTGAAATAAAAAGGATCCCAGAAAAACTGAGTAAATTCATATTCTTTAATCCTTTCGAAATTGGGATTACCAGTCACAAAATTTGCTGTAAACACCGGATTTTTGCCCACACTATCTTTAAATTTATCTAACAACTCAATAATAGCAATCCAATCTTCAGAAATGTCTAACGTATCAAATTTTTGAAATATCGATAAGTTATTTGACAAAGTGCTTAGTCTTTGCTGTGCACCTTTATTTTGAGGAACACGAATACTTCCCCAATCGTCAGATTGAATGACTACCCATTGTTCATTGAAACATTTTCCAATTAAGTTTAAATCAAATAAAGATGCTGTATTTTTTAAGTTCAATTATTCAATATTTAATTTAGAAGAATGCAATTAAAACCAATTGATAAAATCGATTATTAAGAAATACAGCCCCAATAATATTTTAAACTTTTCGATTCATTTTGGTAAAAATCAAGCAATTGATTTGATGTGATAAATTCCACTTCAGGCCAGTTCTTGTATATCAATTGAATGAGTTTATTTAATTCACTAAGTCCATGGTCTCTATTTTGAACAGTTCCTCCACTTACATAGTTTACTCTATGACTAGAAATCACCGCGGGTTGATCTTTAGAAAATGCATTACCTATCTGCTTTAGACAAAGATCTACCCAATCTTTAGATTTATCCGCAGGTTCAAAAAAAGCATTGCGTTTAACGTAATAAAATCCATCGAACCACTTAACACCGGGAATTCTAAATATTTTCGTGTTTTTTCCATTACCCAAGGGTTCAATTTGCATTCTGCCTCCACAAATTAATTGTATTCCTTGCTGTTTTAATATGGGAAGTAGCTGATTGCTGTATGGTGCGTTTGGCGCTACAAAATACTTAGAGGAATAGTCAAAAAGTAGTTTAAAATCTTCCAATCCCGTTTTCAAAATATCTTGATAATAGGAAATATCGCAAGTATCACTTAAGTGAAAACTTGCTTGATAAAATACCTGATCTGGATTTTTATTAATGAACGACCAAAACTCATTTTCCGCAGCTAATAATGTTTCATGATCACCTTTTTTTAATTGCTTTAACCAAAATGGTATATTTAAATGCTCACGACAATGAAATTCAGCTCTGATAATATTCTCGGAAATTGCATTTTTTGTGGCATTCAAAGTAGAGGATCCCCAAGTTTTCAAGTATGAATCTTCAATACTCTCACTGTAATATTCCTTAAAACCTGAAGCTTTTATTTTTTCAAAATTTGGGTTTCTTGTTGCATGAAGAAAAGTAAACTTAGGATTCTGAAAATCTAAAGTGTGATTTCTTCCAGCATCCAACAACGTATTAACTAACGCATCTACATCGTTTGAATTTTCAATTGCATCGAATTTATTAAAAAACTCTGCACCTGGCTCATCTAGTTGAATAGGCAATTGATAAATTGAATTTCGCTTGGGAGGTAAAGGCAGTCTATAACTACCCCAATCATCCGACTCAAAACAGATATATTTCTTCAATTGTTAGAATTAAAAATTACTTAAACACCTCCGCATACAATTTTGCAATTGTAAAATTGTTTTCAATTGCATAAAACAACAAAGGATTTAAAATGAATACGTATAAACTAATAAAATCTGTTGTACGTCTAAACAATATAAATACATAAAATAATATTGCATATCTCAACTTAGACTCTATCCTTTTAAGAATGTTCATTGAATATTCGTTATTATGAACTGTAAAAAAAATAACGAACATTATATGATTGGCAATCACGTGAAGGCGATAACCTTCCGTTCCCAATAGTAATGAAGAAAATGAAATCAATAAAGCAAAAAAACCTACGTATTCTGGTAATTCTTTTTCTTCTTTCATTTTTACCAATAAATAGAAGTTTATATTATTCATAATAAAAAAGAACCAATCGTTTATGGCATAAGCATACACTAAAAACCAACTTAATTCTGGTCCTTTAATTATTTCTTCCTTGCCTTCGTTTGAATACGTATCGGCTCGTTCCTTAAAAGAATTAGGTAAAAACTCGGAAAACACACCCATATCAATTCCAATGGTATGGCTAATTATAAAAAACGAAAGATAAACTAACCAAAAGAATTTTAATAACCTATTTGGAATTAGTCGTCTAAAAAAAACTAATCCCGCCAATACGAAGTGAGCATTATGGATAAAACATATGGCAATAAGAAGTACATAATTTAAAATAAAATTCTTATTGCCTTCCATGAATATCTTGATAAATAGCCATACAAAAATGATAGCTCCGGAATAAAAACGAAAAGCCTGAAATTGATATGGAGAATGTATAAATGCAAACGATAAAATTATACTCCAGTAAAATTGATTCTGTTTAATTATTAAGTTTAGGAAGAATAAAAAAACCTGTACATAAAATACACCATAAATAAATCCTAAAAACCCAATGAAAACATGCGAATTATTTGTAAAAAACGATGATATATAAGCGATAATCCCAAATCCTATTTCTAGTTCTTTTGATTCGTCAACTGTAATTTTATCCAATAAAGTCATATTGGGCATATCTCTTATATCACAGATATGCAAAAATGCTTCTTCAATTCGTATAACATCCGATCCTGTTCTAGGATCCGTGTCTAATGAATAACCTAAAACAAAGAACATCAAATACATCATCCATCTTGAATAAAGATTAACGCCATTCTTCAATGAAATAAATAATGCAAAAACTGGACTAATAAAAAAGATAGCAAACAAGCTTCGTAAGTACTTGAAACGATTATTTTCTTCGAAAACTTGATTAAATATGCCCTCTTGTCCCATGTGTATTAAATTAATTCATAAAACTCAATAATGAATTATTGTAAACTTTATTTAATCCCAATTTCTTCAAAAAATCCACTTGTAATTCTACCCTTTCAGGTGAAATACATCTAGCCACATTTTCTTCCAATAATTCCATATCAAATTCTCCTAAGAACCTCTCATATAAAGTATCTGGAGAATTATGGAAATTACAAAAGGAAGCATAATTATTAAAAAATAGAGCATCCAGGAATGTAGTCGAATGGTCTGCTATTATTAAATCAAATTCTTGTTGGTGTAAAATAGTATATAGATTTACATCGTTCAGAACTGTAACATTCGATAAATCTGGACATATTTCATTCATTGGATGTAACTTAACACATGTTTGATATCCTGCCGCAACTAATTTGTGGATTAGATGATTGAGTTTACCCAGTTTGTGTGTCTCATTCTTTTCAAAAGCAGTGGGTAATATCAGGATGGATTGCACTTTTTTAATTTCTCTGTAAGGACGTACATAAGAAGAATAACTATTATACAAAGGATTTCCTTTTACAATAAAATTCGCATGATTATCAATTACTTCACTTTTTATATATTCAGACCACATCCAAAAATGAGTGCATCGAGCCATTTTATGCCATCGACCTTCAGGAAATCGAGTACTAATATAACCACCTGTGTAAAATCCGTGTTGCACAGCTATGAATTTCACCGTGTTCTTTTTTGAGTAAACATGATGAATCATTGCAACCCTCCCAATCCAATTAATATCTAATATTATTGCAGGTTTGAGTAATTTTAATATCAGGTAGTAAGCTTTAACTCTTAATTTTGATGTATTCGTTTTACCGAAAATTCTTAAATATTTCCAAATCCGATCAAAATCTATTAATATAAAATCGTTCTCATTTTCTCGGAGAATTGGAATTATCTGACGATGTTTTGTATATAGTAGAACAGGTTTAAGCATCAAAAAATTGAATAAATAAAACCATGTTATTTTTTACGAAAAATTCTTGAATTAAAGAGAAATTATTTGGTCAGCAAGCGAGTCAAATTGATCATCATGTGAGATAAACAACACGATTTTACCAGCTTTTGCCAAATTTTGAATCGTGTTAATTACACCTTTTTTGTTCTCTGAATCTAATGCACTTGTACTTTCATCGAAGATATAAATATCGGAATCTTTGTAAATTTCACGTGCAATATTCATTCTTTGTTTTTGACCTCCACTCCAATTACTGCCACTTTCATTTATTGCTAAATTCGCTAATAACTCAAAAGAACCATTTTGAATTTTTAAATATCCATCTATCAATTCTGATAGATTTGCATTCATTAATGCATCAATAAATCGTTGTTGTTTTTCAAGTTTTTCAATTTCTGAATCCCACAGCGTAATATTATTCCAAAGAGTATCAAGAAACATTACGGGTTCCTGCCCAACATAGGAAATACGGATATCTTCGTTATCCAATAATGAATTTTTAATTCTTTGAATGGAAATGATTATTTCTCCTTCATCGGGTTGATAAAGCCCACTTATGAGATTTATTAGTGTAGATTTTCCACTTCCACTTGCACCTTTGATTATGTATAGTTTTCCTGAAATAAAGTCAGAGCTGAACTCTTTAATTATTAATTTGTTTCCTATGCTAAAACTAATATTTCTTAAATAAATTGTGGAATAACCATGAGGCAGAACAGAGTCTTTATTCATGTTATTCATCGGATTATCTCCTTCAACTTCGTTAAATAATTGTAAATCCTTACTCTTTTCTCCAATATTTTGGAGATTCAAAATCTCTGGTTTTGCTAGCAATTTTTTGGATGTAGTAGAATTGGTATCTATCTTTTCCATAGATATCATTCCATTTAGTTCCAAGATGAATGAATAAATTTTATTTACACTTCCCGAACCTGCTAAAAAATTACCCCATGCTACTTGTAAATTATTTACAGAATTCAGCGCTCGATACAGCAGAAACAAAATAGATACTAAAATGGCTGAGTCCACTTTAATATAGTAAAAATTGAATAACAAACAAACGAGTATAATTATAACTACAACTGGTTCTCTAATTGCTACAATAATTCCATTTAAGAGGCCAATTTTCTTTCGATTCTCCTCAACATTTTTGATTTCTCTTTCAACAAAAAATGAATATGAACCTAAAATATTGCTTATTTTTATATATTTAAAATTTGCGAAATATTGCAGAAGAACATGATTTAATCTAGCCGAGTTATCTGAGATATTTAAAGAGTATGTACTGATAAATTTTACTACTTTCCGGTATATTAGAAATATTACAGCTGAAGAAACAACGAATATGATAGAAATTTGATAATTCAAATTAATCACCGCAATAAAGTATCCGATTAGTAAGATAGCACTTTGAATAGTTTGAATGAAACTACGGGTTGAAAAGAACATTTTCTCAACTTCTGTTACACAAATATTCGATAACTCACCAGAATTATATTTAATAAAATCCTGATAACCTAAACGACTCACCTTTGTAAATAGGTCTTTTCTTATTGTATTTAATATTTTTTCAATCGTAATCGTGTAATAAAAAGACTCAAACCAAGCAAATGAGGTTTTAATTAACACTACAGACAGCAAAACCGTTAATTGGGCGCTTGTTGTTTGCATGGATATTCCAACAATTTGAAACGCGCTAAAAATACGATCATACCCAGCTATTTGAACCCCAGATAATGCCATTAACGTTGGTATAAGCACAACCGATAATAAAATATCAATTACCGCTAATGATAGATTCAAAAATATTAAAACAATCAGTCTATACTTTGAAAAAGAACTAAAAAACTTGTAATAATTTAATATTGTCAATCGATAAAAATTTAAGACCTTTTGTCGTTTAATTACTTTTTAATTCCCTTAAAAATACTTTTGAAGTAATAACCATATCCTGTTTTTTTCACTCCCCCACCGTAATATCCATAACCAGAATATCCGTATCCATAACCATACCCATATCCTCCATACCCATATCCATAATAAGCATACCTTCCAATACCATTGGGCTTAATACCATTAAAAATTATTCCCATATTTTGAAAATTACCCGAATCATTTGCCTTATTAATTACTTCAATAATCGCTTCCTTAAAGGTCTTATTCTGTCTTACTACAAACAAAGTCATTTCAGCATATTTAGCTAATAATTCAGCATCAGAAACTAAGCCTAGAGGTGGAGTATCTAAAATAATCACATCAAAATTGGTTTTTAGATATTGGAAAAGTTCATCCATTTTGGAGGATTCAAACAATTCTGTCGGATTCGGAGGGATTACACCAGAAGGGATAATAAATAAATTGTCATATGCAGTTGGGAAAATTACTCGATCCACATCCACCGTTCCTGACAAAAAACTACTTAATCCGTTTCTAGAATTAATATCAAAAACTTTATGTAATGTGGGTTTTCGCATGTCAGCCCCTATCAATACCACTTTCTTGCCAGTCAAACTATAGCTTACACCTAAGTTAATAGAAACAAACGTCTTTCCCTCACCTGGAATACTTGACGAAACCAATATGAATTTTGCTCTTTCCTCTGTAGTTGAATCTGTCTTGTTCGGACTCCTAAAAACTATTCCCAGCTTAGTTCGGAGAGTTCTCATGGACTCAGATATCATACCCCTGTCCTTCATTCCTACGACTATCTTTCTTTTCTCAGGATCATTAATTATTTCTCCCAGAATAGGCACGTCAGTCAAATATGTTATTTCGTCTCTATATTGAATTTTTGGACTCAAAAACTTCCAAATGTAAAGCAGAATGAATGGTATTAACAATCCCAAGGATACACAGATTACATAAATTAGCTGCGTTTTGGGTCCAACTTGTGTACCTCCAAATGCCCTTTCAATTATACGAATATCAGATACTGTTGCTGCATAAGAAATCGCAGATTCTTCCCGCTTCTGTAGCAAAAAAGTGTAAATCTGATTTTTTATATTCTGTTGGCGACTAATGTCAACAAGTGTTTTTTCTTGTTGGGGAAGTCCACTCAATAAAGCATTTTGTTTTAGAAGTTCTTTATCAATTACATATTTAGTTACATTCAGGTTAGAACGAATATTCGCAATATTTTCTTTTATCCCTCTTTTTGTCTTTGCAATTTCTTCTTCAATCCCAATATACACTTCATCTCGAGAACCTGAAATCTTCCGTCTTTTCGATAATTCCGACTCCAATCGATACAAATCCTGTAATAGCGTGTTCAATAATGGACCTTCAAGTCCAATCATAGAAGGTACAATTCCCGTATTATTGAATTTTCCATTTATGTACTTTTCAATATCATCTAGGATTGAGAATTGCAAATTCAAACTGGCTAATTGTTGATCTGTTTCTTTTACATTACTCAAATACAAAGCTGCTTGTGAGCTAATATCTACAATTCCATTAATCGATTTATAATTCTGAATATTCTGTTCAACGCTATCTAACTCACCATTAATTAATCGTAATCTTTGATCGATAAAATCCAATGAATACTGTGCTGACTTTCTTTTTTCGATTACCGAAGCTTCCGTGTAAACATTAAGAACTTCATTCAATATTTGAGTTGCATTTTGAACATTGGGATCAATAAAACTCACTTCAATAATTGTAGTGTTTTTTCCTACCTTGATTGCAGTAAGTCTTTTTCCTATACTTTCGGATGCAATATTGGGAGCGATGATCTCCAGTTTATACTCTGTTGTTGTCAGTTCATTTTTCAATTTAGTAGGATCCACTTCCATTCTGAAGTCGTGCCCATTAAAGTTTACTAGCTGTGTTTTTGCTTGATATTTTTTATCATCAATTGTAAAATACTTTCCTCCCTCAATGATCCTAATTATCTTACTTGGTAGTTCAACCAAAGAATCCTCATTTAGTGCTTCAAACCGAATCGGAAAATAGTAAGGCATTACTACCGACTGAAAATTACCCTTTTGAGTAATACGTACATATGCATTTATATTTCTTGCTATGTCATCAGTAATATTACTTGACTTTAAGATTTCTATCTCGTTATCAACTGATTTAGTTGGAGTTTGAATATTTAATTCTTTTAGAAGCGCACTTTCTATACCACCATCATCTTTAATCAATAAACGTGCAAAAACCTGATATTCTGCCAATTGAAACCTCAAGTAAGTCTTGCCAATTAAATATGCACCTGCCACTGAAATTGCAAAAATTGGCCAATAAGGCAATAATACTTTTCGCAGTATTTCATAAGGGTTATACGCTGGATTTACTTTCTTCATAATCAAAAACGTATTACCAATCCCAATAAAGCGATCATTAATGACAAACTACCACTAACCATCGGCCATAATTGAAAAGTTAAACTCGAAGTATTTTTCTTCACCTTATTCGCCTCTACATAAATTAAATCGCCCGATTGTAATTGATACATTTCAGAACCTATAATGTCAATCTTAGTTAGATCTAACCTCCGTGCTACTCTAACGGAGTCAGATTGTCTGATTAATAAAACATCCTCTCTTCGTCCATATTGTGACAAATCTCCCGCTTTACCAATAGCTTCAAAAATATCTACATTGGTTGTACTGAATGTAATTTGTCCAGGACGATTCACTTCCCCCAAAACAATTACCCTAAAGTTCATTAAACGCACTGACACAATTGGATCTTTTGCATATTCACTATACAGTTTTTGCAGAGTATCAGTAAGTTCTGCATGAGTCATTCCTTCTACTTTCAAACGACCTATTCTCGGTAATTGTAGTACGCCGGTTTCTGTAACGAAATAACCACCTTGTGATTCACCACTCGAAACTGCGGCCGCTCCAATTGTATTGGCCTTATTAATGATATTGTCTATCTCTTGATTTAGACTGGCAATGTTTATTGAAAGTTGGTCGCCCTTTTTTATTCTCACTTCTTTAAAAAAGACAGAATCAATTACGGTACTATCATTTATATCACCAAAATAGCCAATTTTTTTACTGCTGCCACATGATACGGTTATCAATATGACGAAAATGCCTATCAATAAAACAAAATAGGACGAAAAGCGTTTATAATTAAGCATTTATTTTAAAGTTTTTTGACTCAAGAATGGAAAACCCATTATTTGCAGCAAATTATAACAAATCAACGAATTCTGCCGCATTTTTTAAAAAATTTGGCATTGCTTCGCCTCTTCAACTACAGATGATTTTTAAGCGAATCAAGAGCTGAATTAAGTAGAAAGCAATAAATCACTCAAAATTAGGACTTTTTTTGAGCATATCACACCCCTTGTACATTAGCATCATTGCATATTATGAAACAACTTAATCACATTTTGTAACATTGTGTCACACGCTTCCGTTTGGCCTATTTTTCAAGCGGTTCCTCGTTGTTTTCTAATCTTTCCTAAAATTCTGTCTATCTTTGCAGAATGAGTCGAATTGTAGCCATTGTAGGAAGACCCAACGTAGGAAAAAGTACCCTGTTTAACCGACTTACCGGTGAACG
>JACCDS011505752.1_pt1 | contig 43570 bp, 34 predicted proteins | sample 7446441 | NCBI WGS metagenome assembly JACCDS01 (sample SAMN15323445, study PRJNA562643) | freshwater metagenome | isolation source: river surface water | place: USA:Blue River Watershed | collected 2017-08-17 | reverse complement strand
GATGAGGCGTCCGTCAGCGAATTCCATCAGGGCCAGCAGGCTAATCGGCCTGCATTAACAGGCCGGATATAAGACTGCAGCCTTACCTCGCCGCCAGCATGTAAAAATCGTTTGAACTCCGGGAGGCATCCATATAAGACTCTTACTTGACGTTGACCTCGATGGTCCTGCGCAGCTTCTCGCCGTACGAGCGGTGCGCGCCGTCGGCGAACTGCATCGTCAGCCGGTGACGGCCCGACGGCAGCGTGACCTCGGTCTCGGTCTGCCCCTTGCCGAAGTGGCGGTGCTTGTCGTCCATCGGAATGACTACGCCTTCCGGTATATCGGCTGTATCGATCAGCAGATGATGATGGCCAGTGCCTTCGCTCATGTTACCGGCCGGCGCAATCTGCATGCCGTTGACAGCAAATTTCACTTGGAATGTCGCTGCCACGGTAGCGCCGTCTTTCGGTTCGATGAAGTCTACGGACTGCGCATGCACGGCAGAAGCGAACAGCAGTGCACAACAGGCGATCGGGGCGAAGCTCTTCATGGTCGGCTCTCCATTCTGTTAGGGGGAAGAGGGGATCATAGCAAGGCAACGCGCAGCTTGCCTGCGGTCCGTCGCTATGCGCAGATCAGAGGAAACGGTCGAGCAGGCGGCGCGAATTACGATCCAGCGCGCGCATATCGTGAATGCGGTATGTCAGCCCGTGGCTGTCGGTGATCAGCAGCCCGCCGTTCTGCAGCCGGCGGATGTCTTCCTCGCCCTTGAGCACGAAACTGGTCACGCCACGGTCAGTCTGCACCTGCCAGGTGCTCGGCGTGGCGAAGGTGGACACCGACTCAAGCCTGTCGATCACGGGCATAAAATCGCGCTCGGCGATCTCGTCGAGTACCAGCTGACGGGTCTCTGAATCGAGACCGGACAACTGCGCAATGAACACCAGCTCATGTCCGTCGGCGCTGACCAGCGAGACGTTCTCGCCGGGCGCTTCGATCGGATACGCCTGTACCGGCACGATGCCGGCATGCTCGGTGCCGGTCTCATCGGTAAACACCAGCCGGCCGTGCGTATCGCGCGACAGCCGGTGCGCGACCGGCATCCATGCCTTTCCACTGGTCTCCATCATCATGCGTTACCTGCCTTGGCCAGCGGAATATGCAGCGCCTGAGGTGCCTTGTCCTCGGTATCCACATTACGTGCCTGAGCCTCATAGAGCCGCCAGTACGCACCCTGCTGCGCCATCAGCTCGTCATGCGAGCCGATCTCGACCACTTCACCGCGCTCGAGCACGATCAGCCGGTCCGCACGGCGCAGCGTGGACAGCCGATGCGCGATCGCGATCGTCGTGCGTCCCTGCACGAGGTTGTCGAGTGCTTTCTGGATTTCTTTTTCGGTTTCCGTATCGACCGAGGAGGTCGCTTCGTCGAGCATCAGGATGTGCGGATTGATCAGCAATGCGCGCGCGATCGAAATACGCTGGCGCTCGCCACCGGAGAGCCCCTGCCCGCGCTCGCCGACGATGGAGTCGTAACCGTGGCGCAGCCGCAGGATGAATTCGTGCGCATGCGCGGCACGCGCGGCGGCGATGATCTCGGCACGGGTTGCGCCGGGCTTGCCATACGCGATGTTCTCGGCAATCGTGCCGTGAAACAGGAAAGGCTCCTGCAGTACCAGGCCGATGTGCTTACGGTAGTCGGCGAGCGCATAGCGGCGGATATCGGTACCGTCGACCAGAATCGCGCCGTCGGAGACGTCATAGAAGCGGCAGATCAGATTGATCAGTGTGCTCTTGCCCGAGCCGCTGTGGCCGACCAGGCCGATCATCTCGCCCGGACGGATATCAAAACTGATGCCCTTCAGGATCCGTCGGCTGCCATGCCGGAAGCTGACGTCGCGCAGCGAGATCGTGCCGGGTACCGGCGCCAGCGGCACCGGATTGACCGGCTCGGGCACACTGGAACTGTGATCCAGGATATCGAAAATGCGCTTCGCGCCGGCCGCTGCTTTTTGCGTGTGCGAGACGATGCGGCTCATCGAATCCAGCCGTCCGTAAAAGCGGCCGATGTAGGCGATGAAGGCGACCAGCACGCCGACGGTCACGCCCTTATGAATCACCAGCCAAATACCGAAGGCCCAGACGATCAGCAGGCCGACTTCGGTCAGCATCGTGACGGTCGGTGCAAACAGACCCCAGGTGCGGTTCAGCTTGTCGTTCACCGCGAGGTTACGCATATTGGATGCGCGAAAACGATCTGACTCCCGCTTTTCCTGCGCAAAGGCCTTCACCACGCGAATGCCGGGAATGGTATCGGCAAGCACATTGGTCACTTCGCCCCACACACGGTCAATCTTCTCAAAACCATAACGAAGACGGTCGCGCACGCCGTGGATCAGCCAGATGATCAGCGGCAGCGGTAACAAGGTAGCAACGGTTAGCCACGGGTTGATCGTGAACAGCACCACCGCAGTCATCACCAGCAACAGCACATCGGTTACAAAATCCAGCGCATGCAATGACAGAAACACGCAGATGCGGTCGGATTCATTGCCGATCCGCGCGATCAGGTCGCCGGTGCGCTTGGCGCCGAAATAGTCGAGGCTGAGCGTCATCAGGTGATCGAAGGTGGCGGTGCGCAAATGTGCGCCGATGCGCTCAGACACCAGCGCCAGCAGATAAGTGCGCCACCAGCCCAGCCCCCACGCGGTCAGCGCGGCGGCCAGCAGGCCGGATAACAAAATGATCACTTCATGCGTGTCGATTTCGGCGCCCTTCTGCGTCGGAATCAGCACCTCGTCCATCAAGGGCATCGACAGGTAGGGCGGCACCATCAGCGCGGCGGTTGACAGCATCGTCAGCACAAAGCCGAGCAGCAGCTGCATCTTGTAGGGCTTGGCAAAGCGCCACAGCCGGAACAGCACCCAGGTCGACACCGGTTCGAGCAGCTCACGGTGACAGACCGGGCATTCCTCGCTCTCCTCCGGCAGCGCCGCCTGGCAGCTCGGGCAACGCGGACCGCCCTCGTCAGCAGGCAGCGGCTGACCGGCCCGGGCAGCCTGTATTTTCTCGAAGGCCTGAATCAAGCGGACGGCAGCGACTTCCTGCTCCAGCGTGAAGCGCCAGCGGGCCAGCAGCCGGTCGTGGTCATGCAGCGCCAGCGCGGCCACACCGCCATGGTCGCTGTGCTGCAGGCTCAGGCTGGCGGCCAGCGGCCAGCTGGTCCACCGACTGCCATCCGAATCGCTTATTATTCGATCCGTCGTCAGCAATACACGGCCACGCGCGAAATGCAGCGCGCCGTCCAGGTCGGGCTCGAAGGTTGCCAGCAGATGTTCGCCAGGGTTGAGCGGCGCCGATGACTGTGTACTTCCGGATGCTTCCGTGACTGCTGCTGCTTTTATAGGAGTGGCGCTGACCGGCATGAATCGGGAATGGGAAATGAAGTCTTGCTAGCTTGTCGAATGTCGCAACGGCCCGGATGTTCAGGCCGCCGTGCGATGAGCACAGACCATCACCTGAACCGGCTGCCCGGCCTTTCCAAGTCGTTATCTTACCTCTTTGCCTCTCAAAACAGCGAATGAACTCCCCCGACACCCGGACCATGCCGTCTGGCCCACTGGAAATCGGCGTGCCGCGCGTGACCTATCTGCGCGGTGCAAACATGTGGACCTATACCCCTGTGATCGAGGCCTGGCTCGATCTGGGCGTGCTGGAAGAATGGCCCAGCAACCTGCAGCCGGGCTTCGTTGACCGTCTGCTGTCGATACTGCCGCAGGTCGCGGCACATCATTGCAGCCCGGGCGTGCCCTACGGATTCGAGCAGCGGCTACGCGAAGGCACCTGGATGGGGCATGTGCTGGAGCATGTGATCATCGAGCTGCTTGAACTGGCCGGCCTCGAGGCCGGCTTCGGCCAAACCCGCGAGACCACGAAGTCCGGCACCTACCGGATGGTGTTCCGTGTGCCCGATGAAACCGTCGGCCGCACTGCGCTGGCGTCGGGGCTGGCACTGCTGCATGCAGTGATCAACCGGCAAGCGTTTGATATCGAGCCTGAGCTCGCAAAGATACGCAAGGCAATCGACGAGTACTACCTCGGCCCGTCGACCGCGCATATTGTCGCCAGCGCGAAGCGGCGCAAGATACCGCATATACGGCTGAATCAGGGCAATCTGGTGCAGCTCGGTTACGGCGCACTGCAAAAGCGTATCTGGACCGCCGAAACCGACCTGACCAGCGCGATCGCCGAAGGCATCGCCGGCAATAAGGACCTGACCAAATCATTGCTGCGTTCCTGCGGCGTGCCGGTGCCCTACGGCGAGGTTGTGCACAGCGTGCAGGAAGCGATCGAGGCGGCGCTCGATATCGGACTGCCGGTGGTGGTCAAACCGCGTGACGGTAACCGCGGCCGCGGCGTGATGCTGAACCTGCGCTCGACTGACGAGGTGGAGGCTGCCTATCCGGTGGCACGTGCCGAAGATTCCGATGTGATCGTTGAACAATTCATTGAAGGCGACGAACACCGCGTGCTGGTCGTCGGCGGCAAGGTCGTTGCGGTGTCGCGCGGCGAGAGTGCGTGGGTGACGGCTGACGGTACGTCTACCGTCGCGCAATTGGTCGATGCGCAGATCAACAGCGATCCGCGCCGCGGCAATGCCGATATTCATCCGCTCGAAACGCTGAACCCGCAGACCAACAGCGTCATTCTCGCGAACCTCCAGCGCCAGCAGCTCAGTCCCGATACGGTGCCGGAAGCAGGCCGCCGCGTGCTGATCGTCGCCAATGGCAATCATGCGATCGAATGTACCGACCGCATCCATCCTGAAATCGCTTACCTGGCCACGCTGGCCGCGCGAGTGATCGGTCTGGATATCGCCGGCATCGACATCGTCTGCCGTGACATCGGCGTGCCGCTGCAGGAGCAGGGCGGCGCGGTGGTTGAGGTGAACGCCGGCCCCAGCCTGCTGATGCACCTGAAGCCGGCCGAGGGCGTGCCGCGTCCGGTCGGTGATGCCATCGTCGGCCACTTGTTCCCCGAAGGCCAGCGCGGCCGCATCCCCATCGTCGGCGTCTCCGGCAGCACCGGCACCACACAGGCAGCGAAGCTGGTTGCGTGGATCATGCAATTGTCAGGCGCGCGCGTTGGCGTTGCCTGTCGCGAAGGTCTGTTCGTCGGTGCACGGCAGCTCGAGGCGGGCGATTGCGCGCGCCACGAGCCGGGCCAGCGCCTGCTGATCAATCGTAATGTCGAAGCGGCCGTGTTTGAGAACGACCCGATGTCGCTGCTGACCGAGGGACTCGCGTACGACCGCTGCTGGGTCGGTATCGTCACCGACAGCCTGCCGGTACCGGGACTCGACGCACAGCTGATGACGGAGCCGGAGCATCGCTTCAAGATTCTGCGCACGCAGGTCGATGTGGTGCTGGAGACCGGCGCAGCCGTGCTGAACGCCGCCGATGCAACCGTGCTCGAGATGGCCGGGCTGTGCGACGGCGACGTGCTGCTGTATGCGGAAGACAGCGAGCATCCGGCGCTGCGCGCGCACCGCGAGGCTGGCAAGCGCGTGCTTTACATCGAGCAGGGACAGCTGGTGCGTGCGCAGGGTGCTGCCGAGGTTGACCGGCTGGATTTGGGTCGCGACCTGTCGCCTGCAGCGGCCACACTGCCGGCTGGCGCACTGCTGGCCGCGGTGGGTGCGGCCTGGGGACTGGGCCTCGATACGCAGACCCTGCGCACCGGACTCGACAGCTTCGGCACCGTGCGCCCGCAGACCCTGGTGATCGCCTGACCGGCCCAAGCAAAGAACAGACAACATGGAACTCAAACAAACCCGGGCCCTGCGCGGCCCCAATCGCTGGAGCCGCTACACCGCGCTCGAGATGGAAGTGCATTGCGGCGCTGAGGAATGCGGCATCGATCGCATTGCCGGCTTCGAAGAGCGGCTGCGCGCGCTCTGCCCCGGTGTTGCCAGCCTGCGCGCGCCAGGCCAGTCCGGCCCGCTGAGTCTTGCACACGTACTCGAGGCAACGCTGCTCGCGCTGCAGGTGAAAGCCGGCTGCACCTTATCGTTCTCGCTGAACGATGCGACGCCGGAACCTGGTCTGTACCGCGTGGTGGTCGAATACAGCGAGGAAGACGTCGGTCGCCTCGCCTTGAAGTTTGCGCAGCAGCTGACGCAGTATGCATTCGACCTGTGCACGGGTCGGCTCGCTGCCGGCACCGCTGTTCCCGATGTACCTGACGTGCCAGCGATGCTGGCGCAATTGCGCGAGCTTGATGAAGACCTGCGGCTCGGCCCGAGCACCGGTTCGATCGTGAACGCAGCGGTTGCGCGCGGCATACCGTTTCGCCGGCTGACCAGCGGCAGCCTGGTACAACTGGGCTGGGGTTGTCGGCAGCGCCGCATCCAGGCCGCCGAAATCGATTCGACCAGCGCGGTTGCCGAAGGCATTGCACAAGATAAGAATCTGACTAAGCACCTGCTGCACGCGGCCGGCGTGCCGGTGCCGATGGGCGCACCGGCGACGGACCTCGACGCTGCGTGGGAAGTCGCGCAACGGGTTGGCCTGCCGGTTGTCTGCAAGCCGCAGAACGGCAGCCAGGGCAAGGGCGTGACCGTCGATATTCAGACCCGCGAACAATTGCAAAAGGCCTTCGACGCCGCGACGCAAGCCGCACGCGGCAAGGGCCCGGTGCTGGTGGAAAAATTTTTCCCGGGCAGCGACTATCGTTTGCTGGTCGTTGGCAAGCGACTGGTAGCGGCCGCACGGCGCGATCCGCCGCAAGTCATCGGCGACGGCGTGCGCAGCGTGCGCGAGCTGGTTGACGCGGTGAACGCCGACCCGCGCCGCGGCGACGGTCATGCGACGCCGCTGACGCGGATCAGCTTTGACGATATCGCGATCGCCTGCCTCGCCGATCAGGGACTGACGCCCGAATCTTTTCCCGAGCAGGGCCGCCGCGTCGTGCTGCGCAATAACGCGAACCTGTCCACCGGCGGCACCGCCACTGACGTCACCGACGACGTACATCCGGACGTTGCCGCGCGCGCGATCGACGCCGCAGCGATGGTCGGCCTGCATGTGTGCGGCGTCGATATTGTTTGCGAGAGCATCATGCGCCCGCTGGAAGAACAGAACGGTGGCGTGGTCGAAGTGAACGCCGCGCCCGGCTTGCGGATGCACCTGAATCCTTCGTACGGCAAAGGACGCAACATCGGCGAAGCCGTGATGCAGCAGATGTTCGAGCCGGGCGACGACGCGCGCATACCGGTGGTCGCGGTGACCGGCGTGAACGGCAAGACCACCACCACGCGGCTGATTGCTCACGTGCTCGCACACAAAGGGCTGTGCGTTGGCATGACCAATACCGACGGTGTCTACATCGACGGCCGCCAGACCGACAGCGGCGATTGCAGCGGCCCGAAGAGTGCCCGCAACGTACTGTCGCATCCTTACGTGCAGGCGGCCGTGCTCGAGACGGCGCGCGGCGGCATGCTGCGCGAGGGACTGGGCTTCGACAAGTGTTCCGTCGCGGTCGTGACCAACATTGGCGACGGCGACCACCTCGGACTGAACCACATTCACACGCCGGAAGAAGTCGCGCGCTTGAAGCAGATGATCGTGCAGAACGTTGCGCCGGCCGGCTATGCGGTGCTGAACGCCGCCGACCCGCTGGTGGCGGCGATGGCGCAGCACTGCCCGGGCAAGGTGATCTTCTTTGCGCGGAACGCGTCGCATCCGGTGCTGGTCACGCATCGTGCTCGCGGGCATCGCGTCGTGTTCGTCGAGAACGGCGATATCGTCGCCGCCGAGGGTGCGCATCTGCTGCGGATGAAGCTGGCCGATGTGCCGCTGACGCGCGCCGGCCTGCTCGGTTTCCAGGTCGAGAACACCCTGGCGGCAGTCGGCGCGTGCTGGGCGCTGGACCTGCGCTGGGATGACATCGTCGCCGGCGTCGGCAGCTTCGATAACGATATCGAAGGCGCGCCCGCACGATTCAACCTGATGCACTACCGCGGCGCCACCGTGGTTGCGGACTATGGTCACAATCCGCATGCGATGCGCGCGCTGGTATCGGCGTTCAACGCGCTGCCGGCGACCGAATCGACCAGGCGCACGGTCGTGATCAGCGGCGCCGGCGACCGCCGCGACGAAGACCTGCGCGAGCTGACCCGGGTGCTCGGCGGCGCGTTCGACAACGTGATCCTGTACGAGGACGCCTGCCAGCGTGGTCGCGCCGATGGTGAAGTGCTGTCACTGCTGCGCTCGGGCTTACAGGGTGCAAGCCGCGCCGACCATGTCGAGGAAATCCGCGGCGAGTTCATCGCGATCGACCGTGCACTCGAGATGCTGCGGCCCGGCGACCAGTGCCTGGTGCTGGTCGACCAGGTGCAGGAAGCGCTGGCGCATCTGTCCACGCGCGTGAGCGCGGGCTGAGCGCTTAGCGCTGCCGATATTCAGGCGTCGGCCGGCAGCGTCAACGTCGATCCGGTGCGGCGCTCAAATGCCGCCAGGTCCTCACGTGTGTCGAGATCGATGATGAAGCGCTCATTGCTGCTGCGATACACATGCACCCGCTCCGGATGTTCGTCGATGTACTTGCGGAACGCCGGCTTGCTACCCGGCGCGAGCATCGCGGCGACCAGCTCGCCGTCAAACAGCACCGGGTTACCGCGCTGCCCGTTCACCTCCGGATAGACCACTTGCGCGCCAGCCGGGCGCTGCGCGAAGGCGGCCACCAGCTCGGCCAGCTCATCGCTGCCCACCAGCGGCTGGTCGGCCAGTGCGACGATCACCAGATCGTAGCCCGTACCCAGCGCCTCGATACCCAGCCGTACCGACGACTGCTGTCCGGCTTCCGGATGCGGATTGCGCACGATCGTCACCGGCAGCGCGCGGGCTTCAGGCTCGATGCGCTCGTGGTAATGGCCAGTGACGACGACCACGTCATCGATGCCTGCATCGCACATCGCTGCACACTGCCGGCCAAGCAGCGACCTGCCCGACAGGGACAGCAGGCACTTCGGCACGCAGCCCATACGCGAGCCTTCGCCTGCGGCGAGCAGCACGGCGCCAATCCTCAGCGGCCCATTGCTATTACTTGCTGAAATTTCGTTCATCTGCGATCTGTTCCTTCCAGGGCCGAGCATGGCCGGGCATCACTGATTTATGTGATTCAATTCATGTATCGGCCGCGTATACTACGCTTCGATTTCATTATCGAAAATGTTATTAAAATGAAAAAGCTTCTTGTCATCAGCCTGCTGGGTCTGGCAGGTGTCGCCAGCGCCGCTGACTTCAGGCCTTTCATCGGTGTCGACTTCGCTTCCGAGCGCGACACGCTGAAGAATGACTACCTGAATTCCAGCGTGACGGTCGGCGTGAAAGGCCCGGACAGGATGGAATATTCGCTGCGCATGGGCGGGACGCAGAGGGAAGGCGACACTTACAGCCGCAATGTCGAAGCGAGAGTGAAGAAGTCCTTCGATCTTGGCATGCCGTTCGTGCCCTATGCGGCACTACGCATCGGCCAGAAGACCAACAACTACGGCGACCGCGCATCACTTACGCACGTGGCGGCCGACGCCGGCATGAGGATTGATGTCGCTCGCCAGGTCGCGCTCGACCTCGGTGTGCGCTACCGCGACGCTACCACGCGCAGCGTGAACTACCAGAGCACGCGCTATCACGCTGCCGTGCTTTATGAGCTGAACCCGGCAAACGTGGTCGGCCTGCGCTACACGACCAGTAACTCGACCAACAGGCCACAAGAGGAACGCAATGGCTGGCGGGTCAGCTACCAGCATAATTTCTGATCGCCGGGTGAGCGCGAGCTGACTGCCGGCGCAGGCCGATATCCAGCGTCTTCTGACCCAACCCGTCCCTCATGGACGGGTTTTTGTTTTTGCACGACCCATCAAAACATAGCGTTCTGAAAAGCTTCGGTTTTCCTGACATAATCAACCTCCGAAACCTGACAAAAATCTGACAGCAAGTCGATACACTCGCGGTTTTATTTTTTCATCACAAAATTTAAAGGGATGCGCATGCAACTCCGAGGAATTCGGAACGAGGGCTCACTCGCCGCAGCGAGCAGAATGCAGACTATGCCGACGCCGCTGGCGATCGCCTTGCTGATCGCGGCGCTACTGCCGCTGTCGCCGGTCGCACATGCGCAGAAGGCACCCAGAGGCAAGGCAGCCACGCGCGCTGTGACGCCTGCTGCGGCTGCGACCGCGGCACAGAAACCCGCAGTTGTCGCCACCCCGGGCGCAACCCAGGGACCTGCATTACTCTCCGATACCGTCGCCGCAGCAGAGGCCGCGACAATGACACCGGCGGCCGTGCCCGGTCAAGGCGCCGCGCCGGCGGCGACCGCAGCGCGTGTAGCGGCAGCAGCGACGCCGGCCATCATGCTCAGTATCGAAGCACTGGTCGACACCGTGCTGAAATATAACCCCGGCCTGCAGGCTGCGCGCAAGACGATCGACGTCGCCAGCGCCGGCGTGCTCAGCGCCGGTGCGTATCCGAACCCACGCATCGAGCTCAATGGCGGCAGAAACGCCACACCGACCCCGACGGGTGCTGCTGGCAACGTGACCGCCATCGGCGTCGTGCAGCCGATCGAAAACCCCGCGCTGCGCAGCGCGCGCGTGAACAGCGCCCGGTTTGCGGAACAGGCCTCGGTGCAATCATTCGCACAGACGCGCAACGCGCTGGTCGGCGAAGTGCGGCTGCGCGCTTACGAATACCTGCTGCGGCGCGAAGAAGCGGCGGCGGCGGCCGAGGCATTGCAGCTGCTCGAACAAACCCGAGAGCGTATCGAGGTGCGCGTGAACACCGGCGAGACCGGCAGGCTCGACCTGATCCGCGCCGATGCCGAAATCGTGAACGCGCGCCAGCGCGAACAAACCGCACGACTGCAGATCGCGCAGGCCGCAATCACGCTGAACCGGCTGGCCGCCGGCCAGCTGCCGCGTGACTGGGGACTGAATGCGGTTCTCGCCGAAGAGCACGCATTGCCGTCACTCGAATTGCTGAAGCAGCAATCGACACAGCAGAACCCGGAAGTGCGAGTTCTCGAGGCCGAGCTGCAGCGCAACCAGTCGCGCTTTGATGAAGCGCGCGCGAGCCTGCTGCCCGGGATCGACCTGCGGCTGTCGCAGGTGCGTGAGCCGGATGTGCGGCAGGACATCGTTGGCGTGTCGATCCAGATTCCGCTGTTTGACCAGCGCCGCGGTCCGCGCGCCGAAGCCGTTGCCGAACGCGAGCGCACACTGGTACGCCTCGAAGGGCGACGCGCCGAACTGATGCAACAGCTCGAACTTGCATGGCGCTCTGTCGAGATTGCGCAGGTGCGCGTGAAGGCACTGTCAGAAGGCGCGGTGAAGTCCGCCGAGGCAGCACTGCGCGTGGCTGAGGCAGCGTACCGCTTCGGCGAGCGCGGCATCCTGGAAGTGCTCGATGCACAGCGTGTGCTGCGCGCGGTAAGACAGGATTTGCTGCTCGCGCGGTTCCAGCTGCAGTCCTCGCTGATCGAGCTGGACACGCTGTCCGGCCGCTATGCGACCGAAAAATAAAGCGCCAGATAAATAACCCCACCCATTTGCCGGGAAACCGGCAAACACCCCGACCAGACAAAAATACGCTGACATGAGAGTCCAATCTATCCCCCTGCTGCTCGCCTTCGCGTTCGCCGCCCTGCTCACCGCCGGCTGCGGCAAGAAAGATGAACCTGCCAAGGCGGCGACACCGGCCCCTGCCGCCGCCAAGGTGGATCCGATGGAAGTCGTGCTCACGCCGGAGATGGCAAAGCAGTTCCGCATCGAAAAAGCCGCGATGGCGGATATCGCGATCATGCAGCGCGTGGCCGGCCGTATCGAGGCCAACGAACGCCTGACCACGAGAATCGGTGCGTCCGTCACCGGACGCGTCGTGAATGTGATGGCCGAGGTCGGCGATCGCGTCAAGGCGGGTCAGGTACTCGCGACGCTGGCCAGCCCCGAGCTGACGAATGCGCAGCTGGCCTACCTGCGCGCGCTGTCGGCGACCAAACTCGGCGAGCGGTCGGTGGAACGCGCACAGGCACTGGTCGCCGCCGATGTGATCGGCACGGCCGAGCTGCAGCGACGCGAGGTTGAGCTGTCCGTTGCGAGCGCGGAGCTGCGCGCTGCCACTGACCAACTGCGGCTGATCGGCCTGTCGCATGGCGCAATCGATCGACTGCGCGAATCCGGCGCCATTGCGTCGGAAGTGCCGATCACGTCCACCCGCACCGGCGTCGTCATCGAGCGTAAGGTCAGCCAGGGCCAGGTCGCGCAGCCGGGCGACCCGCTGTTTACGGTCGCCGACCTGTCGAATGTGTGGGTGGTGGGCGCGCTGCCGGAACGGGACGCCAACTCGGTCGAGCTGAACCAGCGTGTCGAAGTCGAAGTATCCGCAATGGGCGACCAGACGCTGGCCGGCCGTATTGTGTTCATCAGCGACACGGTGCAGCCAGATACGCGCACCGTACCGATCCGCACCGAGGTACAGAACCCGAAATACGAACTCAAGCCACAGATGCTGGCCTCGCTGAAGCTCAATGGCATGCGTTCGAAACAGCTCGCCGTACCTGCCAGCGCCGTGGTGCGCGAGAACGACAAAGACTATGTGTTCGTACATCTCGGCGAGCAACGCTACCGCCTGACCGAAGTCACGCTCGATCCGGCTACCGGCGACCTGCGCCCGGTACGCAAGGGTATCGACGAAGGCACGCCGATCGTGGTGGACGGCAGCTTCCACCTGAACAGCCAGCGCAAGCGCGCCGAGCTGGAGTAAGCCGATGAGACACCTGATCAAGGCGGCGCTCGAGCAGCGCCTGGTGATGATTGTCATCGCGATCGCGCTGATCGGTTTCGGCGTGCGCGCGGCGATGAAACTGTCGGTCGACGCCTTCCCTGACGTGACGAACATCCAGGTCCAGGTGGCGACGGAAGCGCCGGGACGTTCGCCGGAAGAGGTCGAGCGTTTCGTTACCGTGCCGCTGGAAATCGCGATGACCGGCCTGCCCGGGCTGACCGACATGCGCTCGCTGAACCGCAGCGGCCTGTCGATCATCACGCTGGTCTTCACCGACGCCACCGATGTCTATTTCGCGCGCCAGCTGGTGATGGAGAGGCTGATGGAAGTCAGCGCGCGCCTGCCGGAGGGCATCACACCGGTGCTCGGTCCGGTATCGACGGGTCTGGGCGAGGTGTTCCAGTACACGATCGATCACCCGGACGACGGCAAGCGCAAGCTATCCGAGGCCGATCTGATGGAACGTCGCTCGATCCAGGACTGGGTGGTGCGGCCGATGCTGCGCTCGGTGGCCGGTGTGGCCGAGATCAACTCGTTCGGTGGCTTTGAAAAACAGTACCAGGTGTTTGTAAACCCCGACCGGCTGCGCCACTACCATCTCGGCATGGAGCAGGTGCGCGACGCAATTGCGCGTAACAACGCGAACTCCGGCGGCGGCATCCTGCCTCAGGGCGCCGAGCAGTTCCTGATCCGCGGTGTCGGCCTGACCCGCACCGTCGAAGACGTTGGCAATATCGTGCTGAAGGAAGATCGCGGCATTCCGGTCTTCGTGCGTGATGTAGCCGAGGTGAAGATCGGGCCGGCGATACGTCAGGGCGCGCTGGTGAAGAACGGCGTCACCGAATCGACCGGCGGCATCGTGATGATGCTCAAGGGCGGTAATGCGAAAGAGATCGTCACGCGGCTCAAGACGCGGATCAACGAGATCAATGCAAAGCAGATGCTGCCCGGCGGGATGCAGATCGTTCCCTTCTATGACCGTACCGAACTGGTCGATGCATCGCTGTGGATGGTCGGCAAGGTGCTGCTCGAAGGTGTGATCCTCGTCGTCATCGTGCTGTTGGTGTTCCTCGGCGACCTGCGCTCGTCACTGGTGGTGATCGCCACCCTGGTGATCACGCCGCTGGTGACCTTCATGGTGATGAACAAGATCGGTCTGTCGGCGAACCTGATGTCGCTCGGAGGCTTGGCGATCGCGATTGGCCTGATGGTGGACGGTACCGTGGTGGTGGTGGAAAACGTCTTCCACAAGCTCGGGAACGCGAAGCCGGAAGAGCGCGTGCAGGTGGTGCTGGAAGGCACGCTCGACGTTGCCAAGCCGACTATTTACGGTATCTCGATCATCATCCTGGTGTTCCTGCCGCTGATGACGCTGACCGGCATGGAAGGCAAGATGTTCGGCCCGCTCGCGCTGACCATTGCGATTGCGCTGGCGGTCTCGCTGGCAGTGTCGCTGCTGCTGTCACCGGCGCTCTGCGCTTACATTCTGAAGGGTGGCGCCGATCATGACACGCGGCCCATCGCATTCATGAAGCGCCACTATCTCGCGCTGTTCGACAAGGCGATGGTGTCGCAGAAGAAGACGGTGATGGCTGCGATCGGCCTGCTGCTGGCATCGCTGGCTATCGTGCCTTTCCTCGGCAAGAGCTTCATACCGATCATGAAAGAGGGCTCGATCACGCCATCCATCATCCGGATGCCCAGCATCTCGATTGACGAGGCAGTGAAGATCGATCTGGAAGCGATGCGGCGCGTCGCCCAGATACCCGGCGTGCGTTCGGCGGTCTCGGTGCTTGGCCGCGGCGAGTCACCGGCCGACCCGTCGGGGCCAAATGAGTCGAACCCGATCGTTTCGATCGATCCGAAATCGGAGCGCAGCCAGGCCGAGATCGAGGAAGACATCCGTAAAGCGCTCGACGACATTCCGGGCGTGCAGATCGTGATGAACCAGCCGATCGCGCAACGCGTCGATGAAATGCTGACCGGCGTGCGCTCGCAGCTGGCGATCAAGATTTTCGGCGATGACCTGAACGAGCTGCGCCGCATCTCCGAACAGGTGGCGCGCGTCGTGAAGACAGTGCCGGGTGCACGTGACATTCGGGTCGATCGACTGTCGGGCCAGCAGACGCTGACTATCGATATCGACCGCCGTGCGATTGCGCGCTATGGCATCAACGTCGCCGACATTCACACGATCATCGAGACTGCGCTCGGCGGCAGCGAAGTCAGCCAGCTGTATGAGGGCGAGCGCCGCTACGCGATCCTGCTGCGTTATCCGGAAGAGTTCCGCAATTCGGTCGACGTGATCCGTGAAACCTTGCTGCGCACCGCCGACAATGCGGTGATACCGCTGGAGAGCGTGGCCGAGGTGAAGCTGGTGGATAGTCCGCCAATGGTGAACCGCGAAGTCGGCAAGCGCCGCGTCGTGGTCGGTGCGAACGTGATCGGGCGTGACCTGGGCGGTTTTGTCGCTGAGGTACAGCAGCGAGTCGAAAGCGAAGTGAAGCTGCCGGAAGGCTATTACTTCTCGTGGGGTGGCCAGTTCGAAAACATGCAGCGCGCGATGGGTACACTCATGGTGATCGTGCCGCTGACGATTGTGGCGATCTACTTCCTGCTATTCCTGATGTTTAATTCAGTGCGGCTGGCCGCGCTGATCATCACCGTGCTGCCGTTCGCCTCGATCGGAGGCCTGTTCGGGCTCGCGCTCACCGGTGAATATCTGTCGGTACCGGCGTCGGTGGGCTTCATCGCGCTGTGGGGCATTGCGGTGCTCAACGGCGTGGTGCTGATCACCTATGTGCGCCGCCTGCGCGAAGAAGGCATGCCGCTCGACCAGGCATTGCGCGAAGGCTGTACGCAGCGCTTCCGCCCGGTCATGATGACGGCCACCGTCGCGCTGCTCGGCCTGGTACCCTTCCTGTTCGCCAGCGGACCCGGCTCGGAAGTGCAGCGGCCATTGGCAGTGGTCGTGATCGGCGGACTGATCACGTCCACGCTGCTGACGCTGGTGGTGCTACCGGTGCTGTACCGCTGGTTCGAGCCCCCGCTGGTCGAGACCGACGAGCAGAGACAGGCCCGGCTGACCAACACGGCCGTCTGATCCTCGGGTCATTCCCTCGCCTTGCCGCCGGTGTCCTGCCGGCGGCACCCGGCAGGACACCGCGCCGACTGTGGCGCGGGTCACCAAGATCGGTGCCTGGGCTGCGCTATGATGCCCGCTGACCTTTTCGACCCATGCGCCTTCCAGGCCCCGGGACAATTCATTCATGATCGAGCTGCACCTCATCGGCTGTAATGGCGGCATCGGCGGCCCGGCCCGCCAGACCAGCTGCTATGGCATTGGCGAGCGGGTCGTGATCGATGCCGGCACCGGCCTGGGTACCTTGCCGCTGGAGCGGCTGGCCCGTATCGATCATGTGGTGCTGACCCATGCGCATCTCGACCATGTGGCCGCGCTGCCGTTAATGGTCGATTCTGTCGGCGCCTGGCGTGACAAACCACTAACCGTCTGGGCGCATCCCGATGTGCTTACGCTACTGCGCGCGCACCTGTTGAACGACCATCTGTGGCCCGACTTCACGCGGCTGCCCAGCGAGGAACACCCCTTCATCCGGCTGCGCGAGATGCCTGCCGACGGCGCGGACATCGCGGGCTACCGGATCACGCCGCTACCGGCCGACCACGGCATTCCGGCCTGCGGCTATCGGGTCGAGGCCGGCGGTGTAGCGGTGGCATTTTCCGGTGACACGGCCGACTGCGCAGCGTTCTGGGAGCGGCTCGCGCAAGATGCTGAACTCGCGGCAGTGGTCATCGAATGCTCGTATCCGCTGTCGATGGCCGCAATGGCCGAACTGACTCGGCACATGCATGCCGGCCAGGTGGCTACGCGGCTAGCGGCCTTGCGTGAAGGCGTGACCGGCGTGGTGATCCACCGCAAGCCGGGGCTGGAAGATGAGATCGCGCGCGACCTGCAGGTGATGCCGCCGGGCCGCGACCTGCGTCTGCCCGAACCGGGCGACGTTTACCGCTTTGGTTAAAGAGGCGCGACGGCCGCGTCGGCCCGCGTACGCGCACGCCGTTCGAAATGATCTGCGCTGGCTTGTACCCATTGCGAACGGAAGGGTTCGGGCAACTGCGACAGCCGGCCCGGATCAAGCAGCACGCCGTGCTCCAGCGTTGGCAAGGTCGAGGCCAGCGTGACTGCGCGTCCCTGTGTATCGCGCACCATCAGGTAGTCGGCCGTAATCGCGCCTGGCCGGTCGAGGCCGGCCGCACCAGCCAGCGTAGCCAGTGCAGCGACGGTCTGTTCATGGAAATTCTTCACGCGATTGGCCTTGTCCGGCACGACCAGCGCGCGCTGCCGGTCGGAATCCTGCGTCGCGATGCCGGTCGGGCAGCGGTCGGTATGGCAGATGCGCGACTGCACGCAGCCGAGCGCAAACATGAATCCGCGCGCGGCATTGCACCAGTCGGCGCCAATGGCCAGCGTGCGGGCGATATCGAAAGCAGCCACGATCTTGCCCGCTGCACCAATGCGCACTGTATCGCGCACGCCCATGCCCACCAGCGTGTTGTGTACCAGTCGCAGGCCATCACGCATCGGCATGCCGACATGACCGGCAAACTCGAAAGGCGCTGCACCGCTGCCACCTTCGCTACCGTCAATGACGATGAAGTCAGGGAAGATGCCCGTCACCAGCATCGCCTTCGCCATCGCAAACCACTCGCCTGGCATGCCGATGCACAGCTTGATACCGACTGGCTTGCCGCCAGACAGATCACGCAGCTTGCTAATGAAGCTCATCAGCTCCAGCGGTGTCGAGAATGCCTCATGCACCGCAGGCGAGATGCAGTCCTGGGCCATCGGCACGCCGCGCCATGACGCGACCTCAGACGTCACCTTCGCCGCGGGCAGCAGCCCGCCCTGTCCCGGATGCGCGCCCTGCGACAGCTTGATCTCGATCATCTTCACCTGCGGCAGCTGCGCCTGCTGCGCGAATTTATCGGCATCGAAATGGCCGGCCGCCGTACGGCAGCCGAAGTAGCCGGTGCCGATTTCCCAAATCAGGTCGCCGCCGAGCTCGCGGTGATATTTCGAGATCGAGCCTTCGCCGGTGTCGTGAGCAAAACCGCCGAGCTTCGCGCCGCGGTTCAGCGCGAGGATCGCGTTCGCCGACAATGCGCCAAAACTCATGGCCGAGATGTTGAAGACCGACGCCACATACGGCTGCCGGCACTGCGGTCCGCCAATGCGCACGCGAAAGCCCTTCGGGTCCGGCTGCTTCGGCACAGCCGAGTGCACCATCCATTCGCTGTCAGCGCCATAGACCGGGGTGATCGAGCCGAACCCACGCCGGCCGTCGTCGCGGCGCGAGCGTGCATAAACCATCGCACGCTGGTTGCGCGAGAACGGCAGCTGGTCGTCATCGCCTTCGACGAAATGGCGGCGAATGCGGGGACGCAACTGTTCGAGCAATCCGCGCAGGTGCCCGGTCAACGGGTAATTGCGCAGGATCGCATGGCGGGTCTGCCGGTAGTCCCTCAGGCCGACGATAAACAGCAGCAGCGATACCAGCGACAGCGGCTTAGACAGAGGAAACAGCAGCACCGCGCCGAAGCCGGTCAGGACCCAGGGCAGGTAGCGCAGATAAGGAACCATCCGTTTTTTCCCCTCTCTATGGCTGCCGGAAGGTCATCCGGCGGCAGACTCTCTTTGTAGGCCCAGTCGGCCCGGTCAGTCCGGGCGCAGTGCGGCGGGCGCACAAGGCGGGCACGGTACACGCAGTGTGCGCCGTGCTTTCGGCGCAGCCCTCAGTTGAACTCCACCGACACCGCCGGATCGCCCGGCAGTCCAACGTAGCGCATCCGGATTTTCATGCCGGCCTTGGTAGGCTGCGGCGGGAAGAAGCCACCCAGGCTCAGCAAATCGCCCTGCTTCAGCAGGATGCCTTCTTTCTTCAATTCTTTCGCTAGCCAGATCGCCGCATTCAGCGGGTTGCCCATGATTGCGCTGCCCTGACCGCTGCCAAGCTCGCGGCCGTTGTCGGCTTCGTCAACCATCACCACCGTCATGTTGGCCATCGCATCGGCAAAGGCCTGTGTGCGCTGCACCGGCAGTTCGGCGCCGGTGACACCACCGCGGAATCCGACGTTCGCAGCGATGAAGTTGTTGCCGCTGAACTGGCCTTCGAGCATCAGGTCGGGCAGCTCGATGAAGGGCACCACCGACTCCAGATGCGCCAGCGCCTCAAGCGGCGTACGTGCGTCGGCGAGACCGGCATCTTTGACCTCGACAATCAGGTCAGCCTCGTACAGCGGGCGCGCGCCGAAGTCATGCGGCAGCACCGCGATGATGTCGACCATATTGCGGTCGAACATATAGCCCCACTTGGGTCCGCTGACGCCGAAGCGCTGCTGCAGCGCCGGGTTGGTGAACGCCGCCTTGTAGCCGACCGGACTGCCGAGGAGCAGCGGCAGTTTTTTGCCGATCTTGCGCTTCGCGCATTCGGCATCCTCGAGCGCGATATCATTTCCAAAACCTTTGCTGATCTTGCGCTGCGCGAAGTCAGCCAGGTAGGCATCGACGGCGGCATCAGTCGGACAGGCTGCATAGGAAGGCAGCACAGCGAGCGCGCTGCAGGCTGCAAGGGCTAGCGAAAGGACAGATTTCAACACGGGTCTCCTTGGTCGGGTTCCTGCAGGGCGCAGCGGCCCGGCAACTCTCGGCGAGGATAGCATGCGGCAACGCGGCGGCGCAGCTCGGCCAGCACTGCGCGGGCCCCTGCCGGCCGGATGCGCATACAATCGCGGCTGCACTGCGGCGGCTGCACTGCGGCGGCTGCACTGCGGCGGCTGCGCTGCGGCGGCTGCAGTACGGCGGCTGTGCTGTGCCGGACCTCCGGCCGGGCAGCGCGTTTTCCCTTTATTCCACAGACGGCACATGCTTGAATTTTTTCAGTCCCTTAACTGGATGGTGGTCGCGCAGATCATCCTCATCGATATCCTGCTCGGCGGCGACAACGCGATCGTGATTGCGCTGGCCTGCCGTAACCTGCCAGAACGGCGACGCATGCAGGGCATCCTGTGGGGCACGGCCGGCGCGATCGTGATACGGATCGTGCTGATTGCGTTTGCGGTGTCGCTGCTGTCCGTGCCCTGGCTGAAGGTGATCGGCGGCGCGCTGCTGCTGTGGATCGGCGTCAAGCTGCTCACGCAGGATGACGATAATCACGACGGCATCGACGGTGGAGAACGCCTCGCCACCGCCATCAAGACCATCATCGTGGCCGATCTGGTGATGAGCATCGATAACGTGGTGGCGGTCGCCAGCGCAGCCGAGCATGCCGGCGCAGAACACAAGCTGCTACTGGTGGCCTTCGGCATCATGATCAGTATTCCTATCGTGATCTGGGGCAGCTCGCTGGTGCTGAAAATCATGGATCGTGTACCGTCACTGATCACTGCCGGTGGTGCGCTGCTTGGCTATCTCGGTGGCGCGATGATCTCGTCCGACCTGGCACTGAAGTCGCGGCTGGCCGGCATGCTCGACAGTGAATTGCCGTCGATAGCGTCCGGCGATACGCGCCTGAGTCTGGCCGGTATCTCGGGCGCACTGTTCGTCGTACTGGCGGGCTGGTGGATCTCGCAGCGCAGCGGCGCTAACAGCACGGAGAGTGCGCCCGGCACAGCTGACAGCACAGCCAACAGCAGCAAGACGGACGCCCGATAAGCCTTTATCATTTTGGCACCTCCCTGCCTTACGGCGGAGCGTGCCCATGTCTCATCACCTGCCGCTGATCACTACGCTGGCGTCTGCGTTCAGTCTCGCGCTGCTGCTCGGCTACATCGCACTGCGAATGCGGATGCCGGCGCTGGTGGGCTATCTGCTCGCCGGTGTCGCGCTCGGGTCGCTTGCGCCCGGCTTCGTTGCGCACGTCGGGCTGGCATCGCAGCTTGCCGAAATCGGCGTGATGCTGCTGATGTTCGGTGTCGGGCTGCATTTCTCCATTGAAGACCTGCTGGCGGTGCGCAAGATCGCGCTGCCGGGTGCGCTACTGCAGATTACTGTCGCCACCTGCCTTGGCGCGGCGCTTGCGCATGCGTGGGGTTGGAGTCTGGGCACGGGACTAATCTTCGGATTGTCATTGTCGGTGGCTAGCACCGTGGTCCTGCTGCGCGCGCTGGAAGCGCGCGGCGCGCTGGAATCGGTGAACGGGCGAATCGCGGTCGGCTGGCTGGTCGTCGAAGACGTGGTCATGGTGATGGTACTCGTGTTGCTGCCGGCACTGGGCCGGCCGGACGGCGGCGGCGATGGCGGCGGCTCAGCAACGTGGCTCTTACTGGCCACAGCACTCTTGAAAGTCGCACTGTTCGTCGGGCTGATGCTCGTGTTGGGCTTAAAACTGTTACCGCGCCTTTTGTGGATGGTCGCACATACCGGCTCGCGTGAACTGTTCGGGCTGTGCGTGGTGGCCGTCGCGATCGGCATCGCGGTCGGCGCGGCTGCCCTGTTCGGCGTGTCGTTTGCGCTCGGTGCCTTCTTCGCCGGCATGGTGCTGCGCGAATCGGAATTCAGTCACCGTGCCGCCGATGAATCCCTGCCGCTACGCGATGCGTTCTCGGTACTGTTCTTCGTATCAGTCGGCATGCTGTTCGAGCCACGTATCGTGATGGAGCAACCCTTGCGCGTGTTGAGCGTGCTGGCCATCATCATGCTCGGCAAGTCCATCGCAGCCATGCTGCTGGTGCTGGCGCTGCGCTATCCGCTGTCAACGGCGCTAACCGTATCGGCGAGCCTTGCGCAGATCGGCGAGTTCTCATTCATCCTCGCTGGCCTCGGCGCAGCGCTCGGCCTGCTACCGGAAGAAGCGCGCACGCTGGTGCTGGCGGGCTCGATTGCATCGATTGCGCTCAATCCGCTGCTGTTCACGCTGATCGAGCCGCTGCGGCGCTGGATTCACTCACGCTCAACACTGGCGCAATTGCTCGAACGCTCGGCCGACACGCTGGGCGAATTGCCAATGTCGACCGAGGAACGTTTCCTGTCTGGCCAGACGGTACTGGTCGGCTGGGGCCGGGTCGGACGGCGCATTGCCGAAGCACTGGAGCGTGAAGCGATTCCGTATGTGGTTATCGAGCGAAACCGCGAACTGGTCGAACGCTTACGCGCGCAGGGCAAGGCCGCGGTGGCGGGCAATGCCGGCGATGCGCTCACACTGGTGCAGGCGCATATTGCACGCGCAGCACTGCTGATCATCGCGGTGCCCGGCGCGGTCGACGTGCGCGCCGTGCTGCGTCATGCGACGCCGCTGAACCCGTCATTGCAAGTGCTGGTGCGCACGCACAGCGAGCAGGAAGCCAGGCTGCTGTCGGAGGCTATTGCGGGCCGCGTGTTTTTCGGCGAAGCCGAGCTCGCGCACAGCATGATTGCCGACGCGCTGCACCGCTATGGCAAGGATGTCAGCGGCGCACGCCCGTGAAAACGAAACGATTCAGACTAAAGAAATAAGCATCCTCGGCGCCGATTGCGCGTGCATCGTGCTTCCAGGCGACGATGTCGGCTTCGGTCAGTCCGTTCCTGCCGGTGACGAAATTGCCGAGCATTGTCATCATGCCGACGCTGTAGGTATTGGGGTCATAGTCGACATTCAGCAGCGGCACGACATCAACGCGCACGTCGGCAAAACCCGCCTGCTGCATTCGCCGCTTCAGCGTACGCGGCAGCTGCGGATGCGGTATGTGCTCGTTCCAGGTATCGATCACGCGGCGCATGCGCGCATCGTCATGGCTGGCCCAGACCGCCGACTCCCAGTCGGTATCAACCAGCAGTGCGCGACCACCTGGACGGATTACGCGCGCCAGCTCCTTCAGCGCACCATCGATATTTTCAACGTATTCGTACACCTGCGACGCCAGCGCAACGTCAAAGCTCGCGTCCGCATACGGCAGCTTCGTCACATCGGCCATGCCAAACGATACCTGCGGCAGCTGCGCACAGCGGCGCTGCGCGATCGACAGCATCGGCGGCGCAATGTCGACGCCGGTCACACTGCCGCCGACACCGACGGCCAGCGCGAGTGCCTCGGTAGTCAGGCCGGGACCGCAGCCGATATCCAGCGCGCGCTCGCCCGGCTGCGGCGCCAGCAGTGCCAGCACCTTCTCGCGCTGCGCAATGACATCGGGCGTCAGATAGATCGCGGTCAGTGTGCTGGACGCGCTCTCGTCAAACTGTTCCTGCGCGGTGGGTGTGGTGCTCATCGGGCTGTCGTCCTTTATTGGTGTTCTGTTCTGGTTGGGCAGGTGGGTACACAGTCATCGAGCGGATTCGAGCCCTTGCAGCAGCGCGCGATGAAAACGTTCCGGGTCCTGCATCTGCGGCGCATGGCCGAGCTCGGGGAACAGCTGCAGCGTCGCGCCGGGAATCGCCGCGGCAGTGCGGCGGGCGAGCTTCGGATAATCGCCGAGCCGCGCCTTTACGTCGGGCGGCGAGAATTCGCGGCCAATCGCAGAGCTATCCTTCTCGCCGATCATCAGCAGCGTCGGCACTTGCAGCCGGCCAAATTCGTATAGCACCGGCTGCGTGAAGATCATGTCGTACAGCAGCGCTGACGTCCATGCGACGAGCTCGCGACCCGGACCGCGCGCTATGCCGGCCATCATCTGCACCCAGCGTTCATACTCGGGTCGCCACTGGCCGACGTAGTAATTGCTACGCTGGTAGTTGCGGATGCGCTCGGCGCTCACTTGCTGTTCACGTGCGAACCACTGGTCTACGGTCAGCGACGGCACGCCTTCGGCCTTCCAGTCTTCCAGTCCGATCGGATTCACCATCACCAGCTGCTCGACCTGCGCGGGAAACATCAGCGCAATACGCGTAGCGAGCATGCCACCAGTCGAATGGCCGATCACGACAAAGCGCGTGATACCGAGTGTATCGAGCAGCGCCTTGGTGTTATGCGCAAGCTGCTGGAACGAATACTGGTAGGCGGCCGGCTTGGAAGATTTGCAGAAGCCGATCTGGTCCGGCGCGATCACACGAAAGCCTGCGGACTGCAGCGCGCGCATCGTGCCTTCCCAGGTCGCCGCGCAGAAGTTTTTTCCGTGCAGCAGAACGACGGTGCGACCATTCGGCTGCGAGGGTGGCAGGTCGAGATAGGCCATCTGCAGCGACTGCCGCTGTGACTCGAAGCGAAAGCGCTTCACTGGCGCCGGATAGTCGAAGCCTTCGAGTTCGGGGCCATAGACCGGATCAAAAACCGGTTCAGCGACCGGGGCGGGGGCGGATGCCGGTACCGCTGCATCCGTAGCAAATGCGGCGGTCGTGACGGTGACCGTGGCCGTGGCGAATGCGAGTAGTGCAAGCAGTGAGCGCATCATTCTGTGTAATACCTCTTAGTGCAATACGTGTTCACGGTGACGGTCGGCGATGAATGCTGCAGCGAAGAAGCCCACCACCGCGCCGAACATCACATAGTAGGCCGGCGCCAGCGGCGTGCCGGTGACGCCGATCAGCCAGGTGACGATCAGCTGCGCGAAGCCACCGAACAGCATCACCGCGACGTTGTAAGCGAGCGCAAGTCCAGTCGAGCGCTGCCGTACCGGGAACTGCTCTGCCAGCGCGGTGGAGATCGCACCGAAGCCGACCGCGATCGCGCTGCACAGTGCCACCTGCATCACTGCCAGTCGCGCGAGTGTCGGATCGGCCAGCACCCAGCCCATCAATGGGTACGGCAGCACGAAGTACAGCGAGGCGGCCAGCATCAATACCGGCCGGCGGCCGATGCGGTCGGACAGCCAGCCGAACAAAGGGATCAGTAAGGTCAGACACAACAAGCCTGCCACCTGCGCAGTGAACGCGTCATTCAATGGAATGTGCAGCTGCGTTTTTGCATAGGTGGGCATGTAAATCAGCACCACGTAGAACATGATCGTCGACGACAATACGAGGCCGAAGCACACCAGCACATTGCGCAGATGATCGCGCAGCACGGCCTTCAGGCCGACATGCTCAGTTATTTCGCGCGACGCCGCGACGAAGGCCTCCGTCTCCTCCAGATGGCGGCGCATCCACAGGCCGACCGGACCAATCAGGAGGCCGAAGATGAACGGCAGGCGCCAGCCCCAGCTGTCAATCTGTTCCGGCGTCAGTCCCTGCGTGACCAGCATGCCGGCGCCGGCACCGCCAAGCGCGGCAACGCTCTGGCCGACCATCTGCAGCGAACCGAAGAAGCCGCGCCGGCCCGGCGGTGCGCTCTCGATCAGGAAGGCAGTGGCGCTGGCGAATTCACCGCCGGTGGCGACACCCTGCAGCAGTCGCGCGGTGACGATCAGTGCCGGAGCCGCAACGCCGATGGCAGCATAAGTCGGCGCAAACGCGATCATCGCAATCGACACCGTCATCAGCAGGATGATCAGCTGCAGCGCCGCCTTGCGGCCGCGCCGGTCGGCATACATGCCGATCAGCACACCGCCGACCGGTCGCATGAAGAAGCCGACGCCGAACGTGGCCATCGCGATCAGTAGCGATGCGTATTCGCTGTCGGCCGGGAAGAACAGCCGCGACAGGATCACGGTCATGAAGCCGTAGACGACGAAGTCGTACCACTCAAGTGCATTGCCGATCACGGCGGCGAGAATCTGCCGGGTCTTCACGGGGGGCTGCATGGGCGGGTTACCTTTCTTGTTGATTTTGTCTTTTGCTGCTGTCAGCGTCATCTTAAGGGGGTGAGGTGTTTTTGTGCTGTAAACTCGTACGCTACCCAACCCCGGAGCACTCCATGTCCCTGCTCATCCTCGGTCTGATCCTGTTCATCTTTCCACATTCCACCCGCATCTTCGCAGACGACTGGCGCGCGGGCATGATCGCGCGGATCGGCGAGAAGCCGTGGAAAGGCGTGATCAGCCTCGTTTCACTGGCCGGCTTTGTGCTGATCGTGATCGGCTATGGCCAGGCACGGCTGGACCCGGTCGTGCTGTGGGCGCCGCCACTGTGGCTGCGCCATATCGCCCTGCTGCTGAACCTGATCGCGTTCATATCGCTGGTCGCGGCCTATGTTCCAGGAAACAGCATCAAATCAAAATTCGGCCATCCGATGGTCGTCAGTGTGAAAGCCTGGGCCATCGCACACCTGCTGGCCAACGGCAACCTCGCTGACGTGATCCTGTTCGGCGCGTTCCTCGCGTGGTCCATTGTCGACTTCCGCAATTCGCGTCGCTACGACCGCGCGCACCACGTCAGTTATCCGGCCGGTACTTTGGTCGGCAACCTGCTGACCGTCGTCATCGGCGTCGCCGCGTGGGCCGTGTTCATGTTCTACCTGCATACCTGGCTGATCGGTGTCGCACCGATCGCGCGGGGCTCATGAGCACAGCGCAATGAACTCCGGCGGGATCGCGACGGCGCGTATCCCGCCCTCAGGCCGGTGCGCAGCAAAGATGCGCACCTCGTTACAGCTCATGATCTCGTCATCGCCGCGCATCACGCGGTAGCTCTGCACAAAACTTTTCCCCCGCCACTCGGTGACGCTGGTGTGAATGTCCAGCTCGTCGCCATAGCTCGCCGTCTTCCTGAAGCTGGCCTGAGTATCGACCAGCGGCGTGCCGAGAATGCCGATCGTCGCCTCGGTCTCATGCCACGGCGGCACGCCACAGCTGACGAAGAAGTGCCGCGATGCGGCATCGATCCAGCGAAAGAAATTCGGAAACCAGACGATACGCGCCGGGTCGCAATCGCCAAATTCCACTCTGAGCTTGTAAATGACGGTTTTCGTCATGTCGATTTTCTCCGTGCCTGTGTCGGCATCCAGCGTATCGGTTGTTCGCGCAAAGGCGCCGGAGCCGCGCCCACGCTAGTGAGCGCCGCATCCAGCGCCTTGCCACTGGCATCGGACAGCGCTGCTTCACGCGCGTCGCGCACAGCCTCTGCGCGCTGTACCGTCGGCAGCGAGGTCCGGCGTGCGACTTCGCGCAGCAGATGCAGCAGCCTGTCCTTGCCGCGTTCGTTGGTGCTGCCATAGCCTTTGATCAAGCGACCGCAGGCAGCAATTTCATGACCGAGCTGCCAGTTGGCTTGGAGACCGTCGACCAGTGTCTGCAGCCATTCCTCGATCAGCGCCTGCTCCTGCGTATGCCGGCTGCTAAAGCGGCGCATCCAGCGCAAGGACGCCAGTAGCCGCAACAGCAGCGTGCCGCCTACAGTATTCGACGACAGCTTCAACGGTAGCGCCCACGGATCACCATGCTCAGCCTGGTATTTACGGCCCCAGTCGGTCACACGTTCAGCCAGCCAGCCGGGCAGTAGCGCGGCAAATTCTTCGACACCGGGCTTGAAGTAATCCTGCACACGCAGCAGATCGCGCACGCCTGCGCGGGATTCTCGCCGCACGCGTTCTGCGCGAGAACGACGGCTCTTCAGATCGGCCACGCGAATGATGTCGTCATAGGCCATCCACAAGGCCAGCCAGCGCGCAGCTTCGCGACTGGCTTCGAAACCATGCAAGCCCTGAGGATCGGACATGCGTTCGGCATCGAGCACGCGCTGCAGCAGCTGCAGGTATTGCCTGCCATACGCACGGTCCTGATAGTCGCAGGTGCGTTCGTACCCCAGCGCGGCGATCGCGGCAACCGTGGCCGGCATGCCGGCGATCGAGGCCGGGATGGGCTTTACTGCTGCGCCGCCCTCACGCGACACAGACGCACGCTGTTCTGCCTGCTCGTGCTGCACGTACTCACCGCCCGTAACGATGTCGAACGCGGCCGCAAAACCGGCGAGGCTCGCAGCAGCGGAACGACCACCGTCATTCACCACGGCTTCATACGCACTGCGCGGGAAGGGGAATACACCGCTGCCAGCGATCGCACCCAGCATCACGGCGCTGACCACGGTGCCATGCTTGCGCGCGACGGCCTGCATATCGATCAGGTGTAGTGTGCGGCTGGCCGACTGCACAATGGACAGCAGCTGCGCATCGTCGAGCCGGCCATCGCCGGGCTGGCTGCGCTCGGTATTCGTGAAGGTGCGTGATCCGGAGGCGATGAACAGGGTACGCTCCGGTGATGGCAAACCATTGCATGCGCAGCGCGCGGCTTCCAGCAACTCAGATGCGATTACGGCATCCAGCGCGCCGGGGATCGGGCTCAGGCTGAATACCGGCTTGATGGTGTTGTCGGTCGCCTGCGGCCAGACTTCGATGAAATAGGTCGTCGCGCCAGTACGCTGCGCGACGCCGGGAATCGATGTCGCCTGCGCCGGATGGCCGCAGCGACGCGCCACCTCGACCAGCCAGCCGGTCAGCACGCCACCGCCCTCGCCGCCGAGTGCGCAGACCAGTAAGGAAATCGGCTTGCTCATGCCTGATCTTTCATGCCTGACCTTTCATTGATGTTTCATCCCGGCCCGCTCACGCCGGCCTCAGCATACGCAGCACCATGCCGCGCACAGCATCCACGGCGCGTTCATGCCAGCGCGGATTGCGTATCACTTCAGCACGATAAAAGCTCGGGCACAGCGTGGCTGCATGCGCGTTCTCGCCACACAGGCCGCAGCCGACGCAGCCGTCGATCACGGTCGCGACCGGATCGACCTTCAGCGGATCGGGGTTATCTTTCAGTGTCAGCGTCGGACAGCCGGACAGCCGCATGCACGCATGGTCGCCGTTGCAGACATCTTCATCGACACCATATTTCACACGCACCACACGCTCGCCGCGTGCCAGCAGCGCTTCCAGCCACGGACGGATGCGACGCTGCCGCTCCAGCTGGCATTCGCCTTCGGCGACGATTACCTTCAGTCCGCGGAAATCCGTCGTCAGCGCTTCGCGCAGCACGCGCCGCATGGCGCTCACGCGATACGAGTGCACGGTACGCAGCCACTTCACGCCGATGCCGGCGAGCGTATCTTCGATGGTGCGGTCGGTCGCCGTCAGGCTCGCAGTCTTGTCGACTGCCGTCGCCTTGCTGGCCGCGCCGGGCGTAGAGATGATGTCCTGTGTACCGGTCGCCGATGTATAACCGTTCTTAAAAATCAGCAGCACCGCATCGTCGCCATTGAACAGCGCCGACTGCACGCCGGTCAGCAGGCCGTTATGCCAGAAGCCGCCGTCCCCCATGATCGAGATCACGCGCGGCTGCATCATCGGCGAGACGCCCGCACGCGAAGCGAGGCTCATGCCGTAACCGAGAATCGAATGACCGAGCGAGAACGGCTCGAAGGTTGCGAACGAATGGCAACCGATATCGGCCGCCACATGGACCCGCCCGACATCCTGCTGCGCGAGCTTTAGCGCAGAGAACACCGGACGTTCCGGGCAGCCGGTGCAGAAACCCGGCGGCCGCGCCGGTAGCGTCGCACTAGGTGGCATCGCATTCGGCACCGCCGCCCGCTGCAGTTGTGCAGCCAGCTGCTGACGGCGTGCTGCAGTTGCATCGAGGCGCATGCGCACCGGCTGTACATCAATGATCGGCAAGTGACGCGTGAAGAACTGCGCAAGTCCCTGCAGCATCGCTTCCGGATTCAGTTCACCGACAGCCGGCAGCATGTCCTTGCCATGCACCGCCGCGTTCAGCCCGTGCCGACGCAGTACCGATGCGATCTCATGCTCGATGTATTCGGGCGAACCTTCCTCGACCATCAGCAGCGCGTCCTTGTTAGCAGCGAATTCAGCGATCTGCTCATGCACCAGCGGATAGGTCACATTCAGGATCAGCAGCGGCACATCGCTGTTGCCAAACGCATCGGCCGCACCGAAATCCTGCAGCGCGCGCAGCAGCGCATGCGACACGCCGCCCTGCACAATGATGCCGACACGCGCATGACGGCCATCGCGCAATTCGTTCAGCTGATGCTCGAGGATGTAATTGCGTGCAGCGGGTAGGCGCTGCTCGACCTTCAGCTTCTCATGACGGAAGGTCGACGGCGGATGCGCGAGACGGCCGTAGTCAAAAGCCGCCGGACCATCCAGCGGCGCCAGCGTGGACACTACCGGCCGCTGGTTATCGCTACAGACAAAACTGCCGCGCAGATGACAGGCGCGGATGCGCAACTCCATCATCGCCGGCATGTTCGACGCCTCCGACGCCGCGAATGCATGCCGCACCATCGCGACCATGGTCTGCAGCTCGGGCCGCGGGTCGAACAGCAGCAGACCGGACTTCATTGCATACGCATGCGTGCGCTCCTGAACGACTGACGCGCCCTCGCCATAGTCTTCGCCGATCACCATCAGCACACCGCCGGTGACGCCGGGCGAGGCCAGATTAGCCAGCGCGTCGGCCGCCACGTTGGTGCCGACGATCGATTTCCAGGTGACCGCGCCACGCAGCGGGTAATGAATGGAGGCACCCAGCATTGCTGCAGCGGAAGCCTCGTTCGAGCAGGCCTCGACATGCACGCCCAGCTCGGCAACGAGTTCTTTGGCCTGCACCATCACGTCCAGTAAGTGCGACACCGGTGCGCCCTGATAGCCGCCGATATAGGAAACCCCTGATTCCAGCAGGGCTTTGGTGATCGCGAGAATGCCCTCGCCATGGAAGGTTTTTCCATCGCCCAGGCGTAGTTGCTCTATCTCTTTTTCGAAGGATATTTCCACAGAAAATCTCAGCGACAGGGATGGAAAGTACGAATTTAGCCGATGATAATCGGTCTATCCCAGAGGTTTCTTTTCATCTCCCAAACCCTGCACTTTGCCGGCCGCCCCGGCGCAGCAAATTGCCAGATGGGCATACGGGACACCCATACTGGACATGTCAGGACATGTAAAAAATTGAAATCAGTAAACGACTGATTGCACTTGACCGGCATAATAATTATTATTGGGTTTAATTTGTGACTGAGCAGTATAAATTTCCCGCGCAATCAAGGAGATTCCCATGCTGATGTCGACCAAAGCTAACCGGTATGCGCACTCGCTGCTCAAGGCGCGCCAGGGCGGAACCCTTCATCCGCTGCTGACCGACGACGACAAACTAAGCCTCGACGACGCCTATGACATCGCCCGCAGCTTACTGAACATCCGCATTGCCCAGGGCGAAACGACGGTCGGACGCAAGATTGCGTTCAGTAACCGCCGGGTGCAGCCGCTGTACGGCAGGACCGAGACGATCTCCGAGCCGATCTGGACGACGCTGTTCGACAGCAGCGTCGAATTCAGCTTCGACAATACGGCTCAGCACAGCCTGAAGAAAGCTCAGCAACCGAGGGTAGCGCCCCACCTCGTGTTCAAGCTCGCGCGCACACCGGCTCCGGACGCCACTCTGGAAGAGATTGCTGACAGCCTGGAATGGATGGCGCACGGCATCGAGGTAATGGCGTCGCCCTACCGGGACTGGATGTTCGACGCAGCCGACGCAGTAGCCGCATTCGGTCTGCACCGGCAGATGATCGTCGGTGAACCGCGCATGCTGTCGCGCCAGGGTCGCCATACGCTGCCCGACGTGCTGGCTGCGGGCAGCCTGTCGCTCTCGAAGACGCTCAGTGAAGGCAGTCAGCTGTGCGCGGCGGGCTTCGGCCGGGATCTGGGCGGCAGTCCCTTGCATGCGCTGTGGTGGCTGCATCAACGGCTGCAGCAACAACCCAGCTTCCCGCCGCTGCAGGCCGGTGAGATCGTCGCCACCGGCAGCTGGACCAATCCGCAGCCGGCACAGCGCGGCGAGGTGTGGTCGACTGCGTTCGCTCAACTGAACGTACCGGGCCTGAGCGTCTCACTCAGCTGATCTGTTCACGCAGGGCAGGAGCAGCCCGCTGACGGCGGCGTCTGCAGTCTAGCGACCTCGGTTTACCGGGCCTGGCTGCGCAAAAAGCATTATCTATCAGCGTTATCTAACGACGGCCATCTGCGGATGGCCGTTTCAATTTTCCCACTGTCCGCCGCCAGACGCACACGGTCAGTTGACAGGCCTGCGTTTCAGGCTATTCTCGCGCGTTGACAAAACAACTACCGGAGCGCCCTGTGTCCCCTACCACCTTGCAGCTAGTCGCCGCCGTCCTGTTTACACTGGCACTGGTCCACACCTTTTCGACCTCCGTATTCGAGCACCTCGCCCACACGCGCCCTGCGCACGCCGGCGTATGGCATTTGCTCGGCGAGGTCGAGGTCGTGTTCGGATTCTGGGCGATGGTGCTGATCGTGGTGATGGCGATGCTGAGCTCCAAGACCGAGGCCGTCGCTTACCTTGACAGCCGCAACTTTACCGAGCCAATGTTTGTCTTCGCGATCATGGTGGTCGCCGGCAGCCGTCCTATCCTGCAGGCCGCGCGCCAGCTGGTCGACCTGCTGGTGCGGCTGATGCCCTTGCCGGGCAAGCTCGCTTTTTTCTTCGCTGCGCTGGCCGTGGTACCGGTGCTCGGCTCATTCATCACTGAGCCCGCGGCGATGACGCTGGCGGCCTTGCTGCTGCGCGATTCGGTATTTGCGAAGGCATCGAACCGGCTGCGCTATGCGACGCTTGGCGTGCTGTTCGTGAACGTGTCGATTGGCGGTACGCTGACGCCCTTCGCTGCGCCGCCGGTGCTAATGGTCGCCGCGAAATGGAATTTCGATCTGGTCTACATGCTCACGCATTTTGGCTGGAAGGCTTCGATCGCCGTACTGATTAACACGGTGGGCCTGATGCTGGTGTTCTCCCGCGAGATCCGGCAGCTGCCGGACGCGCCGGTATCCGACACGCCCCGCGTGCCGCTGCCGCTGATCATGCTGCACCTGCTGTTCCTGGTCGGGATCGTCGTGTTCGCCCACCATCCGGCCGCCTTCATGGCCGTGCTGCTGCTGTTCATGGGTACCGCGACCGCCTACCCGCAACACCAGGACCGGCTGATCCTGCGCGAAGGTCTGCTGGTCGCGTTCTTCCTGGGCGGATTGGTCGTGCTCGGCGGCCAGCAGCAATGGTGGCTGCAGCCGCTGCTGATGAAAATGGATGCGACTTCGGTCTTTTACGGTGCCACGGCACTGACCGCGATCACCGACAACGCGGCGCTGACCTATCTCGGCTCGCTGGTGGAAGGGCTGTCGGAAGAATTCAAGTACGCCCTGGTGTCCGGCGCCGTGACGGGCGGTGGCCTGACCATTATCGCGAATGCACCGAACCCGGCCGGTGCGTCGATCCTGCGCTCGCGCTTCGACGATGGCGCCATCAGCGCTACCGGACTGCTGGTGGGCGCGCTGGTACCGACCGCGATCTCCATCGCCTGCTTCCGGCTGCTGCCGAACCTGTAAACAGGGCGCCCCTGCCGAATTCCCCCGTTCGCCCGGAACTGCTGCACAATACTGCAGAAGATCGCAGTAAGTGCCTCTGACAAAACGTCGATGGCCAGGCGCGCCGCCGCAGACAGGTCGACCTGTACGGCAAGGCGGCGCAACGACGCCAGCGGCGTTTTGTCAGAGGCACTAGATGGGGCTCTCTGGCATGCACCTCTCTGACTTGCTGTACCTCGTGCTCTTCGTCGGTGTGAGCGCTGCGGTGCTGTACGCGCTCAAGCGGCTGCAGCACACGCGGCTCCCTGGCCTGCCGCAGCGACGCATCCGCATCCTTGACGCAATCTCGGTCGGACCGCGTCAGCGTGTCGTGCTGCTGCGCGTGAAAGACCGGGAGCTCCTGGTCGGCGTAACGGCGCAGCAGATCACTCTGCTGGCCGAATTCCCGCTGAGCGATGAAGAACACGCAGGCGAATCTATTGCTACCGCGTCCACTGCAGCCGATACGCTTCACCGCACATAAGTGCCCCTGATAAGACCGAGACGAGGCAAAAACGTGAACGACTCCTACAACTACAACGCCGCCGGCGACGACATCTTCAGCGAAGACGGCATCTTCCTGCGGTCCTCGGATCGACAGCGTTTCGACTATGTGCTGCGTTCGCTACGCGAAAACCGGCTGTCACTGGCGCTGTCCTCCGACAACGACGGCGTACTCGATCATTACGGCCGGATCGTGGTGTCCAGCCTGCGCCAGTTTCCGGGACTGCAGGTTGAAGTCTTCCAGCCCAAAAACAGCGAACAGCTGCTGCAGCGGCTGAACCAGATCCTGGCCGGCATCTCGCTCGATGACGCACTGAAGTTCGAAGGCTCGCCATCGGCACACCGCGTCATGGTCGCGCAGGATGCGAAGGCGATGGACCCGCGCGATATGGAGTTACTGGCGCGGCTGGTCGAAGACTTCCCGGGCGCGAATGTGTCGCTGGTCCTGCTGTTCGGCCGCGACGGCCTGCAGGTGCATGAAAAAGCGCTCGACAGTTTCGGGCAGCGGCTGCTGCGCTGGCCGGTCGATGCACCGACCCGTGAAGAAGGCGAAGCGCTGCTGGCCGCAGCACGCTCGAGCGGGGAAGAGGCGGAAGCCCGCAAGTTACTGGCCGCGACCGGCTTCATTGAAGAGGCGGTGACGCTGCAGCCGGTGGCGCCGTTCGATCCGCTGGATCCGGAGGCGCCATTCGATCCGAACGATCCGATTTATCAGAACAACCCGTTTCGCGACGACAGCAGCGCCGGCGCCAGTCACTTCGGCGACCCGGACCAGCGCACCGAGCCATCGCTCTATGGTGATTTACCTGACCGCTTCGGCGAGCCGCCGGCACCTACCAGCGGTAGTGATTACGACGGCTATACCAACGGAGGCAGCTATCCCGACGACACGGAGGCTCAGGGAGCAGCGCGTGGCCGGATGCCCGTCTGGCTACGCTGGTCGCTTGCTGGCGGGCTGGGGCTGGTGTTCTCGCTGGTCGCTATCATCATTCTCGTTCCCGGCATGCAGGCGCGCGTCGCCAGCTTGCCGCTGCTGAAACATCTGGTGCCGGTACCGACGCAGGAAACGCAATTCGCAATGTCGACGCCGGAAGCGGAAGCACCTAAGCCAGCCACCCCGGCACCAGCCGAACAGGCCGCGCCAGTGCCGCCTCAAGGCACTGCAGCCTCATCTGAAGGCTTGACGTCCTCCGGCCCGGTCACCGCTGCCGTACCTACCACCACGGCACCCATCGCTACCGCGCCCAGGACTTCTTCGCCAACAGCTGCAGCACCCGCAACGCCTGCCGGCTCCGCGGCCAGCGCAAGGCCGACGACACCTGCGGCATCGCCAGTACCCTCAGCGCCGGTGGCTTCCGCGCCGTCCGCACCGGCTACCGCAGCTGCGCAAACGGGAACATCGGACTCCGTCCCCGAAAAAACAGCGCCCGCGAAAACCAAACCCGCCACGGCCGACAAGCCGAAGTCCGCTATAAACACTGAGTCGTCTGCAGCGCAGCGACCGAAGGTATCCATCAGCGCGGAATCGCTGGCAGCAGACGACGCCAAATCGGCCAAGTCAGCGCAACGTTCCGAGCGCGGGATCGATCAGGCCATCCGCGACGCAGCGGCCGACAGCATCTTCGTCCAGCATGCATCGCTAAGCTCGATCGCCGATGCCAAAGCCTGGCGCGCAAAGCATTCTGTGCTGTCGAAGGCGAAGATCGTCGCGGTCAGCACGCAGGACAAGGGCATCCGTTATGCGGTGATCTCCGGCCCCTTTGCCAGCCGCAAGGACGCCGAGGAATTTGCCGCACGTGACGGTGTGCCGAGTGGCCCGTGGCTGCGTCCGCAAAAGCTGCTGCAGGCGGCGCTGCTGCCGGAGAAACGCTGACACGCTGATACCGGCATCGGGTCACCCTGCATCGGGTCCCCCTTTTAAACAGCCAAATCCGGCACGCACCGTGGCCGCTACAATCCGTAGACGCGGTGCGCTCTCCGGAGCGCCTATTGTGTTTTGCGCAAGCCCAAGGAGACCGGCCGTGAGTACGATCGCGCAACTGCGACGCATACTGAAAGAGAACCACACCATTGCCGTGGTCGGCCTGTCGGCCGACTGGTTCCGTCCTTCCTATTTCGCCGCGAAATACATGCAGGAGCATGGCTTTCGCATCATCCCGGTGAATCCGAAATACGACGAGATCCTCGGCGAGAAATGCTATCCGGACCTGAAGTCGATACCGGAGAAGATCGACATCGTCGACGTCTTCCGCAAGCCACAGGACTGCGTGCCGATCGCGCGCGAGGCCGTCGAGATCGGCGCGAAAGTATTGTGGATGCAGATCGGCGTGATCAATGACGAAGCGGCGCAGATTGCTGAAGACGCCGGCCTGGAGGTCGTGATGGACCGCTGCGTGAAGATCGAATACGCGCGCCTCTTCGGCGGCCTCGGCTGGTTTGGCGTGAACACGAAAGTGATCTCCGCGCGCCGCGCTGTCTGAACCCTCATCGCCCCTATCCGAACGATCATGGCAAAAGACCACGTCTACGACTTCGATACGCTGTGCCTGCATGCAGGCCAGATTCCCGATGCGGCCACCGGCTCGCGCGCGGTGCCGATTTACCAGACCACTTCCTACGTGTTTGACAGCGCCGAGCATGCGGCCAGCCTGTTTAACCTGCAAACCTTCGGCAATGTGTACTCGCGCTTATCCAACCCGACGGTTGCGGTACTGGAGGAACGCATCGCCGCACTGGAAAACGGCCGCGCAGCGGTGGCCACCGGCAGCGGAATGGCGGCGCAGATGATCGCGATGCTGAACGTCTGCCAGGCTGGTGATGAAATCGTCGCTGCGCGCACGCTGTATGGCGGCACGCATACGCAGCTGGCTGTGAATTTCCGCAAGCTCGGCATCACGACCACCTTCGTCGACAGCGAAGACCCGGAAAACTTCGCGCGCGCCATCACCCCGAAAACCAAGCTGCTGTATGCGGAGACCATCGGCAATCCGTCGATGAATGTGCTCGATATCGAAAAGGTCGCAGCCATCGCCAATGCGCATGACCTGCCACTGTTTGTCGATAACACCTTCGCCAGCCCCTACCTGTGCCGCCCGTTCGAATGGGGCGCGGCCGTGGTGATGCACTCGGCAACCAAATTCATCGGCGGCCATGGCACGACCATGGGCGGCGTGATCGTCGAGTCCGGCAAATTCAACTGGGGCAATGGCAAATTCCCGACCATGACCGAGCCGTCCGAGGGCTATCACGGTGTGCGCTTCTACGAAACCTTCGGCGACTTCGGCTTCACGATGAAATGCCGCATGGAAGGGATGCGCACCTTCGGCCCGGTGCTGTCGCCATTAAACGCGTTCATGCTCTTGCAGGGTGTGGAGACACTGCACCTGCGCATGGAACGCCATTGCAGCAATGCGCTGAAGATTGCACAGTACCTGAGCGACCACCCGCAAGTCTCCTGGGTGAATTACCCGGGCCTGGCGAACAACAAGTATCACGAGCTCGCGAAAAAATATTTACCGAAAGGCGCGGGCGCGGTGCTGTCGTTCGGCATCAAGGGCGGCGCGGCGGCGGGCCAGAAATTTATCGAGAACGTCGAGTTCCTGTCGCACCTGGCCAATATCGGCGACGCCAAGACGCTGGTGATTCATCCTGCGTCGACCACGCACCGCCAACTCTCGGAAGAACAGCAACTGGCCGCCGGTGTGCCGCCCGACCTGATCCGGCTGGCCGTCGGCATCGAATCCGTCGACGATATCCTGTGGGACATCGACCAGGCGCTGTCGAAAACCTGATTTTGTTCAACCACCTCACGAAGCAAAAGCATCATGAAAAAATTGTCTGCCACCCTGATTTCCCTGCTGTTGTCGGCCGCGATTGTGCCGGCCTCGATCGCCGGCGCACCGCCGAAGGTCGATCCGAATGCTCCGCCGCCCGTTTACTGGGAACCGGAACCCGAGCAAGACGCGTCAGTGAAAAAAGATGAGAAGAAGGTAAAAGCGAAAGCGAAGAAGGAAAAGAAAGAAGCAACCGAGAAGCAATGAGCGCGCGGTAACGCAAGATTGCACTTTTCTGACAGGGCCGCCGCAGCGGCCCTCGTCTCGGGTATTCAGAAGCTTCAGAAGCGGTAACTAACGCCCACCATGAAATTGCGCGGTGCACCCGGCGCAACGAAACGGCTGACCGTCGGCGGTGTCATCGGCGAACCGTACTGATTTCCAAACTGGTCGAACATGTTCAGCGCCATCAGGCCATAGGTCTCGAAGCGGGTGTCGAACACGTTATTGAGTCGAATGAAGTAATCCAGCCCCTTGCTCGCCTCGTAGTTCGCATGCAGGTTCATGATGGCATAGCCCTTCACCCTCGCATTGACCCGCTCGCCATCACCGATAAGGCCATCTTCATTGCCTTGCGTGACCAGGCTGGAAGTCGCCAGCACGTTAGCGCCCACCACGAGCTTGGGCTGCACCCGCCAGTAGGCAACTACGCGTATCGTGTGCTTAGGCGGTCCCGCAATACGGGTACCAGGACGCACGGTGATATTGCGCTCGCCGCCGAACAGTTCGCCATTGGCCTGATACGTGGCATCGAGATAGTTATAGCTGGCGTACAGATCGACCGGACCGATCTGTGTACGCGCCGACAAATCCACCCCCTGGCGACGCGTGCGCGAGAAATTGCTGAAATAGCCGAGCCCGGTGACCGATACGGCGCGGAACAGGATGTCGTCCTTATTCTCCGAGCGATAGACCGATGCGGTGAACTCCGAACCCGTTGAAGGGCGCCAGCGCGTACCCAATTCGACGGTGCGCGCGACCACCTGCTTCAAGTAAGGGTCGGCCTGCAGGCCGGTCGGCAGACGGCAGGGCTCATTCGGGTCTGCGCAGCGCAGCTCGATCACGGTAGGCACGCGATTGCTCTGGCCGACGTTACCAAACAGCGTGACCGCCGGCGCCGCCTTGAAGCTGAAACCCAGCGACGGATTGAATCTGTTGTAGTTGAAGCTCTCTCTCGGCCGGTTGGCACCGACACCGTCTTCATAATTGGTGATCGTGTTGGCGACCTTCGAATGATTGAAGCGCGCGGCGGCGGTGACGAAGGTGCGGTCGTTCATGGTCCAGGTGTCGGACGCATCGATGCCCAGCGAGGTCGTTCTGCCGCGCACACCGGAGTTGGGCTCCGCTGCTGCGCAATCGAAAGGCGCGCGGCTTGCGCTCAGACCTTCGCATTCTGCCTGCGATGCGCCATAGCGGATACGGCTGGCATCCGCACTCGCACCGATGGTCAGCTGGTGCCTCGCCAGCAGCTTGGTCAGATTGACGCTGGTGCCGTAGCTGTTCTGCAGGCTGCGGTTCGAGTTCATCACGGCCTCGTCCTCGAACATGCCGGGCACCGACTCAGACTCGCGTTCGGCATCACCGCTGAACGCGCGACGCTTGCTGTTGCGTACGTAGGCCATGGCTGACAACTCGGTATCGTTGTTCGGCAGACGCTGGAAATTGAACGTCAACATATTGAGATCATTGCGCGTCTTGTCCGGATGCGTATAGATCTGGCGGCGATTGTTTTCGTACATGCTGCGCGTCGGCGTGTCTTCACCCTCGGGGCCATAATTCCGGCTGGGTAGCAGGCCATTACCGAGCAGACTGCTGCGCGCAACCAGCAGCGACAGGTCCCAGTTACTGTCGTTTTGCTCGCGCCCGAACTTCATGAATACATTACCCAGACGGGCCGACGAAAAATCGCGCTAGCCACGCTCGTCGAACGCGGTAGCGCTGATGAAGCGGTGATAACCATCAGCAGACTGGCTGCCATACGACACATCGGCGCGCTTGCGGCCAAAGCTGCCGGCCTGCACCTTGACCGAGGTGCCGGGCGCGGTCTTGCCGGACTTGGTCGTGAACGCGAGCGCACTACCGAGCGTATTGAGGCCATAGATCGGATTCGATCCGGGAAACAGCGACACGTTACCGATCGCCGCTTCAGGGGACATGTCCCAGTTGATCACATCGCCGAAGGGTTCATTGACACGCACGCCGTCGAGATACACCGACATGCCCTGGGCCGAACCCAGAATGCCCGACAGCCGGAAGCCACGGTATGCAATATCGGCCTGGAACGGACTGCCCTGAACTTCGTTGATCGTTATGCCGGACAGGTTGCGCGCCATGTAATCGGTCAGGTTCAGTGTGCGGCTGCGCTCGATGTCCTTCGCAGTCACGTTCTGTACGTCATACGGCAGCCTGTCTTCCTCGATGCCGATGCCGGGCAGCGGTGATGTGCCAACGACCTCGACTTCTTTGAGTACCTTCTCCTTCTTTTCACCCTGCTTGCTTTGCGCGTGCAGCGCAGGTGAAGCAAACAATCCGGCAACAGCGAAAGCGATGGCAGTCGTAGGTAGCGCGCGCGGCAATATTTTTGCCATGTCAAATTCCTTGGTCTTTTTCAATGGTCTCTGCCACGATACCCAGCGAAACCTGATCGGAGTTCGAGGGTCGGCTGCGCGATTCTAAGAAAATTTGAAATCAATGAAACTAGGAATTATTCCCAATCGATAGCTGCTCACGCAAAGCTCTGAGGCATTCTGTGGCGCGGGAATTTTTCCTATTTGTTTCATTCATCGCGAAAGCTATAGTGATGCGGATCGGCGTGTGTGCTTCATGTTCCGATTTCCCTCTGTACTTGCACTATCAGCCTCCCCCATGGTTAGCCGTGCAGCGGGCGATGTTGACAGCATCGCCCGTTTTTTTAGAGGCGCTGGTACTTGTCCGTTATCTATGTTCGATAGATCAGTGTCTCCATGTACACGGGCTGCATCCACTGTATTTCGCCCACTGAGGCGACCAACGTAGCGGCATTTCCCCTCGCCGCATGAATTAATTCAAAGATTAGCTGATCATTTCGGCGGCTTCATTATCTGGGCAAGCTTCGGCTCTTTAACGTTCCCCGACTTCTCTGGTGAAATTGATCATCAGAGTTTGTACGCCTGTGAAGCACGCCATCTTCCGCAAGCAAAACACCTCCTTCCTTTGTGATTGGATTTTTCACGTTCTGGCATTCGCACTTATACAGCGGCCAACGATGTTCAGACGAAACGTCCTCCGGACCCGACGCTATAGAAATGACTTACCAGAATGCGAGGGACCGAATTAAAACCTGCTTGACTTTTGTATTCGATCGAATACAATATGCTAACATACACCATCAAGCAACTTCCCGAATTTTCTGATTGGTTCGATGCCATCAAAGATTCCATGACGCGCGCCAGATTGATTCGCCGATTGGAGAAGGCCGAGCGCGGCCTGTTGGTCGATGTCAAGCCAGTCGGCGAGAACGTCAGTGAAATGCGGGAGCATTTTGGCCCTGGCTAGCGGATGTACTTCATCGAGCGCAACGGGATGCTGATCCTGATGCTTGGTGGCGGTGATAAGTCGACGCAAAGCATCGACATCGCTCGAGCGATCGAGCTGTCTAAAACGATTGAGGATTAAATGATGAGCAGCAAAATTCGCGTAGGTGATCTGCCGAACTTTGATCCGGCTGCGCATCTGAAAGACGATGCTGATATCGCGGCCTATCTGTCATTGGTCATCGACGAAGGTGATGCGGGTGAGTTGGCGCACGCACTGGGCGTTGTCGCGCGCGCGCGTGGCATGTCGCAGATCGCCGAAGAGACTGGCCTCGGTCGTGAGGCTTTGTACAAAGCCCTGCGTGCCGATGCGCAACCTCGCTTTGACACCATCTCTCGTGTCTGCAAGGCGCTTGGAGTCAAACTCGTAGTGCAGCCGAGCCATGGCTAAGAGCTTGTCGATACTGATATAGCTCGTATCCTCTGCATTTCGCCCAATCAGGCGACCACCGTAGCGGCATTTCCCCTCGCCGCATGAATTAATTCAAAGATTAGCTGATCATTTCGGCGGGCTCGTCATCCGGGCAAGCTTCGGGTCTTTAAATTTCCCCGACATCTCTGGTGAAACTCATCATCAGAGCCTGGATTTCAATGAAGCACTCTATCTTCCGCGCGACAAACACCCTCTTCCTCCGTCATTGGTTTTTGCCTTTTCTGGCAATCGCACTGATATGCGGTCCAGTGATCGCCTATGACAACAGGGCTCTTCCAAAATTCGAGATCGATACCGCCGGTCGTCATTTGAACGGGGTAAAAATTCATCCAGACGGTGATCGCTGGCTGATTAGTGAATGCACCGACCCTGCCGCGCCAACGCGCTTCACCTGCAATCTGTTTTTGTATAACCGAAGAAGCAAGGCTTATCAAAGATACGACCTGCCATCGGACTATATGTATGTCGATGCCCAGTTCTCTCCAAGCGGTCAATGGGTAGTTGCTGTCAGAACAAGGATCTCACAAACTCAATCGCGGGAAGAAAAGCTCCAGAACTACACGACAAGCGAGATCGTGATGTTCCGCGTCGATGGGACGGGATTCCGGATATTGCCTATTCCAAAAGGACAGATAAAAAATCCGGCGATGTCACCCGACGAGCGCAAGGTGGCTTTCTGGGTCTCAGATCGAATACGTCCTCACAGAGAAAAGACCGTATTCATGCATTTTGATATTCATGAATTCGATCTGAAAGATAAAAAAGATACTTTATTCACTGGACCTCATCAATTTTTTTTAGCAGACGGCCTGCAATACAAAACACAAAACGAGATTATCGCTGGCGCCTATGGTCCGAGTGCATTTGCTTCTGATATGAATGTATATCAAAAAGAATTTGGCTCAAGCGAAATCTATTCTTTCAGGCGCGGAGAAAAAATTTATGCCAAGCCCATATTTTCTACGATTCCCTCTGCGCGCTCGCCAGGCATCAGTGCAAACGGTAGAACCTACCTGATAGGTCAACCAAAACCACATGGGATGTCCATCATCGAAACAAATGGTGAGAGCATCACTCGCTACTGGAGAGTCCCCCCCATTGGAGAAAACGGGATTGACAATATCACTGCATCACCGGACGGCTCCTACATCGTTTTTCTCTATTCAACGACTCCAATTCGGTCGAACTCCCCAAAACATGGTCTGGGAATTTTTGATCTTTCGACGGAGCGCTGGATTCCAGCTCGTCTTCCTCCACTTAATGCCGCTGCTTCTCTTCGCGTCCGAGACTAATTCGAATGCTCCTATTTAATAATTTTTTGTGAGGTCTGCATGAACACCGGCGATACTTTTGTCAAGAAAATAAACCTTACTTCGCTTGCCGAATTCGTTCCTCGGTGGGGAAGATATTGTGGTCCCGGCTGGTCTGATGGACAAGAGAATCCAAATTTGGATGTCAGTCAACTGAGAAACGGCCAGGTTCAAAGGCTTGTTGGAAAAAACGGAGAGTATTTCGACAGTCGGCTTGATTTGTCATGCAAGAAACATGACATTGCCTATGCAGAGGCGAAGGGAATGCCGAATGAAGCAATATTGAAATCTCAGGCTGATTTGGCATTGCTGAAAAATCTGATTCGAGACTTTTCTTCAATGAGTGAGGAAGAAAAGCCTTACGCTTTGATGGCCATCGCCTCCTTCACCGCCAAACTGACTTACGTCGATGGCTACGCAAATATCGGAGAAACTGCCGGAGCAGGATTGGCAAAGATTGTTATCGACATTCAGAATAAATATGAAGAGATCAAAGAAGCATTTAAAAATTTTAAAGAAGTTAAATTTGATCAATGGGGCCTACAATTTCGGATCTTTCTTGACGATGATGGCTGCCTGAATTTCGAGCGATCCGATGATCATCAGTCAATGATCCTGAAGATGAATGCCGAATTGGACGACATCGAATTCGTTCAACAATCGTTTGACGAAAACGGCAATGTCGACGATCAGACGTACATGATCAGGCATGTCGAATCTTCGGTCACTGAACTGACCCACTCAACCGATGGCGTCAATGACCTGAAGGGCGTGATCGTTGGTGCAGTCACCGAGGAGCGTCTCGACCAGTTCAGCGAACTTGGCTCCCTTGCGATTAATCCGCCGGCTTTGCCCGATGTGGTC
>JACCDS010061133.1_pt1 | contig 43710 bp, 83 predicted proteins | sample 7446441 | NCBI WGS metagenome assembly JACCDS01 (sample SAMN15323445, study PRJNA562643) | freshwater metagenome | isolation source: river surface water | place: USA:Blue River Watershed | collected 2017-08-17 | reverse complement strand
CTTGGCATGGATTGGGTACCGTATTTACAGAAGAAAAAACAACAAGCGAAATGCTTGCTGCTGCCAATCTAAACAATTGGAATGTTCGTCTGGAAGATTTGGAAACCCCTACACATCTCACAAGCGACAAGGCATACCAGTATGTCTTGCGTACTAATCCTACAGATAACACTCAGACCGACATTCTTGGTGTCGTTGGTGAGCGTTACCATGTAATGCAGAATGAAGATTTATTCTCATTCGGTGATAACATTCTTGACGGCGGAGGTCGTTGGGAAACCGCTGGCTCTATCAAGGGTGGTCGTGTTGTATTTGGTGCGTTAGCACTAGAGCGTGAGACTGTCCTAGACCCTAATGGTGTTGCGGATAAGGTAAAGACTTATTTGCTCATCAACACATCACACGACGGCTCAATTGCTATTCAAGCATCAATTACACCTGTTCGTGTTGTATGCGCTAACACTCTTAACCTTGCGCTAAACACTACTAAGAAAAAGAATGGTGTCAAGCAATCTTTCAAGATTCGCCACACACAGACTGCTTCTGGTAAAGTTGCCGTTGCTCGTGAGACTCTTGGCATGGCTCATAAGTACATGGACTCATTTGACCTCATGGCTAAAGCAATGATTGAAACAGAAATCAATGCTAAGCAATTTAACGACATCATTCTTGCTGCATACCCAAAGCCTGAAAAGGATTCTAAGGGTGCATTCAAGAAATGGGAAAACAAGGTTGATGTTATCAATGACATCTACACAGGCGAGTTTAACGGCATGATTGCTGGTAACGCTTGGGGTGCTTTCAATGCACTAACAGAGCGCCTAGATTGGTACCGTTCTGCTCGTGGTGGTTCTAACGAATCTATCCTTGCAAGCGCAAGCGGATTTGACCCTGCTATCAATGCAGAAAAAAATCGCTTGTTAAAGGTTGTACAGAATACTTTGCAACTGGTATAATTTAATAGCGACGTCAGAAACGCAACTCCTGAGCATGAGTATAAACTGCTCCACTGGTTCCATAGATCAATTGGTTAGATCGCTACCCTGTCACGGTAGAGGCTACGGGTTCAAGTCCCGTTGGAATCGCAAAAAGTGCACGTGGGACAAATCAGACAAATCGGACATAAAAATGTCAATCTTAAATTAAATTACGATGAAAGAAAAAAATCCCCAAAATGTCAAACCAAAAAACAATTACGATAGAGTTGACATTTCCCCAGTCCTAGGCTACAATTAATATATGACCCAAACAATGAGAACAATTGACGAACTAGTCAATGAGATGTACATGGACAATGAGCAACATCTCGAATACATGGAAAATATGAACGGTGGGGATTGTGATTGTAACATCCACACTACCTTAAACACAATAGTCAAATACTGGTGGGATGAGGAGAACTAATGCTAGGCTATGACATTGATGATTTAGACAAGATGAGTAATGCTGTTCATAATGCATATAAATATATAACTACCCCCGAAGATAAAGAGGGTATCTTAATGGCACAACAGTTTCTCCAGGGCTTATGGGCAGAAGGGTACTTTGACTAATGTGGACTAAGTATAGTTATGTTTGTACTAACTGTGATGCATTGATTGAGATCACTACCCTGGTCGAACCCGAAGAGAATGCATCCTGCACCTGTAGCCGTGGGGCCTGGGTAACTCGTACTAATGTGGAGCCATATGAACATGTGACTAGTATCACATACACAGAAGTTGTAAAAATCAACACGAACCCCTATAATTAATATATGGACCTAAACACATTCAAAGAATATCTAAACATACATCTCATTAGTCTTATACAAGACTTAGATAGCCTTCACTCTAAAGATGAGGACTACCCTTATGTTGAGGGACAAGTTAATCTAACTAAGCATTTTATGGAGGTTCTTGATGAGCGCTGAGTATCCCTTTATCCCCGAATATTTGGAGAAGGGCTTAGAGGACATCTCTATCCCACTAATAGATTTATTACATGGTCACCTTAAAATAGCCATGCTTGAATCAGAAGTCAAGTTAGAACGCTGTGAGGGTGATGAGCGTGAGTGGCTAGACGGCTACATGCAAGCCTTGACAGAACTATACTGCTTGACGTATAATTTATCTATAGACCGCAAGCATATTGAGGAGAAGTACTATGTCAACTAATTTTGTTGAACTTACCTTTGAAGAAGCAGATGAGCAATTTAAGTTCATTCCTAATAACTATGATGAGTATTCATCCTTTGATGGTTTGATGTTTGAGACCTATGGTGATGAGGTAGAGTTTGTTAAGTCTCAATCCCCTGACAAAATCTGGATGTATGGCGAGGGTGACGACGGTGGACTCTACATTTGGAGTGGCTGGGGCTTTGTTAATAGGATTGGCTATTTTGTTAGTCAGAACCCTGTGCCTGCTAATACTGTTATTCAGATTCAGGTTGCAGAGCCTGACTTGACATGTGACCTCTGCGGTGATACACTTGATGAAGAAGATTTACCCCACCTATGCGAGGAGCAGTAATGTTAAAGACAGTTGATGAAGTAGTAAAGTTTATAGATGAGCAACTTAAGATTCACTCAGAGATAGAACAAGAAATGCATGCTGAAGGCAACTTTTCTGCAGATGAGTATCGAAAAGGATTAGTAGACTCATACATTGTTGTCCGCTATGAGATTACAGGAAAGAACCGCTAATGCCATTGTATACAATCATCGCTACACGAGAAGTGCACTATGAATTTAATTTCGAGGCAGACGATGAAGCCTCAGCCATTGAAGAAATCAATCGCATTGAACTCAACGAGGATATCGAAGAGTATGCTTATGATTGGTACCCACTAGAAATTACAGAAATCGAAGAAGAGGAGACAGTAGAATAATGGGAGCCCGTATTAACTACGTATTTAAAGATTCAGACGCACATCCTGCAGTGGTCCTATACAGTCACTGGGGTGAGACCGAATGGCAGCGGGACCTAGCAATGGCCCTAAACCATGCAAAGCCTAGGTGGTCAGATGACTCGTATGCAACTCGTATGATGATTAGTTATCTTATCCAAGACTCCGTGCTTGAAGAAACAGGGTTTGGAATCTATGCAGTCAACGGCCCTAACTATGAGTTGGGTGATAGTACAATTATTGTCGACCTCCTACATAAGACGGTCCAAGAACTGGGCACCAGTGCTAAAGTAGACTGGGATAAATTTGTAGCAGCATATGCACCAAGTTTAATTGAGACGGTATAGGTAGGGTCACCTGTTCCGTACGGGGAGAGGGCAGGCGTGGGGCTTGCTCTTTCCCCCACTTTTTGATACAATAGATACAAGGGAGAACTATGCGTATAAGCAGACGAGTCACAGAGGAAGAGAAGGTTGCCAATCGTATTGGTAACATGGTTGCTGACCTTCGTGTTGATTTGGAATTGGTCGGGGAATACTTAGCAAAGTCCCAGCCCTATGTAGTGTATAATAGATTACAGGTAATAGCAGAGTCCGCCAAAGAAACTAAGGAAGGTACAAATTATGCTTACAACAACCTTTGATAATAAGGCTTTGATCTTGGGTCAGGTTTGGTTAACTCTAAAAGATGAAACTGAGTGGCGTGATTTTATTTGGTATAACGATATTGGTTTGCCACTTGCATTTGCTTTCTCAGAAAAGATAATCAATCACACAAATGATCTAGAGCAGTACATTAACGAGACATGGGATTTATTGTTAGAAGCCATGCAACTTGAGGATATAGGGTTTGAGGACATTCAAGATATGTTTGATGCCCAAGACGAGTAATCTCGCCCGAAAGGGCACGTGGACTTTTCTTTATAACAAACCATCAAACCTCAAACCTTAAAGACATTACGAACTCATCCAAAAAATCCCCAAACCAGGACATTACGAACCCTAAAAACTTTCCCCCAGCAGAACTTATACCATAGTTTGTAAGGTTTGTCAAACCATGTTATAATAAATATATGAGTCCTAGACATTTTGCAGCATATCAGAAGAGAGATCCAAAAGGATACCAAGCATTCTCTGATAGCATGTGGAATGGTTTTGTATCTATTACTCATACTATAGGTTTGGGACACTTCTTTACTTTTACCCCCGATTTTTTGCAGGAAGATAAGGTAGAGCAGGCCACAGGCCGCTTCGCCGAAGGCGAAATCCCAGGGGATCAAGACCAAACCCCATAACAAATAACCCCTATAGAATAACAAACCTTTTCTCCTGGTTTTCTATAAATTACATAATAGTTTTATTAAATAACATTACGATATGAGCAAATTTCTCCCTGGTTTTGGGAGATTTTTTTATGGGGTTTTAAGGTTTGACAAACCATTATATCTGTGATATCATCCAAAGCGCAGATAGTTTGTAAGGTTTGGGATATGAGGTTTGAAGGTTTGTGAGGTTTGAGGATGTGAGGTTTTGCTGCAAGACATTACGAACGCTCCTTTAAAAGCGCTCCCTACTCCACTATCCTCCACTTCACTCCACTTCTAGAGTGTCTAATAATATTATCAGTAACATTTATCTGTGGATAAACCTGTGGATAACTATGATATTTCTGGCTTATCAGGCTGTGGATAACTATCTAACTTTGCACTCTTAGCCCAGTATCTAACCAACCTCATAGCCAAACCACACATACACATAACCTCATTGGATGCTTTATTCATAGACTTAAACTCTAACTCAGAGCCACATTTGCAGGTATAGGAATAAATAAAGTTATGCATATATCCATTATACACCTGTGGATAACCCTATAAAACCACGGTATCTATCCATCTGTGACATGGGGTATAATTGACATATGATCAAAGTCCTATGCTTCAAATGTGGCAAAACCTTCCTTGTCCCCTATGGCACATTAAACCCTACTAATGAGTGTCCATGTCTGGCATAACCTGCTCTATCTGTGGACAACCTAATGCAACCCAAGTAACCACATCTGGGACCTATTGTGTTAACTGTTATGGTAAATACTATAGGGGATTACGATACTATTCTTGACTTCCCCCGCAATTTCTGAGATAATGGTTTGATGAGACATAAATCAGAACCTGAGCATGGCACTCGTGCTGGCTATGACTGGCATAGACGAGACATGAAGGAAGAGCCATGCCAGCCTTGTACAGATTTTGAAAGAGCCTATTGGAGAAACCAACGAGTCATTCGTAAGGAACAGATAAATACATTACGAAGAGACTGGAGATTTCGCACTCCTAACGCCAGACGACATTTTCGTAGAAATGATACTCTTCCTGGAAACTATTCAGATAAGGATGTACTTGAGGTTTATGGTTTAGATTGTCATATCTGTCAAACCCCAATAGATTTAAATGCTCCAAGACAGGTAGGTAAGGATGGATGGGAGAAGGGTTTGCACATAGATCATGTTTATCCTCTGTCAAAGGGTGGTTTAGATACCCTGGAAAATGTCAGACCAGCACATGGAAAGTGCAATGTGATCAAATGGGCCACAGTTGTATAGTAACCAATAGTGCCCGTTTAGGGCATAGGGAGGTTTGTTAACTCTATTTTGCGCCGAACTTTAAGGCATAAAAAAACCCGCCTAATCAAAAGACTAGACGGGCTAATTTATTTAATTACATTACTCGTTCGCCATCTTCGAATCGTGCTACACCTGGCTTTAGGCCTGGAAATGCTGCCTTCAGTGCTACTATTGCAGCATCTTTTTCTTCTCGTGTAACTGCTTTGTCACGCAAAGCATTCGCAGCCAATTGCTCTGGTGTATATTCTGGAGTTGTCATATAATAATTATAGCACCATATTTGACAAATTCTGCGCCGAACTGTATACTAAAGATATGATCAATATGGAAATACCTGACCCATTTCAAACCTTTGTAGCAAAGAAGTATGCTAATGCCAAAGGCTATGTCCATGACTTCTTTACTGGTGAATGGTCTTATAAGTGTAGTGCTTGTAAGGAAGACTTGTTTGGTCCATCCCGCAAAATTTTGACAAAGATTAGATTGTTTCATACCCGCAATGAATGCCTTGGAGGATACTGATGCCTATCCATGTTCCTATATATGTCAATGATAAGTTAATTAAAACATATCATATTGGTAGAATATCTGGTGATACTAATCCAGATTCTATCAATGCTTATTTAATTGTAGAAGATGATTTCCCTTGGGAGACTGGAAAAATGTTTAATCATAGGTATGGAGATAGCATTGAGACTTGCATTACCCTGGGTCTTAGTGCTATGATGGATACATGAAAATAGGACCATATACACTACGCAAACCCTGGGTCAAGTATGTAGACTTAGAGTTAGACATTGAAGAACAATTGATGAGAGCAGTAATGAACTCAATTAGATCAGATATGGTGGCAGATATTATCTCCCTTGATCTTTGTGATATAGATTGTGATGTGATTCACTACCTTGAAAAAACGGCACGAGCATGAGATACTTTACAAAGGGCTGGATAAAGGCAGGTGTCTGTGATAGTTGGGGTTTTGCCTTTGAGTTCTACCCAAGAGAGAAATCATTAAGCATTACATTTATACATTGGTATGTAATTATTGAAAGGGACTATAGATGAGTGATGCAGTTACTATTTATATCTACCGCCAAACAAATGGCTGGGAGTCTGATGTATGGCGTGGAGATGATAATTTAGGTGGTTGTACAGCACCTACAATGGCTGGTGTATTTGATATTGCCTATGACATAATTGCTGAAGATGATCCACAGTGGGCTGACTTTAATGCGAATGAGGACCTATGACACACGATGAATTGTTGGCAAAGATAGATAATTTTGAACCTGATTACGAATTAGATTCTGTTAATTCAATGAACGCCCTTTATGCAGTAGTCCAGTTACATAAGCCAGTTATGCAATGGAGTGGTGGGTATGATGCAGAAGAAAATCCATTATATGCAGAACAGTGCAGTGATTGTTCAAGCAATGGGTTTACACAAGAATACCCTTGCCAAACTATTCAGGCTATTCAGAAGGAGTTGGCATGACTCTTGAAGAAGAAATCACGGTACTTACTGAAAAGTATTACAAGTATGTTAGTTTAGATCATCATAAAGATAGAGACTGTCATTTCTGGATTGAGAAGAAGTGGTCTTATGGTAATCCCCCAACATATTCTGCACATCATGTTGGGTATGTGGGGAGTGATCTTAATACAAAAGAATTTGATGAAGAAGAAGATGCACTGATGTGGCTTGCTGACAACCTTAGAAATAAAATTAAAAATGCTATCAAGTATCTTGAAGGTACTGATTATTGGGATAAAGATGATAAGGTTGGCTTTCCTAAATATGAACTTATGGGTTTGACTAAAGAGCAGGCAGATGATATGCTTGAGTTATTGAAGAGGGAGTTGCCATGACTAAAAAGAAAAAAGAAGTAGATCGTCCTAAGTATATTATTAAGGTTCATCGTAATTGGAAGTATGGACCAAGAGCAAGGTTTTGGGACATTCAGAAGTGGTATCAAATGGGAGATGGCCCAAACGATGGATACTGGTCTGCAGCATGTCGTGGAGGCCTTGCATACACTAAATGGGGTATGTGGAGAGCCATCAACAAGAGATTAAAGAAGTTAGAGTTTGGCTATGTTGATGAGTATTATAGTTTAAATAGAGAAAGGTTGGACGGTATCAAATGAACGAAGCACAATTTGATGAGGAATTTAATGTTGAAGACATTACGAACGCTATAGTTAATCAGGCTAAGGCTGAAGTTAAGTCTAAGTTTGGTAATAAGAAGAGACATAGACAATAGACTTGACATACCGTGCTAAATATGGGATACTTGATTTATGAATGTTTGGAAAGTAGTCGCAACAGACTCTAATTCTGTCCTTAATACTGAAGCCATAAAGATCCTTCAAAAGTTGGAAGATCATAAGAATAGGCTTGAAATAGAAGAATACAACAAACTACTTAAAAAGTTGGCTAAAAAGTTTCCTGACTTTAAGTCTCAGATCTATTCACTTAAGATTAGAAATGATAACGATGGAAACATGGAAAAGCCTGCAAACCTTAAGGACCTTATGAAACTCTCTCATCTTGAAAGAAAACATAAGATCAGACAGGAGTATCCTCGTAAATGATTAAGCAAAATGTTGTTTACTGCAAACATTGTGAAACCTTGAGAGTTGGAACTATAAATCTTGAGTGCAGCCTTTGTCATAACAAAATGAAGGACCTTGGATATATTGATACAGTAGAAGATGCCATCTGGCTTGGTCAGCAGTATAAAGGTGTTGCAGTTGAGCCAAGCCTTGAGTGGCACAGCCAAAGTTTATTAAACCCAGATAGGGAAATTACTTGGTAGTGCTAAGCAAAAAGAATACCCCAGAACAATGGCACAGAGTAAAACCAATAGAAAATTCTATTCAGGTTGTTGGAACATCAACTAACGGGATATGCTCTATCTGTGGTCCAACACAACTTTGGTTTTTAGGTGGAACTTATCAGTGTTCAACTAGGGACACAAGATATTTCAAAGTTCTTAATAAAGATATAAAAATAACAAAAAATAAAATAAGATGGATTGAAAAAGCATATGGACTCAAGTTTGAAGACTATATAGACATGTTTATAGTTCAAAATGGACAGTGTGCCCTATGTAAAAAAAATATTACGTTATCTGTTGGTGAAAGTGATGCTGCACATGTTGATCATGATAGAAAGTGCTGTTCTTTCAATGCTAGATTCAATACGCCAGTATGTGGAAAATGTAATCGTGGACTTCTTTGCTCTTCTTGCAATATGGGGATTGGATATTTAAAAGATAATGCAATTACTCTTAAAAATGCCATTGATTATTTACAAAAATATAGCAGTTGACAAACTATAATCTTAACTGTATAATAAATACATGATCTGTAAAACCTGCGGGATGGATAAAGAAAACATTAACTACTGGGATACCCATCAAACTATGAGTGATAACAAGGTGTGGTGTGCAAAGTGAACGATCTTATTGTTGGCTTAGTGGTAGGAGTTGTGATTGCTAAACTTATTATATGGTTTATACTGGGGTAGCGATGAAAGAACCTAAGATTATTCAGATGGATTGGAAAGCATTGGGGTATGAAAAAGTATGGGTAGATGGCAAAGTCATATGGATCTCACAACAAGACAAAAGCATTCAAAAGAGCAGAACTTCAAAACTAACTTATAGTGTATAATGGTTATATGTCCTATATAGTCAATGGTAACCCAGTTGGTAACGATCCAGCAAGCATAGAAAGAAGTGAGTCATACCTAGAATTTTTTGATAGAGTTGGCAACTCTGCTGAAAATATTAAACTCATCTCCAATTTTTTGACAGAAAAAGAAATTGCCTATATAATGCATGGCTTGGACAAAAGACCATTTATAAGTTTTGTTTCTCAAAAAGACAATGATGGCAACCCAGTGACATACATGCATAAGTATGACGGAATACCAGATATGTATGGAGTAGTTGATAAGTGCAAGGAAGCAATATCTAATTTTTATGGAATTCAAAAAGAAAAAATAGAAGCAAAGCAAATCCCTCTTAGTGTCGTAAAGTGGGATGTTGGATCTTACTTAAAACTACATGTTGACGATCTTGGCTATGTTACAGACAATCATATCCCAGTACACATTTATCTGAATGATGATTATGAGGGTGGAGAAATTAGTTTCCCAACTCATGGACTATCAATTAAACCAAAAGTTGGAGACTTTAATGTTTTCCCAGGCAATATGCACTACCCACACGAAGTAACAAAGGTTGTATCTGGAACACGATACACACTTCCTATTTGGTTTACGATAGTTTAAACATGACAGATAACATGAAAAAGAGAAAACTTCTAGATGGGTCTGAGGTAAACGATTACGACTATCCTATTGATCTTATCTTGCATACAAGAGCACCTGGTAAGTGGAAGTTAATTGATTTAGAAACTGGACAAGAGTATCTTGGTTCAGAGATATCTCATGAAACATTTGGCGAACTTCTAAGAAGTAAAGTCTCAATATCCAAGATAGGCTCTTGGTTTAAAACTAAAGGGAGAGTAAAAAACCATGAAGAACAGTAGCAGACCAATAACATTTCACTGGATGTGGAGAAGACATTGGCAAGTAAACGATAGTACTGAGCACCTAGACCTCAAAGGAATTTTGGGAATGGCTCAAGAACTAGACAGTGCAAATGTCAAGTCTGTTCTACTACCTTACGGCCCAGGAGGTATAGATTTTTCTTTAGTTATACAGGAAGCCTTACAAAAAACAAACCAACTCATTATGACAATTGCTTTACCAGCATACGGAACAAGTCCAGATTATGCTGCTAAAATTGTTGATACTTTAAACCAGTTTGCCCCTGGAAGAATTGGTGTAAACCTTGTTGCTGGAAGATGGGGTGACGAAGGGAATGGTCCTTCAGAAAAACTAGTGCTAGATCACTATATGCATGATTCATCACTTATTGATACACTGGAAAAAAGAGTGGCTATATCTTCAGTTTGGATGGACAAGGTTATGGATTTGATGAAAAATCATCAACATAAAACCCACATGGCAGTTGTCGGATCTTCAGACACAACAATTGAGATAGCGAATAAGCATTGTGAATACATATATGTTGATGACAACTTGTTGTTTAGGGATCAGTTTAAAAAGATTGATCTTAATAAAGTAAAGCCTATAGTCATTATTGATCCACTTATCATGAATCATCCAGATGATGAAAAGAATGTGAAGTATGACAAGAATGCTCCCGTAAGAAAACAGCATCATCACGTAAAGGGTTCTATGCATGATGTTGTCAAACAAATAAGACAGTTATCCCAACAGTTTGGTGTATATGATTTTATGATACATACTGATCAAGAGGACATTAGTCAGTTACTAACACTGGTAAAAGATTTTAATGATATCGTAGTCCCTGAGTCAAATGCCGACAGAGTAAGAAATGCTGTATTGTCTGACTTAACTAAACAAAACTTTAACAGTATTGGAAGCGGACAAGAAAATGTAAAAATATTTCATAACTACTTGAGCAAAGATGAATGTACAAACATTATAGAACTAATCAACAGTACTGAAACAAGTAATAATAGACTTCTTCAGTCAGATGCTTCTGGAAACCCATCGTTGTCACTATTATATTATGATTCACTTACCTACTCCGAAAGATACATTCCACAAATACAGGCTATCTTAGAAAAAGAGTACAATGTAAAACTAAAGCCAAGAAATTCAAGATTTGCACAATGGGTGCACAATAAAAGTATGCCCATTGCAATAGACGATTTAGGACACAAAGACTCAAACCATCTAGCAGGCTGGGTATACCTAAATAATGATTACGAAGGAGGAGAAGTGTCCTTTGTTCATCAGAGTATGTCTATTAAACCAAATGCTGGAGATCTAGTTTTATTCCCTGGCAATATCCACTATTGGTATAACGTTGAGGCTGCTAATGGATCAAGGTATATAATGCCTCTTTGGTTTGATTTTGTATGATGGTATAATAAATATATGAATAAACCTAAGTGCTTTTTTTGCGAGAAAGATGCAACACATTACGATGTTGTGGTTAACCACTCTGAGTTTGTGGTTGCCGATGTCTGCTTAGACCATCTATCAATGGGATTAATTGCATAAGATGAGTATTCGCCCACCGCACCTTCTTACATACCCCAGAAGTGGCTCTCACTATCTTGATAAACTTATCTATAAAGAATCAAAACTTCATATAGAAAGGTCTCATGAAGTAGACCACTCATTTGGTAATAATAATGAAAAGACAAAGAGGATAGTAACGATAGCAAGAGACCCAAAAGAAAGCATTATATCCTATATAGCACTAGAAAAATACATATCCCCATCAAGTTCTCCCAGGGTTCATCAAATGATAACAGAATATATTCTACTGTATAACTTCTTATGTGAGCATGCAGACTATGTAATAGATTATGAAGATCTTGTAAACCATCCAGATAAAATAACTGGAAGGTTATTAGAACTTTTAGAAATAAATGAAGAAAACTCTTATAGGTTTGTCACAAACATGAACTGTGACTCTAAAAACTATGTTCAGTCAAGCAAAGAATTAACATTCTATAAAGATATAAGTTTAGACAGTTTTAATCTTAAATTGTGTGATTTTTATTATAATAAACTTTTAGAAAAAAAGATTGTGCTTTAGAATTATGACACACACTTTTAATAAGCCAATTACGATTGTGACTTATCCACGATCTGGCGCCAACTATCTTCATCATTTAATTTTAAATCATACTAGCATTTCTCTACACTATGTCCATAACACAGACAAGCCTAACGAAACAATTATATGTATTGCAAGAGACCCATTTGAGTCAATTCATTCTCATGTAACAATGAGAAAACATTATCACTCAGATGAAGGATACAACAAAACATATAACGAACAGTATATAGACATATATAATTTTTTATATGATAATGCCAGTATAGTTATTGATTATAAAGACTTGGTTGAATCGCCAGGACAAGTATTAAAAAAGGTTTGCAGTATTCTTGGTTTTAAAGAACTGCCTAATAATATCCCTCCAGAAAAAGATAGCAAAGATCGTTCTTATTTGGTATCAAGCAAAACTTCTAACAAGTATAATGAAAAGCATTTTGATCTAGAAGATATTCAAGATTGCTATGAGCCATACATAAAACTTTTATCAAAAAAAATTGAATTGAACTAACTACTACTTTAAGGTATACTAAATATATGGAACAATGGATTAATGACTATGCCTCATGGGTGCTTGCCCTAAGTGGTGTTGCTGCAATTTACTTTGTTGGAAGAAAGCAGATATGGGCATGGATATGGGCTACTTTTAATGAGGCTATGTGGATTTACTATGCCCTGGTAACTACTCAGTATGGCTTTATCTTTGCCGCTATTGCTTACTCTATTGTTTATATTAAATCATATAGGCATTGGAAAGACTTGGAGTCAGACAAATTGTCATGGAATAAGTTTCTTAGTTTAGTTTGGTCCCGTAGGTGATTAGCATAAAAATTTCTGGATTGTGATATAATTTTATTATGGATTTTACAAGAAATATTTTAGATCTTTATGATACCACTGGCAACAGTGAAAGCGCTGGTAGTTATTATTTAAAGAGACAATTTGGTAATACAGGCGTTTATGGCTACTATCACGCACTTCGTAAAGACCCAGTTGCATCAAAGTGGGATAAATCAATAAAGACTCAGGGGTATACTATTGATGAGGATAACACATATGAAATTAACAGTATTGGTTGCCGTGGAGAAGTTTATAAAAATCCAGAGATAATTGCATCTGGTTGCTCTATAACTTTTGGTCTTGGTGTTCCAGAATTAGGCAGGTGGACAAATTTTTTAAGCGAAAAGTTTAATAAAAATGTTTTAAATTTAGGTAGTCCTGGAGCATCTGTAGAAAGTATTTGCAATCAGATTATTCAGTATTGTATGAATAATAAAATGCCAAAAGAAATTTTTTGTTTAATGCCAGATTTTTTTAGAAGTATGGTCGTGGCAGACAAAGAGTTTTATAAATCAAAAGTAGATAGAGGTGAGGTTGGGAAAAGAGATTATTTAGAAATAATGTTTTGCAATCCGCAAGTCTACAGAGATAAAGATATGTTATACATGGAAATAACAAATAAAAAGTATATAGAGGACTATACATCACCACATCAATTAATTTTAGATTCTGTAAATTCTATTTATATTCTAGAATCATTTTGTTTGTCAAACAACATAAAACTACACTGGTCAACATGGGATGGTCCAACTGCCCTAATTATTGAAGAACTAAAAAAGATTGAAAATTTTAAATTAAAAAACTACACCTCAATTTTTCCATTTACTGATATGGAGCACCCTTTGACCCAACCACATGTGGATTGCTGCTCATTGCATGACTCTAAATTTAAAGATCATGTATCCTGGAGGCAGGGGTCTGATTACGTAGTCATAAATAATAAAAAAGATGTAACAAACTCTCATCCAGGAATTCATTTTCAACATCATATGGCCGATATGTTTTATGACTTATCTAATAAAAATAACAAAGTTTAAAATTTTGCCTACTTGACAAATATAGGAATTAAAGGTATACTTATATTATGAGCATAGACGATATGATTTTAAGAGAAGAGATTGCAAGAGAGATAGAGAGCCTATCTCTTGGTGAGGAAAACTCACAACTAAACGCACTAGGTATGCGTATTCTTGCTGCAAAGGTAGCAAGGGGAGACAACAATATGTTTGAGAGACAGGTAGATTTTGAATGATTAGTTTATTCTTTTTAGTTCCAGCATTTATTGCAGGATATGTAGCATGCTATTTTATTATGACATATAAGGTTAGCCAAGATTAAGCCGACAGCACACATCTACGATGTAGACGGTACCTTAGCCAATGTAGATCCCTACCTTCACCATGTTCGTGGCTCTAATAGGGATTACGATGCCTTTCATGGTGCTTCTATCGATGCCCTGCCAAATGTCGAGGTAGTTGAGATGCTTAATAATTCTGTCAGTGATGGACACTCTATTCTAGTTGTAACATCTCGAAAAGAAAAATATCGTGGGCTAACATCTATGTGGCTTGCCAAGAATAATATTAGATCCCATGGTTTGTTTATGAGGTCAGATGAGGACAATAGGGCTGACTATGAAGTAAAGAAAGACATCCTTGATAAGATAAGTAAACTATGGGATGTGACACATGCTGTTGATGATAATCCAAATGTGATAAGATTGTGGGAAGACCATTCCATTCCTACAACAAAAATAGGTACATGGGATGGCAATAAGAATTGACAAAGAGACTAGATAATGGTATGATTAGTATATGAGCAAACGAGTTAAGAAAGTCTATAAGTGCAAAGAGTGTGAAACTATGATTACGATTGTGACAAAGGTTCATGAACTTCCAGAATCAATTATTTGTCCATGTGACAATGTATCAGAAAGCCAGGGGGCATAATGAAAAAGTCTAACGACAAAGTATCTCAGCACAAGATCAAGAGAGCAAACAAGAACAAGAAGAGGGTCAAGGCTAAGCCACAACTATCTAGGTTTGAACGTAGACAGAATAGAATTAGAGAAGAAATTATTCTTGGGTCGTTGCGCTCAGTGCCTAACTAAGACTGGAGTTGATCGTGGTAGATTACGATAAGTTAAAAAAAATCCCAGACGAACTAAAGCATGTAATTATTAAAGAGCATATGAAGACCTACTATCATTGGACAGTTGGTATTCTATCTTTCCTAATTGGAACATTCTTTGGTTTATTAATTAAATAGGGTCTAGCACCAGTAGCCAAGTTGGTTAAGGCACCGAACTCATAATTCGGCTATCCGTAGGTTCAAGTCCTACCTGGTGTACTTGACATACCGTGCCAAAATCGGTATAATTAATACATACCTACTAACGAAGGATCAAAATGAAGAAAATTGCTTTTGTAGTGTCATTGCTTGTATTTTCTGGGGGCTTCACTTCAGCACAGGCAAATGATCAAATTATAGATCAGATGGTAAACAAATACAAAACAGCAGCCCCTTGTGCGGACAATATAGACAACTTGTTACTTGAAATTTTTAAATGGGATGGTGGGGATAGCAACTATCAGGATTGTGAAAAATATAATTCATTAGATGTTATGAGCCATGCCTCACCCACTGTTGTATTTACAGCAAAAGATTATAACATCTGGATTTCAAAATGCTCAACTCACTTTTTTCAGTATACATGTCCAAGTGACAAATCTCAACAACAAGGAACTAAAGAAATTATGGGAAACCTATATAATTTTTATTTAGAAAATTTAAAGTCTATTGACACTTCTCTTAAAACAAGATCAGAGGACTGGAAGGAAACCTATAGAGTTTTTTATACTTCACCAAAACACAACTGTAAGCCACTCAAGCCACTAACATTTACATATGAAACTGGCAACTATATCGCTACTGCAAAAAGAGTTGGAAATACTATTATTGCAAAGGCTGGCCCAGAATATAAGTCTGGTACATACAAATATACAAAGCAAGAGCAAAAAGAGCATATGGACTCATGTATTGCTGAATGGAAGTCTTCACGAGATAGTTATCTTGAGATGAAAAAACTATACTCAGATTCTGACAGCATAATTTCTGTTGCACAAGGAAAGCAATGCTTTGTTCCTGGAAAGTTGTTTGATTTTAAAGATATTGCGAAGTTGCAGTGCTTGTCTAATGGCAAAGGTATCTCTGTTTGGAAAAAGTTGTGATCTGCAAAACCTGCGGGATATAAAAAGGTTTACATCTGTAACTCAGTTGGTTAGAGTACCTGCCTTATATGCAGAGAGCCGAAGGTTCAAGTCCTTCCAGATGTACTATGTCTCCATCGTCTAGTGGCCTAGGACTCTGCCCTTTCACGGCAGCAACACGGATTCGAATTCCGTTGGAGATACCAAACCTCTGTAACTCAGCGGAAGAGTAGCGGACTTCTAATCCGTTTGTCGCAGGTTCGATTCCTGCCAGGGGTACTTTACTTTTTAGGGTGTTTTGGTTCGTATGGTGCGATCTTAGACTTAACACGACCATCTTTATACAATCTTACAATCCATCCATCTTTAATTTGAACAGGATTAAACGCTGCTGCTTTTTTCTTTGGCATTACTTTGCTACCTTAAATGGAGAATCAATCCAACTATCTGATTTAGCAACTGGAATACAGTTAGGAACTGGCTTTCCGTCTGCACCTGGCTTCATACCTCTTTGTACATATCCATCCCAGCAAGGGGCTGCTTTACCCATTTGTGCATCATACATAGCCATAGCAACTTCTGAATCTTCAGGCTCAACCATTAGTGGTGGGATTTGTACATACATAGACATTGCACATGCAGTATATAGTCTTGTTGCTTCCCATAATCCACTTTCTTCTTGTTCAAATAATTGAATCATTACCGCAGGATTTTCTGCGCTTGCTTCCATATAATATTCTGTTCCTGGATTACCAAGAGCACCTTCATACATAACATGTACTACTTGCCCTATATGGGTATCTCCTTCTCCACCGTGGGAGGTCATTGCGAAATCGCCTTCTTTTAACATATAACCATTATATCATGCCTAAACTAGGCATTTAAGATCTCTGGGTCGTCAGAAAAGGCTATGCTTACGGAATGCCTTGGGCACATAGACTCAACACTATGGATCACACCCTTTGGTATATATGCCATATCTCCAGCATCTAACAGTATCTCATAGTTTAGTTCTTTATTATCATGAAAAACCTTCCAGAGGCTTTGTCCACTACCCTGAATAAAAAACCTATCCTCTGCATCTGAGTGAATCGCAGGTTCCCATGACTGTCTTGGCCATCCATACACTCCGTCATCCATTACGCTAAGTTCTTCTGGAATTTTTTTAGGATTGTCAACAGTAAATTTTGAAAAAATATTTGCTAGGCTATTGTCTGTCATTTTATTATTATTCCAATTTATAAAATGAACTATCATCATTGCAAAAGCAGGATTCCCTTTGTAGTATAAGGCAATGTCTGCTACTGCTTTTCTATAATACTTATAAACTCTTAAATCATTTTCAATCGTAAATGTTCCAAAAGAGTTGTAGTTAACTGTTTTGCTTGATTTTGCAAGATCATAGAAATTATCTATGTCTTCCCAAGAAGGAAAATCTTTATAAAAATTTTTTATCACGAACAATTTTCTATCTTTTTTAGCATTTATTAAGTCTTGCTTTCCGATTATGGTCATATTAAAAGTATACCATATTAGTGGCCTGATAAACGGTTATGAGTTCTTACTCTATGGCAGTTAGCACAAACCACCTCACACTTTTCGATCTCTTTCTTAATAGCCTTCCACGAAAAACCATCATGGATCATCCTTGATATATTGTATTTCTTATCTCTTATGTGATCAAAGTCTAAGATTATATGGTTGCCGACACCACAGTCTACACAGCCAGAATCTTCTTTTATTTTAGCAAGCATCTTCTTATACTGCTGCTTATTATAATGGTCTAACTCTTTGTCAGTCATTGCTATTATTATACCGCAAAATATTAGGTCCCACACAAGCAATTCACCTGACTTGCGCCACGGTCTCTATCCAATGGGTAACTAATCCATCACTAAGGTCCTGTGTGGGACAATTATATTGTAGCATAGGAAACGAGCAGTTTATAGACGACTGCTCAGGTCTATTAGCCACGAAGATTCGACTCCTGCTAACTCTCCCATCAAGGGAGCATCCGTTGTAAAACCTTTTAAAGTCTTAGAGCGGAATGTTATCCATTATACTACTGAATTTCAATAGTTTTTGGAAGTTTGTCTTCTGGGATCTGCTTTTCAAGTCTAATATCTAAAATACCGTCCTTGAATTCAGCCCCAATAACTTCAACAAACTCAGGAAGGGTGAAGATATCTGTGAACTTACGGGCTGCGATGCCCTTATGTAGATACTCTGCTCCCTCTGGCAACTCAGTGTCCTGCTTCTCGCCCTTGATTGTAAGTTTGCGATTGTCTAGCGATACTGAGACATCATCCTTAGAAAAACCAGCCAAAGCAAATGACAGAATATACTCTGTATCATTTAGTTTGATCTGGTTATAAGGTGGATAGTTTGTTGTTGTTGTTACCTTCTGAAAATTTGAGAAGGTATTGAAGAATGGATCATTAAAAAGATCCAGTGCTGTTTTTACCATATTATTCCCCTTTCAAGCGAATAAGTTAATTTACCCCCCATTTGGGCAGGTATATATATTATATCACGCTGTGTGATATACTTTTAGGTATGGATAATGTCACACATGAATCAAGCATAGAGAACACAAGCCCTGAAAACTGGACTAAAGGCAAAGTAATAAGAGAGAGAATCCCGTATAACAAACAAAGGATATATGGTGATCACGAAATTGAACAGGCATTGCATATACCTCAGAATCAATTAAATAATGCGAAACTATTTAATTCAAGATATGATTACGCAAAAACACTTGGTAAGGGAATATCTTATCTAGAACTAGGTGTTGCATGGGGCACGTCTGCTGAAAAATTTATAGATATAACAGATGCTAAAAGTGCAGACCTCGTAGACCTATACAACAATGCCTATGCTACTAGAGAGCCAGGTGGCTCTGCTCCAAAAAACAGCCTAGTAACACACGAGCAACATATAAAAGACAAATTTTCCTATCATCCTGGCGTGAACGTTATTCAGGGAGATGCAATAGAAATAGTTCCTACTCTAACTAACAAGTATGACCTCATTCTTATAGATTTGGGCACTGAAAGATTTTTTATAAGAAATCTTCTAAGGCATTGCTCTAAGTTGGTTAATGTTGGTGGAGTTATAGGTCTTACGTCTTATATGAACTATGATGCTATTCACTATGAACAGCATGTAGGAACATATCAAAGCGTAAACGAATTTTTATACTATAATAAAAACTGGTCTGTTGATGCAATGGTTTTGCATGAACTTGGATTTCATGAAATATACATAAAAAAGAATTCGTAACGATATTTATGGGAACAGAAAAGCAGGCCTGCAACATTTACAAGCCTGCCAATCTATACTGAGACTACTTTACTTGCTGGTTTGTCTTTCCTCCACCAGATGACTTCTTTGCAGGATCCTTCTTAGCGGCCTTCTTGACTATCTTAGAACCCTTAAGTGCTGCATCTACCTCATCTACTGACGGCATCTTTCCAAATGCCTTATCTGATGGGTTGGCTGCTCTCATTACCACTGGAACAATTGCTCCAAGTAGTGAGTAAACCAAAGTCTCTGGATCTGTAATACCAGAAGCATACATTGCTGTTGCTGCTGCAATTACTGATCGTCCGTAAGACGCTAGTGCTGCTTTAATCTGTTCGTTCATTTTTTCCTCCTAGGATATTACTTTGTTAGTTCTGTATAGTGTTTTATACAGACATCTCTAATTTGTGTTTCAGTTGTGTATAGTTTTTCTGCTTCAACTTCACAGTCTAAGACATTACAAGAATAAAAAGCATTATATGCCAAATCCTCATATGACTTAAACTTTATCATCTCGTTAGACCTAGTTCTGGCCTTAAAAGACTGGAACCAGAAAGTTTAAACCACCTAGTAGCGGAATATCTTTCTTTTCCAGTGTTTTCAAGCACCTCATGCCAATAATCTGAATTGCTGGGGAATGTAACCAAACTGTTGGCCTTTGGTTTAATTTTTAGCCCATAGTCCATAAAGTTTATTTCTCCGCCATCGTAATCGTCATTGATATAGTACAGTGCTGCAAAATCTCCTGTAGTATCTGCATGCTCGTTCATCTTGTAATTTTTTTCAAATTTAATTAAAGGAACTGCTCTTTTGTCAAAGGAGTAAAGGTCTGCGTTATAAAAGTTTATGCATTTTTCATAAGCAAACATAAAGACTTTGTCCAAAATAACAATTATTTCCTCTGGCTGTTTTGTTGGAGGAACAAATTTAACTCCCCAGGGCTGAGTTTGCCAATAATCAACTACCTCTACGTAGTCGAGCAGTTGCTGGTGTTCCTCTTTAGATAAGATGTTTTCCGTAATTTGTATATTATTTATAGAGTTTCCAAAGTTATTTTTTGTCATTTTTTAATCAAACCACTCTCTTTTTTTATTAAAGGTAGAACCAGTAAATTGAAGCCACAGTGCAGAACTATATCTTGGTCTATCCCTAATCTCAATCACTTGGTGAACATAGTTTTCATTTCCAGGGAAAATTATTAGACTGTTAGGACTTGGTTTAATTGTTAAGTTGTGCTGTGGAAAAACTATTTCTCCACCAGTGTAGTCATCATTAATGTAATAGACTGATGCAATGTGCAAAGACTCATCAGACAAAGTGTCTTCATGTGGTTCTAAGTAGAAACCCTTGTCAAACTTAACTAGATGTATTGCTTTTTTTTCTCCAGGCTGGATATCTACACCATAGGTGCTTTTAGATTTTTCATAAACAATCCTAAATACTTTTTGTAGCATATCAAAAATATTTTTTGGCAAGTCGCCTGACTTTATACTTTCGGATCCCCAAGGAGTTTTATTCCAAGACTCCGAATTTTTTGCATAATTAAGAATAATTTTGTGCTCTTCTTCAGATAAAACATTTTTTAGGTATTGTATATTGCTTGTAGATTTTCCTATTTTTGCAACATTTGCTAGATATATTTCGTCTTTTTCAGAAGGATCTTTAATCATGTATCTATTTTACCATATTCTTCTGGCAGTAGTTTCTTTAGTTCTTTGTACGCCCCAGAAATTTTCTTCATTGAGTGATAGTGGGGGTATGCATCTCCGACCACCCCATACTCATCAAAGTACGCAATTTCAGGCTCAATATCAGTTATAAACTTATTTAGTGACTCTTGTACATCATCAATATATTGGTAGGCCCAATCTCTAGAATCTGAAACAAATTTTAAAAATGCTTCATTAGACTGCTCTTGATCTGTCTTTTTTTCATCATTCATAGACTGCTGCATCAGCAAAAGGTTTAGGGTGTTTGCAAGAATTACCCTATTTTTCTTTATTTGTACTACATATAAAGAAAGGAAAAAACAGGTCAAAAAAGCAAAGACACCAACAAACAGTGACTCAATCATAGTTCCCCCCTTGACGAATTGTTGTTGTTGGTCCCACAAATGTAGAGCCAGAGAAAATAAAGGTTACCTGAAAAGTATGTCTAAATCCTTTTGAAACTTCTAATACTTCATGAACATAGTTTTCGTTACCAGGAAACATAACCAAACTATTTGGTTTAGGTTTAATTTTTAAGTTATAATCTGGAAAAACTATTTCTCCTCCATCATAATTGTCATCAAGGTAGTACATGCATATAATGTGTAGATGTTTTTGAGCGTCTGTATCTACATGAGGTCCCATCCTGCTTCCACTGCTCCACCTCCTCATAATATACTCACCCTTAAATTCATTACTTACTTCTACATCATAATAAGCCATGCACTCTAATCTGGAAGTTTTAAATATTTTTTTTAAAAGTTCAATGATATCTTCTGGAACTGATTCGTTTGGAGTTCTTTCGGTAGTCCATGGCTCTTTTATCCAATAAGTTTCATCATAGTTATTTATAAAATTAGATATTTTTTGATATTCTTTATTAGATAAAAAATTGTCTACAGTATGTATATTCTTTGAAGAACTCCCTAACTTGGCAACATTTTTTAGATAAACTTCATCTTTTTCTAAATCAAGTTGTTTCCTAAAATCTTCATCGTTCATCATTCTTTTCCTCCTTCTCGGACTAACAAGACGATAGCCCCATTATCCTCCAAAGCCTTCTTAACACGAATCATGTACTCGATTGCCTCTCTTTTCATTTCCACTGTCTCCAAAGACATAAAATCTTTTTCTTTAGCCTTTACAGTTAAAAAATGATCATTATCTATGATCTGTAAAGAAAAATTTTTAGGACATGTTACAGACCTAAAAGCCCTTTTCATTGCATCAGTGTACATATCACTCCATCGTCAACGACTGCCAAGTTTTGCCCCAGTCAGTCTTACTCTTATGGCTAGAAAATTCTTTAGAGACTTCCCCATTCTCCAAGTATACACCACCCCATACTCCCCATTCTTTTCCAGATATTCCTACAGAAAAGCACTCTTTTCGTACTGAGCATGATGAGCATAGTGCATCTATTGCTGGTCTAAGAAGTTCATCTTCCTCATACTTGTCAAAAAATAGGTTTGTGTCATAGTCTAAGCAGACTGCTATATCTTTCCATTTATGTTTGTTCATTTACTTCACATACTTATCTGGAATTTCCCACCCTTGGCTAGAAGGAACAAACTCTTTTTTAATTTGCCACTTATTGTTTTTGTATATACCAAACTTTGAAAAGTATGCTTTTTCTGATGGAAATGTTTCTACTACAGTCCATCCATCCCAAGACAGTTGCTTGTTGTTGGTCACGATTGATTCCATGACACTTAAAGAATTAATTATTTTCATATTGTTTCCGTTCTGTTATGTGCTTTGCACAGGTTATGTATACAGCCTTAAAAGGTATATACGTTTGTATTTATATTATTTAGTTTTGATAAATGAACAATCTTTGAAACAGGCTCTTTTGGATTAGAAAGAAAAGCAAAATGATTTATGTCTTTTATATTTTCTTCTAACCATTCGGAAGTAACTTTAAAGAACTTAATATTCTTTTTCCTTGACTTCATTCCTCTTTCAGATAAGTTTGCAAACTCCATAGCCATCATGTTTATGTTATTTGGCCCAGCAGAGTAAATTATAAAATCTTTGTCTTGCTCTTCTAATTCAGAAAGGGCAACAGCCATTGATCTGAGGAATACGTTATAGTTATCAAAACTACTTGTCCCCTGAACCCCTACTATCATCGTTAATCCCTTCTCTAAGTTTATCCATTATAAACAGCATCTTATCTAATTGTACCTTATCCATGTGTATTGTGTCAACTTGTTCTGCAGACTCTTTGTCAATTGACTGACCATCTATTGGCGCTCTGTAAAAGATGTTGTCTTTGATCCAATATGCTTGGTTGTCCAATATGATAACCTTTACATTGGTTTTGTCATAATGCCTTTTTGACTGCGTCTTACTTATTATTCTTCTTGAATGCTTTTTGCTGCCATTAAACCTATAGAGAAGCATAGACTGACTGACTATATTGGGATTGCCTTTATCTCTTGATGCAAAAACATAGGTAAACAAAACTAATAGGATAGTTACAGTTAGCCCAGCAGCACCATACCAATTATTCATAACGCCCTCCAGCATTCATTCTATCACTTTTTTTCTGAAAGAACTCTGATTATCTCTTTGATTACCACTCTTTCATTTTTATCTAATAGATTAATTGCTTCTAGATCAAAAGCCTTTTCAGCAAGTTTTACAAGAGGATCTTCAATAGTTACATCCATGTCTATAAAACCCTTTTCCCACAACTTCATTGTAGTTTCTGAAAAATAAGATGACATCTCTTTACTTAGTTTTGGATCAATGCTTTCTAAAATACTAGTTGGTCTATACAGGGGCTCACCAGTTTCTGGATCGACACCAGCAAACTCAAGCCCACCGCTTAGAATTAACGCATCTATAATTTCTTCTGGATTACTCACTAATAAACTCCAAAAACTGTTCTCGTGTTTTTGCACCATTCATACGCTTGACCTCTTTGCCATCTTCAAGAAGAATATATGTTGGCACAGCCTTTATTTCAAACTTGTTTATCATCTCAACTTCGGAGTCAGCATCAATAAAAAGAAAATCAATGATTCCCTCAGAGTGAAGTTGTTCTGCTACTGGCCTAGTCCTTTGACAAGGGTTGCACCACTCAGCAGTAAAGTAAAGTACATGACTCACTTTCCAGACTTCTTTCTAGCCTTTGTAAGTGCGTCAAAGTCCTTAACCTTAGTATCACCAAGGTATCCCCAGGCATAACCATCGTTGATCATCATGTCGTTAAGGGATACTGTGTTTCCATCTACGTATACCCAGCCCAAAATGCGACCATACTTTTCAGATGAGTCCATCTTCTCAGTCTTGATTACAACAGACTTGGCGTCCTTAAGGGACTTCTTTAGATATTCCTTAGCCTCTAGACCTAGAGCCTTTTCAGCAAGGTCTTTGGTGCGAGACTCAGGTGTATCAATACCAGCCAGTCTTACACGAGATGCAAATAGGATATCAAACCCTAAATCAATAAGAACGTCAATGGTATCTCCATCTACTACATTCTCTACTTTTCTTACATAGTATTCATACATTATTTTCTCCCCCATTGGATATAGTTCCATCCACGCTCATGTGCGTAGTAAATAAATATTTTAACTACCGTTTCCCAAAATGCAATTGCACCTGAGAGAGTAGCGTTTCCTGTTAAGATATATGCGACAATAAATGAGGAAAGCGTTCCCCATATTCTATAACTTAATGCTTTTGCGAATGATCTAGATTTGGTTACCGTCATCAGAGTCTCCCCATTTTTTATCAACAAAGCGAACCATGAGTCCAGCAATTATAAGAGAAACAGCAACTGCAATAGCATTTTCTACCATTTAGATACCCATCTCTTTACGTTTTTGTGTAGCAGAAATAGAATGAATTTCAGCACCCAAATCTACTTGCTCAATTTTATACCCTACATCACGACCATAAACAATGTTTGTAATGTTAGGCAATCTTAATACTAATGCACCGTCCATAAATTCATCTTTGGCAATATACTCTTTAACCTGATCAAACTTAAGCGGATCCTTTTCACTTGTGTTGTATGTGTTACGGACTCCTAGTAGGACTTGTTCTGTTCTCTTTCCCGCTTCTTTATAAAGAGCGTGGTGACCTTCGTGCCAAGGCTGATAGCGACCCAACATCAATGTCGTTGGAGCAGACCAATCATGTAGTCTAAACTTCTGAATGATGTGTGATGCCTTTGCGTTTGCATCAAGATTATGACTAATGAATGCTACATCAAAATCTGTTGGACGCTCAAACATTTTATTGGTGTCCTCAAAACGACCCTCTGCAATAGTATCAACAAAGACCAATATATCTGGCTTACCAAATGCTGCACGAGTTAAATCTGTTGGACATACAAAGTCTACAATTACTGGAGCAACACCTTGCTTAGAGATAAGTCTTGCCATCTCTCCCATGCGTCTTGCTTGCTCTAGCCTATCTTCTGGCGTAAACCCTAGGTCTGAGTTTACTGTCGCACGAACCTCATCTGCATTTAGATGGATAGCGTTAATACGTTCCTTTAGTGCCTTGGCCAGTTCTGTTTTGCCAGAACCAGGTAGTCCAATAATTTGAATAATCATGCGTGTGGTTCTTCCTTTGCTTTATTTTCAATTAATTTATCTCGTTCATCAACCAATGTAATCACAAAAGACATCATTTTTTTATAGCCTTCTGGGTTATTCATGATCTTGTTATAGTGATGGCCACAGAACATAAGGTCACCATTTAGCCCAGTTACTTGTACAAGCGCTTCTGCTGCACAAGAGTCACATCTATCTGTAGCCTTTAGGATCCATTCCTTTACCTGATCTTGTGTTTTCATCATAGTCTTCATAGTATACCCCACTTCTTGTATGTTTATAGTATATCTAAGTATACACGAGTGTGTGCGATATGTCAATAGTATTTAGACGTACGTTAGTCTAGATGCTTCTTCATCAAGTGTCATCGTCATCCTGTGTCTCTCATCTATTACATGATGATAATCTTCAAACACAAGACCATTATTAAGATATCTAGTTACAGTTCTTCTAAAATGAAAGTTACAATAAAAAAGATCTTGGGATAGACTGTCTTTGTCTATTTTTGTAGTAAAATTTACCTTTCCAACAGGAATATCAAAAGCATTAACTTTTACCAAAGCATCGGCAGTGCAACCAATTGCACCTTTATTAAAATAATTATCTAAAGAACACTTATGCCCAAGCGTTTCTGTAGTTGTTACATTTTTTGCAAATGTTTCTTTTACTTTTTCTGTTTCATTGATTATAAACTGTTGAATATCTCTCCAAGAAGTGTTTGGCGCTGCATAACACTGTTTATTCATATGTAATTCATAGTAGTAGTGTGAGTCACACAAAAATCTCTTGCCGTGTTTACCTTCTACATAAACATATGCTCGTGCTAAGCAAGAAGTGTTTGGCTGCTCAGTAGTATTATGCATTCTTAGTGCCTCTTGAGTTAAAATCATTCTTGGATCAAATGCTTGGCAGATTTGTCCTTCTGGTATTGATGTTATCATGTTCTATGCCTCCTCAGACACAACCTAGGCTTGATGATTCTTCAGCAATTGTGGTTGTCATTCTATATCTTTCATCTATTATATCATAGATATCCTCATAGACTACTCCATTGCTGTAGTATCTATAGTAGTTTTTCCTAAAATGAAAATTACAGTAAAAAAATGCATCTGTTTCAGAGTTGCTAGACTTCTTCTTCATTCGAACAAATGCTTCAGAATTGCACTTATACCTTGTTCCAGAGCCTATTTCACATTCTTTACCTATAGTAAAACCCGTTGTCACATTCTTTGCAAAAGTTTCTTTAATCTTTTCTCTTTCATCAATAATATACTCCTGAATCTTTTCCCATGCATCGGTACCATTTTTTACCCAACTATCCCGTGTCATATTTAGTTCATAGTAGTAATGAAAATCACACAAAAACTTTTTACCATGTGCTCCTTCAATATACACATATGCTGGTGCCACACAGGAAGTATTTGGAAATTGATCAGAACTGATGATATTAAATGTTTTTTCAGGCAAAAACATCATAGGATCAAACGCTTGACAACTTTGTCCTTCTGGTATTTTTGTTATCATTTTTTTCTATTTTCCGTAGAGTAAAACCCACTACCGTTAAAAACTGCACCTACACTAGAATATATGCGAACCAGTGGTAGATTGCAGGTTTCACAATCATACCCTGGGTCGCTTTCATTTATGCTACGAACCTTTGTATAGTCTTTCTTGCATGACTCACACACATATTCGTAGGCTGGCATTACTTCTTTTTCTTTTCTTTTACATACCAGACTGGTAGTTTTAGTTCATCACCAGACCACTCATATCCTAATGACTTTACAACAAACTTAATTATCTTGATACGCATTACTTAACCATACTTCCGAACTTTGCCCAGACTCTTTCATGGAGGAAGTAGCCAAGTGCTTCCCATCCAATATAAAGTAATGCACCAAGACTTGCGTACTCCCACTCTCCAGTAAAGAGGTAGATAACTCCAGCAACGCCAACAAGATGAAATGTTTCCCAACTTAGTGTTTTAAGAAGTGTTCTTTTAGTTGATTCCATTATAGGGCCACATAACCCTTTCCTCCGCCACCCGAAGACTTTCTTGGCGCATCCTTTACAGGAGCCTTTGCAGCCTTTCTTGCAGCGTCTGCAGATGTAGCCTTTACTGGTGTTGCCTTTTTATCTGCCAACTTATTTAGTAGAGGTGCATTCTCTTCACCAGCATATACTGGTCGTCCCCAACCAACTACAGCATTAAGCAACTTCTTCTTATTATTCTTTACATACGCACGAGTCTTTTCTACGCACATTCCTCCGTTGCGCTGGTCTCCCTTTGCAGTTCCTGAAGTATTTCCTTCGATAACTTGGATTGTTCCGTCACCATTGTTCTTAATACAAAGTCCAACATGTGAGATGCGATTTACTCCATCGTCTGGGAAATCAAAATAGATCCAGTCTCCTGGCATTGGATCATCATTACGAGCATCTGACCAACGCTCATTCTTCTTAAACCAATCTGCTGCTGCAACTGTTGATGCAGACTTAGGGAATGATTTTACTCCCGAAGTAAATGCACACCAAGAAACAAATGATTGGCACCATGGCTGGAAGTTAACCTTGATCCATGCACCGTATTTTGTTTCGTTATCTTTTGGGCCTTCAATTGTGCCCACTTCCTTCTTTGCAACCTCAATGATTGCTTCCAAACTACCTTTTGCTGCCATTGTATTTCCTCCTATAGGTTTCTATATATTATATCATGATACATCATTTGTGTCAATAAGACCCAAAAATCTTTGGGACCACCAGTAGTGGTGAAGATATCCTAGGTGGCCATCTCTTTTATATAGTAGGTTTTTTTTACTATATATCTCTTCGTCGAAGAAGTTTTCCCCTTTTGAGATTATTGTATGAGCATCTGACATTTCAATAAAATTTTTAAAAATATTTAAATTTTTGTAGTTTTCTCCATCAGGTATGCTGTATGTTGACCAAACCAAATCTATACTATTAGATATACAGTATTCTTCAAATAGTTTTACCAAGTTTATAAAATTGACAATTGAGGTTCTTTGTTCTTTTAGGGTCTGTCTTGGTCTTGTTTTCCCGTCTAAAAGCGTGACATCTTTTAAAAAAAAGTAAGGAGTCTTCTGTGTATGATAATACAGTTCTTCTTGATTAAGAGATCCATTCCATACAAAACCTCTTGACAAGTTTGGTAATAGCATATAGATTTTGTTTGGCTTTCCATATGTATTGATGTATTCAATTATATTTGGGATAATAACATCATGGCCCCAGCCTCCCCTAGACAAGTTAAAAAATCCAGATAGTTTCTGTGTTTCAGAAAGTTTTTTGTAAGTCATATAGGACCAGCAAGACTCTAAGTCTCCACCCATACCTTCTGTTTCTGAGCAACCAGCAAACAAAACATGCTCTCCTTCGTGAACCTTTGTAAACTCGTCTGAACGATAACCTAAAGAATTAAAATAATATCTTACGCTAGGGTCCTGATCATAATCATCGTTAAGCACCTCAGAATGAATCAAAAACTCTTCTTCTTTTTTTCTGTATATCCTGTCTAATGTGTTAAAAAAAACAGCGTGTGTGTTTGTGAACTTATGAATATTGTTCATTAAATATTCTTCATGCGTTTTATGTCTTTTCATAAACCTGTTCCAATAATTTTTGTATTATACTCTTTTTCCCATTTAATAACATCTATCTCATCATTAAGCAGTGGCTGTCCTTTTATGTTAAGACTAGTATTAAGTAATATTGGAACACCAGTTTCAAGGTAAAACTTATTTAAAACCCTGTAAAGACCACGGTGCTGATCCCTGTTGACTGTCTGAACCCTTGAAGTTCCGTCAGCATGGACAACTGAGGGTATCCTTTCTGGCTGCAAACACTTTACGGTATACTGCATGTAAGGGCTTGTAAAGTTCATATCAAACCAAACCGAAGCACACTCTTCCATGATCACTGGCGCAAACGGTCTAAACAATTCTCTTTGTTTAATTAGGTTTACTTTATCTTTAATATTAGGGTCTCTTGGGTCTGCAAGAATAGACCTATTACCCAATGCTCTTGGACCATACTCTGCTTTACCTGATGCTACTGCTACTATTCCGTCCTTAAGTATACCGTCCACAATTTGCTGAACAGGATAATCTCCTCCAAGATCATAGCCAAGATAAGGGGTGTACCAATTAATATGCTTTCCGTATAGTGCTGCTGCTGCTCCTAAAGAACTACCAGCATCTCCTGGGTTTGGCATGATCCATATGTCTTTAAATATATTCCACAGCAATGTGTTTGCTGACGAGTTAAGAGCACACCCTCCCATAAATACTAGATTGCTTTTACCAGTTATTGATTTTGCGTGTGACATAAACTCTATCAGTCTTCTTTCATACACATACTGAACAGACGCTGCGATATCAAACCTATCTTGATCATTTTGAATATTTCCCCAATCATATATCCCTTTATGAAAGTTATACTTTTGATTTGATATAGAGTCAAAATATTCATTAACCTTTAAATAATGCTTTTTCCAATCTCCGTAGGCAGCCATACCCATCATTATGTACTCTTCTTGGTTTGGCATAAGGCCAATTAGTTGTGTGAATGCTGAGTAGAACAAACCAAAACTGATTGGGTAATTTTGCTTATACTTAAGTTTAATTTTTTCTCCCTCGCCAACCCAAATTGTTGATGTATTAAATTCACCAATTGCGTCCAGTACGACTATACAAGCATCGTTAAACGTACTTGTGTAGTATCCTGCTGCTGCATGAGAGTAGTGATGCCCAAAGTTCTTTCTTGGCAAACTTCCAAGTTCTGTGGACTCAAACCAAGGTCTGTCACCACCAAAGCCACCCTTGGTCTTTACTCTCAGTTTCTTAAGTAAAGGCTTTTCATAATAGGCAATCTGATCTGGATATCCGTATTGCAATGCATCCTTGATCAGTTCTTTATTTGTAAACCAATCATTCTTTTGCTTACTGTATCTTTCAGCATGCCCAGCAAACAAAATTTCGCCATCTCTAATAAGAGACACTGATGCATCATGAGTCGTTTCATTTATACCTAATATTATCATTGCTCTCCAAATTAATAAATAAAAGTGTTATCTGTAGAACTTTTTTTAATTTTTCTTTTAAGAAGATATACTTTTATTCTTCTGCGTATCTTTTTAATCATGATCTTCCTCCTTGAATGACATGTGACTCATGTCGTGCTTTGTCATGGACTCTTGGCTGCCTTTTTCATTTGCAAGCCTTTTGTATGCCTCAGACAACTCCTGATACTTATTATACATGAAGGCAAGTTCTGATCTAAGCCTAAACTCTTCTTGATCCATTATTCGTTCCCATCTGAGTATATCTTATTTACCATATTATGGTACCAGTTTGGCAAAGAGTATCGTACTCCCTCTGATATCTCATTCACACTATGAGTAAACACAAAGTTGGATGGGAAAAATATTACGCTTCCTGCTTCTGGCTTAATGGTTATTCCATTTGCCACATGGGGAAAGTTTATCTCGCCACCAGTATAGTCGTCGTTCAGGTAGAGGACAACTGAAAGGGTTCTGCTACTTACGCCATGGTCAATATGTTCTGATAGAAACCCTGCCTTTTCATACTTTAGTATACTCATATGGTCTTCACCACCCTTTATGCTTTTTGATGCATAGGGATACAACTCTGTAGAGTAATGTTTAAATGCTGTGTCAAGTGCCAGAAATAGTCTATCAGATATTGACGAATGATCATTAAAAAATAAGTCAGAACTTTGCATATCTTTTGTCCTTGGCAGCCATTTTTGTTTGCAAAAGTGTATGTTAACATTCTCTGCCTGATAGTCCCAGTTATGCCATGGTTTAGCCAAACTAGACTCTGCCCTGGGATGCCTTAACCTTATTTTTTCTTCCACCCTGCGATCTAATGACTCGATATCTTTTATTATTTCGTATGGATCCTTTATTATATTTTTATAATACACCAAGCCATCTCCAAGTTTTTCAAATGTAAACATGTTTAAGCACCCTTTCTTTTAATATTATAGACCCTTTTATCGTCTTCGGTAAGACCCTCGTCCGTACTAAACACAGGAAGTGGTAGATCTGGAACAGACAGTATATGCTGAACATACAGTGGCTGCCAGATAGAAAGTCTTTGTTGCTGGAAGGCAAGGAAGTCTTTGTTTGTCATAAATTCCATACCGTGCAAGTTTTTCCAGTGATCTTTTCTTATTAGATGAAAGAATAGCGCCTTGTAGTTTTCATTTGGATCTTCTGAATCCCAGGCTGGCCTGTAGTGAAAATCTAGTTCTGGCTGCACGATTATTGCATCATTAGGCTTTGTAATAAATTCTTTATCGTGTGCAACAAATCCCCAGTTACGGTTTCCGCCAATGTGCAGGTCAACCATGTAGCATCCTGGAGACCAGTCTAGGTGGACCTGTAAGAATGGCTTTCGTCCATCTTCTGTAATCTGATGATGGGCGTAAAGGTAGTAACCAAGTTCGACATCGTTTGTGCCCAGAATGTCCTGTGTTCTCTTAATGGCTTTGTCAAAAAAATGTTGTGGAATTTCAATCATATCTTCCCACTTATTCATTTGTTTTGTGTATGCAATATCCTTTATGTCTTTTGATTCTAGGATGCCCTTCAGTTCTTGAAAATCAGATTGATCATAGAAACCATCTATAAGAAATGGATCAAAAAATAAAACATTTTTTCTAAACATATCTTCAAATTTTAAGTAATTATCCCGTGAGCAATGGCTCCATTGAATCATGCTTTCGTCTGGATGGTTTTCTAGCATTGCAAAAGTGGTGCTCTTAAAGTTTATGTTCATTTCATTAATTCAAATCTGGATCAATAATGATAAATCCATCCTTATGGCTTGTTTGTGTTGTGTGCATGTACAGAAGCGTAGATCTAGATCCACTTTCAACTGGTGAAATTCCGTGCTTCCATAACTCTCCATCACTTATAAAAAATACACCCGCATATTTTTCTGGTTTATAATTAAATGACATTGCTGGAAAATATAAGTCCCCACCAGTAAAGTCATCATTAAGATATATGATTGTACTATATTCAATAAACTCTTCTGGTGGTTGATCATCAATATGTGGTGCACCGTGCCCACCCTGTTTCCATGTTGAACCAAAAGCCTTAAAAGTTTTTATTTCTTTTTTTTCTTCTGGGTTAAGGTCTTGATGCACCTTATTAGATAGAATAGAATACTTTTTCTGAATATCTAAAACTGTCTTATTGTATGGGTAGCCAGTTCCACCAAACCTTGTTTTGTAGTAACTTGGGTATGGATTTGTCTCTGATGGGCTTATCATTTCCCTCAGAAGAATCTCTGCATCTTCTGGAGTTATAAAATTTTTAATTATTACGGGATGCTTTATCATATTTTTCCTCCTTATCAATTATACCATGCAGGCTAGTAAAGACTTTTTTGAGTATCATGAAATCTTTTTTCAGACATCAAATCTAGATTCATTGTAGGGTCATACTCAACATCGTTTATCTGATATGGAAAATAACTTAACATTGGAAAGTCATATCCAGTAATCACTGATAGTTCGTCTACCCCATCAACCAAAACATTTATTTTTTTAAAAGAACTTATAACTCTATCGTAATTATGATAAAGAGAAAATGGCACAAAGTCTTTTTCTAAAATACCAGGCTCCTTGTCTACAACCCACAAACTAGATATTGCAATTACAGGAATATTATTGTTTGCCAAAAACATTGAGTAAACTTCTTCTGCTCCATGGTATTTAAACATAGACACATTTGGCAAAATCCTAAACAAATTAAAAGGCACAAAGAAAAAATCTTTTACGACCCATCCAGTTTCTACCGCAGACTCAGTTTTTACTTTATTATACGCAGGATAAAACCTATAGTTTTCTTTATCAAAAACTATATTGTTGCTTCCCGATAAAAATACTTTACGGCTGGAGTTCCCCATGACCAATTCAACATCCCAGTTTTTTTCAAACATCTTTGAGCCATCAACATACATGAAAAAGTCATACCCAGGCCTAGATTTATCTAAGTTGATATAAGAAAATCTAGAGACTAAACTATCCCAATGTATGTGATGGTACTCAAAGTTGTTAAATTTTTCTGGTCTTGCAATATTAGTTTGGTCGTAGACAACAATGTCTATTGTGTTTTTACCACTTTGATTATGGACAAGTTGTTCTACTGCCTCTGGCATAGACTTACTTTTATAGCCATAAAAATGAACTAATATTTTAGCCATATTATAGTAGTGGTATCCAATGTTGCTCAATTGTTGATGTAGATCTAAGCAAAGACTTTAAAGGCTGAATGTCGTAAGCAACCGTAATTCTTGATCCAGTCCAGTCCCAATCACCCATTGCATGTGGGTGACCCATTTCTGAAACAACCAGTCTATTGTCAATATTATGGTTTGGAACTTCTCTGTTTGGATCACCAAAAAGTCTATAGTAAGTAGTCGATGGCTCGGCCTTTACACAGTAATAGCCATGAAAATTAGGAGCGCCTGGCTCGCCATGATCGTGCCAATTTAATTTTCCATTGCCTGCCTCATTAATATTAAACCAGCCTTGGACATAGTATTGCTGCTTCTCAAAGTCTACACCGTAATAAAGACAGGCCTCTTTAACTGTTTTTGCAAGTTCAGAGTATACCTTATGCAAAGATGTATGATAAAGTTGAAATACGTTATACTCTCTCCATTTTACAGTTGATAAACTTCCAGACTCTAACCAGACTCCTTCGTCATTTTCCATTGTGCTGACACCACGAAGTTGTGCGTTCTTGATTAGTTCGTACTTGCCCTCTAAAAACTTAGCAAGTTCGTCTAAATTATTATCTAAATATTTTTCAAAAAATCTATGTGGTCTGTTACTTTGTAACGAAGGCCCATTTGTGTTTAACATTATTTATCCCCCTTGTTGTTTATCTGTTCTTTGTTATACTTTGCATATTCTTTTTTTCTCCATGCAAATTTTCTGTAGTGTGCAGTTATATCAGATCTTCTGTTTTCAGATCGCAACTGATGTTTTTCCATAGATTCCTGAGAGTCATCAATAACTAGATTCCAGGGCTCTCTTTTTATAGGAATCATCTGGAATACTGGAGTGCCCATAGGTATTGTTCCCTGAAAATCTTTTTTTATAAAAAATGGGATAAACGCAGGTAGTCCCCAAATATCTGCGTCGACCAAGCCAGATGGAACCCAAAATGGTAGGTCTGGCCTATTTATGGGCATTGTCATTAACAAAGAATAGTCTTGTGGAGTTTCATAAAACCACTGCATTTTTACCCCAAAATGTATGGGGTGTACGTCTTTTGGAATAGCCATGTCTACGTTTGGTCTCTTATCCATCATCATAAAATCTTTATTCCAAGATAAGGAGGGCTTTCCATCTATTCCAATTTTTACCTCTAAGTCGTCTTCTAATAAATACATGTATCCAAGAGACATAGCGTCTTGAAACGGAAGACAAAGTTTTGTAGAAACATTTGAACCGTCTCCCCCTCTATCATTTATTGGATTAAGATCTTTTAGGTTGTTGCTGGTAAAGTGTTTTGCTAAATCTCTATACCATTGTGGAATTTTTTTATATGAAGGTTCTGGTGAGACCAAATTACTAATATCCCCACTCGGTATAAACGTTAGTTCTAAATCTTTACTGTCCATAGTCTTCCCTTAGTTCTAATATCTCTTGATCGGTTAAAACAACAGACATGTCATACATAGCCATGCTCTTACTAATGATACCATAATTTTCTTTTAAAGAGTATTCACCATAACTCTTAATATTAAAATCAACAAACTCTGTATCAGCATACGGAGTAGAAATATCAATTAAACTTCCAGGAAACATTTTTTTATTTGCATAAAATGGTGTTGATTCATTTTTTACTGGATCTATACTTATATCAGTATTCTTATTAATAAACCAGGGAATATAGAATTTGTATGTTGCCAAAAAACATTCTTCTGTTTTTATTTTATTTTTTGAAGGATAAAACTGTCTTTGATGACACTTGTCCACAGCATACAAAATGTCGTTTCCTTTGTCTTCAATCCATATTTCTGCATGAGTTCTTTGCCTAAATGTAACTAAGTTATCTTTTATATTTAATATTTCTGGTCTTGGATACAAACTAAGAACATACCTATTTACTGGTTTCAAAATGCTAGTAATATTTCTTATGTCTTCTGAGTCATATCTAGATAAGTTTTCTGGAATTTTTGACTGACGGACTATATTTGAAAATGACAAATTTTCAGAGTTGAGCCACCATTCAGATCCTGCCATGTGGTTCTTAGTTTTTATCATTTTTTACCCTAATACTCTTTGTTTAATAATTATACACCATCCTTGCTGCCCCACCTGGCCTCGATCCAGGGACATCCGAATTAACAGTTCGGCACTCTACCAACTGAGTTATAGGGCAATGGGGCAGTTTAAAGTCATGCCTAGGACTATTGTTTAGTTACGAATGTATGATGCTGTACCAATTAAAATCTTTGGAAGAGAGTTTAGGTACTCTCCAAATGTTTTAAATGTATTTCGGTTTACATATGATGCTGCTGATACTACAGTTGCTACAGAACTTCCAGCAGTATCTGTTGGGGATCCGTTATACTTTGTGATGCTTACCTTACCAGGTGAAACCATTGCAAGGCCAGGACCAGTGTTAGTTGCTCTTTCAAGTTGAGTTGCATTTGCAAGTGCTCCAACAGGAATTGCACCCTTAACGCATGATGGGAATCCGATAACATCTGTGCGACGGTCATTGCCAGTTGCAATAAAAACTGGAATGTTGTTAGTGCTCAATGATGATACTGCATTGATAGTGACTGTATCTCGTGTACATAGTGCAAGATTTCCTGCACTTACTGAAGACTGACTAACTGATAGAGCATCAATACTATACTTAGATGCATTCTTTGATACCCAATCAAATGCCAAGGCTAGGGCTTTTGCATCTCCTCTTGAGTTTCCAAGGGCTGTGACATCGTTGAATCGAATAAAGACAATTTTTAAGTTTGGATTTACTGTCAAGGCTGACTTAACCATAGCATCACCATGGAAAGTTGCGTTGTTAAGGTCAAAGTTAATGCCATTCTTCTGCATTGGCCACGGTGCTGATGCTGCCTTTGGCCCTTCCATAAATAACTGACCGTTAGAACAAGCCATGCTCTTTGATGTTGTAAAGCAGACTTCGTGAATAATTGAGTTAAACTTTGTAGAATCAATAGCAGAGTCAATGATTGCTAAAACCTTTTGATCTTCTGCTTGTGATGGCTGCATTGCTGTAAATGCAATGGTAATTGATAGTAGTGCTAGTAGTACTTTCTTCATTGTTTTCTCCTTGTTGTTGTTTATTGTTTGATTTTTAAAACTACTTGGCATGGGTCTCCGCCTTCTTCCCACTCTGCTGCTTCTTCATCTGTCATGTATGGATCTCCTTCATGAGTATTGCAGAATGGTTCTGTTATCCATCCCCGCTCAATTCCGTTCTCAAGCCAGATCTCAAACTCGTCAAAGTCTGACTCTATGTTTTGAATGTCCCTTAATATTTCTTCAAATTCTTCACTCATATTATAAGTATACCTTTAAAGACTTACAATGTCAACTGGACCCATGCATGCTGGGTTAAATTTAATTGCTGCTGATACTGCTTGTTGCACTCTATTCCTTGCATTTTTTTGCTTATCTGTTGCATACAAAACTCCGTATGCATATTCTGAGCCAGAGCCGATAGAGATGTATGGCACTGAGTATCTAGATAAAGACATGTCTCCAGAACTATGCTCATAGATTTCACCACGAATACCTATGATTAAACTTAGTTCTCCGTCTTTAGAGGTATCAATCCAGAACTCATTATAAAATTCACGAAGTTCTTTGATAAACTTTGTATGCATAAACTTATCTGTGTCTTTAATATTAGGGGCTGTTGGCTTAAAGTTATGTCTGATTCGATCCCCGTCCATTGAGCCAGCATATCCAATTAGATAAGGGCCAGTCTTCCAAACCTTTGGGGATTCAAGTGAAAGAATAACGCCATCATCTGATGCTCCACGGTCTCCTGCCATGTAAACTTTATCTTCATGGCGCAAAGCAACAATACAAGTCATGACAAAACCCTCTCCAGATAGGTAACACTTAAGTATACCATTACCCAGAGAGGGCTGTCAACTAAGGTTAATAATGACTAATTAGCCTTTTTATCTACCGTTTTAAACGCATCATTAATCTCTGCCAATGTGAGTTTTCCATCGTCCAAAAAAGCCCTTGCGAGTCTCTCTATAACGGTGGCTACGCCCAATAGTCCTGCAAGCATAACTGCTTGGATTGTATCAATTCCTACCACTGCCCCAGCACCAAGTACTGATAGACCAGATGCTGCGAACACTGCTACAATTCTCATCAAAACATTTGTTAGGGCTTTCTGTGGATGCTCTTTCTTAGGAGCCTCTACTATTTTTTTAGTCGCCATTTTAATCCTCCTTTCTTAGTGGGATAGTTATTAGCCATACTACTGTTACTGCAAGTGTTGCAATACCAACAATATCTCTTGCTGATCCCGTCAAAGTTAGCCATGCGATGAAGAAGCCTAGGAGAGTAAAGGCTTGTGCGATTACTTCCACTCCTGCATCCTTTAGCCATGTAAAGAATCCCTTTACAACCTTCTTGATTATTTTCATATTACCTCCTCATCCCAATTATGGTGCTTGCTATTTGTGAAACAATCACAACTGGAATAATCACCTCTTGGGCTTTTTCTCTCTGATCATCTGTCATATCCATACCTAACTCAGAGAAATTAGATAGGAGTTCTGCTACATCCACTTCAAAAATTGCTCCAAGTGGGTCTGCTAAGAATGCTTCTGTTTGTACTTCTGTTACTGCATCTGCTAATGTAAATGGCATTGGAGTTTCTCCTGCGTCCCCTGCTCTATCTGCGAACTCAACAAATGCTGAAGCAAGTTCTGGGTTGTCTTTCATCTGTTCAGCAATCTGTGCAACTTCTGATGCCTTAATACCAAGGTCTCCAGCAATCTCTGCTTTTGCTTCTTGGGTCAAAGATTTTAATGTTTGGCTAACTGCTGCTACTTGCTCAGGAGAAAGTGTAACTAACTTGTTATCCTTGCTTGTGAGGTTGGCAATAACTCCAGATAAGTCCTCTGATGTTCCTGTACCCTTTTCAGGAATAAGGGCTGCTAACTCCTCATCCTTTATTTCAGGATTTTTTGTTGGTTCTGGTTCAGGGGTTGGTTCTGGCAAAGGTTCTGGAGAAGGTTCAGGGGTAGGCTCTGGCTCAGGAGCAGGTGTTGGTTTAGGCTCTGGAGTAGGTTCTGAATCTACTGTTGGCTCTGGCTTAGGCTCTTCTGTTGGTGGTGGCTCTGGAGTAGGTTCTGGGCTTGTCTCAGGAGTAGGTGGTGCTTCTGGTGTGGGGTCTGGACTTGCCACTGGTGTTGGAGGAGCCTCTGGTGTTGGCTCTGGCTGTGGCATATTTGCAAGGGCAGTGGCAATGGCAGCAGCAATTCTTTGCTTCTCTTCAAAATCCCACTGAGCAATATACTCTTCTTCTGCAGCAGTAATAGCATTATTCATATCATTAACTGCATTGTTATAGTTTTCAATCGCTAAATCTTTTGCTGTTAATGTTAGTGCTGTGTTTAACTGTGCAATTTCATATGTGGTTTGTGCATCATCTTTTTCTTCTTGTGCTAATTCTAAATCGTCTTGTAAGTTATTGAGTGTTGAAACTGCCTGATTATAAATAGATAACTTATCGTTATAAACATCTTGTGCTGTATTCTTAATTGCAAGTGCTTCGTTGTAAGCATTTATTTGTGCCTGTGTTGGACCAGATCCAGAAGAAAATGTTCCAAGATTGCAACTAAATCCTACTCCCCAGCCACCAGTATAATCACACCCTGCTCCAGTCCAGCCTCCAGGAATAGCCCAACCAAGGTGATAAGATCCTGGTCCTCCACCGTTGTACCACCAAATTTCTACATCAAATGTTTTGTCAGTAGTAACATCATAAACTGGAGAGTATTCACTCCATCTAACACCTTGCTCTACCCAGTTACTAATAGCAAGTTGTCCATCAATATACATCTTGAATCCATCGTCTGTATACCCTGCAAAATATGTGGATGTCCAGTGATCTGGCACAGTGATTCTTCCAGTAAATTTAACTACAATATTTTCATATCTGTTGCCACAAACTGGAAGTTGCATGGAGTTTGAGTTCCATGTGCCAGAACAAATAACAGAATCTGGAACTGCTATGCTTGGCCAAACCCTTGCAAGGTTATATACAGTATATTGAAGTCCTGATCCACTAGCAGATTGCATGTTAGATTGTGTAGTTTGAAGATTAAGATTGGCTATATTAAGAGCATCTTGGGCATCATCTTTGTTTGTTAAGGCTAAAGCAACTGTGGCTGTTTGTCCATCTACTGATGACTGGGCTAAGGATAATTCTGATATTTTTGTATTAAGAGTAAATAGGGCTTCTTCTTCTGTATCTACTGCTTGATCATAGTCTTCTTCTGATGAGATTTTGTTGTCCCTGGCTACTACGGCAGCATCATACTTGTCCTGAGCGACATCAATAAGTGAAACCAACTCAGCACTATCAGTAAGGTCTGAAACCTTCTGATTTAGGGCTTCTATCCTTTGTGCACCTATGGTTATAGGATCATCAGAATGAGCATCTGTAGGGGCTATTAGAAGCCATCCAAAGGCTAATAGTGTGGCTGTTGCTATGCGTAGTAGTCGTTTTATTTGCCTTCCCCCTTGCAGACGTAATGTCTGATAGGATGATTATACCATTTTATTGCACAAAAAAGGGGCTACCGTAATTGGCAACCCCTTTATTGTTGGATTAATTACTTAAGTAAAGCAACCTTTGCCTTTGGATTCTTCTTATTCCACTGAAGAGCCAACTTGTTGAATGCAGCCTTCATTGACTTTAGTGCTGCAGCATTATCTGCAGTCAACTTAGCAATCTGTGCATCCTTAGCAAGGACAACTGCATCTGAAGCAGCCTTTGCATCTGCAAGAGCCTTTGCTGAAGCAGCCTTCTCTGCTGCAAGAGCAGCATCTGTAGCAGCCTTAGCGGTCACTGCATCAGCAGCAGCCTTTAGAACTGCAGCATCTGAAGCAGCCTTTGCAGCAAGTGCTGCATCCTTAGCAGCATTAGCAGCAGCAAGTTCTGAGATTAGATCACGAACTGCAATCTCTGCGAATGGTGCAAGTGTGCGAGCAGTTAAACCAACTACGTCTGCAGATGTAGCATCTGTTGATGTTGTTGGAGCAAATGTAATTAGTGCTCGTGATCCAGTTGCTGGTAGTGTTGCAGTAAACTTTGCAACTCCAAAGTCTGAAAGTGTAGCACCAGTTGTTGATGTTGCTGAATCTAGTGTTGCTGTAGCAGCAAATACTGTTGCAGTTAGTGACTTACCAGAAACCTTGTTTCCAAATACGTCTGTTGCTGTAACTGTAATATCCTGCTTTGTACCAGCAGCACCTGAGACAGGAGCAGATACTGTTAGATTATTAATCTTACCAGCAGTTCCCTGTACATAGTATGTAAGAGTTGTTCCACCGTTGTTGATTACAACTGTGCCAATTGCTGTTGTCTTTGTATAGACATAAAATGTTGCTGTTGTTCCTGTACCAGTTGCAATTGTCAAAGATGATGATCCTGATGATGCTCCCACTGGTGCAGCAGATGTGTGTAGTGCAGACACTATTGTTGCGTTTGTTGCTGTCACAGAAACTGCTGTTCCTGTGTCAACTGTTGCTACGAACTTAAGTGCGTCAGCAGCGTCGACTGTGTTGTCTGCAGGTACTGGTAATGCAGCAGGTGTAGCGATTGCAGAAGCGGTTGTATTAGCCGTTCCGTCCAATGTTACAGCAACTGACATTACAGCAGCACTTGCAGGTGTTGCTACGAGTGTGCCCAAAGTCATGGCTGCAACCATGGCTAGTGCGATCTTCTTGAATGAATTCATTCGTTATTTCTCCTTGTTTTATAGTGTTTTTAGTCTGTCCAAATAGTCTTTTATCTCTTCTATTTGGCTAGGTTTATATTGTATCACGTTGTCGGGTAGTTGGTCAACTTGCTTAGGCCTATCCCTAAAAGTATGAACCTCTACCTCAGTGTCTGTATTTTTAGGAGTATGAGATATAGCCCCAAAAATAGCACCACACACAGCATCAGCCAAGTCCTTTGACTTTTTACGTGGGTGGTCAACTCTATCATTTTTCATAATCTTTAATTGTGTCAATTCATCAAACAACAAATCAATTGCTGGCATAGCAAGTCTTTCTTCATATACAAGCATTGCCATGTCCTCGTAGTGCTTCTTTGCAACAGAAACAGTATCAGTCTTCATTCCAACCTGCTTCAACTCATTCTGAATATCAAATGATTGCCAACGGTCAAACGAAACCATTCCGATATCAAACCCAATTCTTCTAAGGTTTTGAATCCACTGCTTAACTTCTGAGAGGTTGACTGGGCCTTCTACCTTTGGCTCCCACCATGCAACTGCATCTACTATTACAATTGGTGCTACCTGTTCATAGTTGTTGATAACTTGAATGTTTACCCATTTTTCTACATGGGCAATTGCAACAGCACACTTGTCATGCTTTTGTGCAAGGTCAGCATGAACATAGTACTTTTTTGTTGGGTCTGGCTTAAACACCTCGTCAAACCTTTTAAAGTTATCCACAGGGTTTCTTAATGTCATACAGGCTCTAACTTTGTCTGCCTGTTTAAAGAATGCATCAGAAGCAAAAGTTGGCACACAGGCAAAGCGCATCATTGCATCTCCAAGATCAGTCATGAATGCAATCATGAAGTCATCAATCTTTCGTGTTGGATTTACTTCCCATGTCGGTCTCTTTAATGCAAATACTCCTGGGTATTTGTATGATGTAATTTGATCTTCATCCCACGAAATTTCAAATGTGTTGTCTGGGCTATCTTCTGGAAGCAATGGGTTAATTGTAAATTTGTGTGTTCTTTCTATGACTTCTTTTTCAGCAACAACATCATCGTATCTTTCTGAAATAAAGTCCCCTGGATATCTTGGGAATGAAAGCAAAACAACCTTACCAAGGTCAGGAAATCGTGAGTCTACTGATCCACGAAAAGCCTTGTAGATATTATCAGCAGTTTTTCCCTGTTCGTTTCCTGTCCCAACCTCAGATGCAAAACCAGAAATCTCATCAAGAACTGCAAGGAGAAGGTTTAGTCCCTCATGAGACTCACGCTCTGAGTGACCAGAGTAGACGGTAATTGATTTATCAAACTCAATCGAATCAGCCTTTGCATAATACTTACCTGCAAACCATGGGGATCTTTCAATCTTTGATTTAAAGCCTTTAAAGAAAACATTCTTAGCCTGTTGAGCGTTAATAGCAACGTTGATTAGATCAATAGCATCTCCAGAGGGCTTACCAAAATATTTTGCTGGGTCTTTTAAGCATAGTAGTTTGTATACGATGTATGAGCATGCTACGGTTGATGTAAAATCTTTTCCAGATCCCTTGCCGAGTTGCAGGATGATTTCGTTCTTTGTGTACTTGTTATAATACTGGGTACCTTTTTCTTCGCCCATAATGTTAACTAGGTCTTCTTTTCTGTAAATCTGACTCATTGCCTCAACAATATCGTACTGAATATCAGATAATGGTGGCTGTCCTAGGTATGCCTCACCCTCAACAAATGTTCTTGCATCTACTGGAGTCTCTTCAAAATGATCGTCTTGAAGCGCCTCAAGAAACTCATTGAACATCGTGGACAACTGTAATCACCTCATTATCCTTTGCAAAAGAAGAG
>JACCDS011317549.1_pt1 | contig 43839 bp, 42 predicted proteins | sample 7446441 | NCBI WGS metagenome assembly JACCDS01 (sample SAMN15323445, study PRJNA562643) | freshwater metagenome | isolation source: river surface water | place: USA:Blue River Watershed | collected 2017-08-17 | reverse complement strand
CTTCATGAATCGAGAAAAATCCAATGAATAGTAACGCTAATCCGATGATAGCTAAAAGGTTATGTATGGACTTTTTCTTTACCCTCCCACCTTCAATATGGTGAAAAGCTAGGAGTGCCCCCACACCCAGCTCCCACGCTCTAGCAAGTGGAGAATAAAATCCAGCCACGCTATCGTGACTTATTAAATAAACGCTGTAAAAAAAACTAATTAAGACTACTGTTAATAGAATAAGTTTGGAAGCCTTAATGAAGGCAACTTGATCAAAAGATATATATTTTTTTATTCCGATTAATAGCAAAGGAAACAGGATATAGAACTGTTCTTCGATACCTAGTGACCATAAATGTAAAACAGGCTTTGTATCTGCCGCAGGGTCAAAATATCCCGCATCTTTCCAAAATAAAAAATTAGCGATAAATACTGAACCGCCAGCAATATATTTACCTAACTTTTGCAATTCTTCAGGAGTCAGAATAATCCATCCATAAAGTAGGCAGATTATCAAAACCAAAGCCAACACAGGAAATATTCGACGTATGCGCCTTGCGTAAAAGCTTTTAAGACTAAATTGACCAATCAGATGTTCTTTAGTAATGATGCTTGTAATGAGATATCCTGAAATCACAAAAAAAATATCGACACCTACAAATCCCCCAGGGACCAATGTTGGAAATGCATGAAATAAAACAACCGGTAAGATGGCCAATGCTCTAAGACCATCAATATCTTTACGATAGGTCAACAAACTCATTTCTTAACCTAGCAACTGATTGATAGCCATAAGGACTTGCTCGACAGTGGGTGGTTCGCCTTTATCACCCAAATTAATAATATTTTCCGACCAATATCCTTCTGTTTTCCAAACAGGGGAATCACAGTACAACTCAATAGTTGGGCACGCTAGGATTGCCGCCAAGTGAGTCAAGCCGGTATCCACGCCAATCGTAAGTTTGGCGCCTGCCACCAAATAAAATGCATCTGAAATAGAAAAAGCAGCAGGGACTATTGCTCCCGGTATGTGGCCAGCCAATTGATGACTGACCTTCTTTTCCTGGTCGGTTCCCCATGGGATGATCACCTTGAACCCCTTGTTACTGAGTACTTGTGCAATCTTAATCCAAGATTGCTCAGGCCAACGCTTACTCTGCCCAGCAGTTGAATGAAAGCACATCACATAGGGGTGGCCCATATCAAAGCCAAGTTGATCAACAGATAAGTGAGAAGCAGTCCTCATTTTTTGCATGAGCACATCAAGATAATTTGCTCTATAAAAAGATGGAGGATCCTCGAGTCTGTCGGGTGGAGGCAAGTCAGACGCGGTTGCTGCCAAAATTCGAGATCTATCTACCGCATGACAGCGAGTTGGTACCATAACAGCTTCACTATAGAATCTGCGAGCGATTGGCTCGTAACCAGAATATTCAGTTTTATTACCGAGTCCAATAATCCTAGCTGTTACAGATTTATTCGCCCAGTAGGCAACTATTGCTGATTTAATTAAGCCTTGAGTGTCGATGATTATGTCGTACCGACTTTTTTGAAGCTCATTCTTAAAAAGAATAAACTCTTGAATAGACTGAATAAATTCTCCATTTTTTAACGCCCTCTTCCAGCGTCTAAAAGCCCAGGGTATGATGTGATCAATGCCTCGAAACTCTGCCGTTGACCTGAGCGGCTCTAGCAAGGGCACATAAGCCTCTTCCACCACCCAATCTATTTGCGAGTCTGGGTAGCGCTTACGCAAATCCCAGATGATTGGCAAGTTATGCAAAACGTCACCCAAAGAAGATAGCTTGACTAACAAAATATTCATTTTTTAATTTTTGAGCAACAAAGATGCTATTTCCTAGAGATTATGGATAAAAATGGCAACTCTTATTCATAGCCATTTGGATTCATGTTTTGCCAACGCCAACTATCTTCACACATACGCTTTAAATCATATCTTGTGGACCAACCCAACTTTTCTTGGGCCAATGAGGCATCGGCATAGAAGGCAGCAATGTCACCCAGCCTTCTTTGAGCACGCCTGTATGGAATGCCAACTCCTGTAGAGTCTTCAAATGTTTTAATCAGCTCAAGGACGCTGTGACCACGACCTGAACCAAGATTCACGGTCAAAGACCCTCGATTACTGAGAAGATGGTCAAGAGCAACCAAATGACCATTGGCTAAATCCATGACATGAATATAATCTCGCACACCAGTACCGTCAGGGGTTGGCCAATCATCTCCATAAATTGATAAAAACTCTCTACGACCGACCGCCACTTGAGTCAATAATGGCATCAAATTATTGGGGACTCCCTTGGGATCCTCTCCAATCAGGCCGCTTGGATGAGCCCCGACAGGATTAAAATATCTCAGGCAAGCAACGGACACATCAGGATTCGACTTTTCCCAATCACGAAGTATCTGTTCACCCATCAATTTACTCCAGCCATATGGACTAGAAGAGCCCAGCGACATAGTTTCTAGATAGGGTATTGGATTGTCAGGGTGATATACAGTAGCCGAAGAACTGTAGACTAAACGATGGCATGAGTAGTCTGACATTACCTCGATCAAGTTTAAAAGTCCATTGATGTTATTTTGGTAGTAACTAATCGGAAATTTCACTGATTCGCCAACAGCCTTAAGCGCTGCAAAATGAATAACAGCCTGGATTGAATATTTATCAAATAAGCGTCTTAACTCATGACTATCTCGAAGGTCACACTCTAAAAAATTAATTTTTTTCCCAGACAACTGATTTAGACGGGTCAAAACTTTAGGGCTAGAATTAGAGAAATTATCAAGTCCTAGCACATCATAATTCTGGCCAAGCAATTCAATCCATGTATGTGTACCAATGTAACCGGTAGCGCCAGTAAGTAGGATCATGACTAGATAAAATATTTTGAATAATTAATTGAGATAGCCTTAGTATATCGAATCGATTGAGATTAACTAAAACTCTATGAAAAATAATGCCCCCATTGTTCTGTATTGCTGCACCTATGCTAAGGATTTATATAGAGTCCGAAGACTACTTGCTAGCATAGAAAAACATAACAAAGATAAACTTCCTGTCTATATCTCCACACCATATCAAGACATGGCCTTATTTCTCGAGAATTTGGCTCAATTTAAATTCACTTTGATTAATGAAGAAGATATCCTCAAAAAAAATCCCCGTATTGATATGAAGCTCTTATATGAGCAACGTGGATGGATACAACAGCAGGTTATCAAATCAGAATTTTGGCGTCTAGAAATCTCGGAAAACTATCTAGTAATGGACTCAGATTGTGTTTTTTTGAGAGACTTCTTTGTTAGCGATTTAATAGCAAAAGATAACATTCCATATTCCGTGATTAATGAGGGTAAAGAGGTACTACAGAGCACCGAGAGATTTGGACCTAAATATGCTCGGGCTGGCTTTATCAAAGATAGAAAACCAATCATGGAGATGATGGGTCGTGATGGAATCATTTATGACTATGGTTACGCCCCGTTCTTGTGGAGCAAAAAAGTCTGGGAGTCTCTAGACCAAAATTATCTGATGCCCAATCATATGAGCCTTTTAGACGCGATTCTACGATGCGACTCTGAATTTACATGGTATGGCGAATCACTACTTAAATATCGAGCCATACCCATTTATCCAAGAAATGAGCTATTCAAACATTATCACTATGAACATCAATATTGGGCAGATAAGTCACTAGGCTATACCGAAGCTATCATCAGTAAAGATTATCTAGGTATCGTTTATCAATCGAATTGGCAGTCCTGGGAAGACTTTGGAAAAGCCAAGAAAAGCTGGGCATCCCGAGTCTTAAAATCAATCAAACGAATGATCAAATACATACAATTTAAACTGAAAACCTTTTAAGAAAAACGCTTAAACAATATATCAACCTGAACTAATCGTCCATTGATTAAGTGCCTCTCACAAAGATCAATGGGCTCATAGGAAATAGCCTGCATATAAGTGATGTAATCCTGAAAATTTGGGGCGCCTTGGTTATATTCCATAATTGGGCACTCTAGATAAATCAATTTACATTTCTCTAAACTTTTTTGAGCCCCTTTCAAAATATCAAGCTCAGATCCTTGTGTATCTATCTTAATCAAATCTGGCAGGGGGAGATTATTCAAACTCACCATAGCATCTAGGGTGTTGGTTTGCTTTTTGCTAGCCTTAATTTTTTCGTAATGACCAGTAGTTTCTTTATAGTAAGAATCACCCGTACCTCCTAATTCATAAAAATCAACTTCGGTGACAGTGGAAGATAGAATTTCTATGAAGTACTTGAAACCGACACTTTCTAAATAAGGTTGATTGGCTGATGAACCATCGAAAAGATAAAAATCAGCCTGCTTAAAGGTCTTACTTAAAGACTTACTCCAATTCCCTCGATTCGCTCCAATGTCATAAATACATGCAATCTTAAGCCCTGATTCGACCTGCTTAAGCAGGCTATATCGTAAACGCCTAGACTCATAATACTGATGAAATTTTTCTTCAGTCTTGGGAAATAAACAAAAAAATAAATCTAGAAGAGGCTTTCTCATATTAATTTTCTGGTTGAACTTTGTCTAATATTTTTCGAACAGCGCCACTTACGTCAATAGGTTCACCTATCGGTTCTTTTAAATTTCTATTTTTCCAATCGAGATAAATACTAACTAAGGCTTCTAATATCGATCTCTGATCTAAAGTTTTAGACATGTAGGTATTTCTATCTAACAAGTACTGATCAAAAACTTCGTTTCTATTTGTGATTGCAAAAATGGGACGTTGAGTCCACAAATATTCATACCACTTCGATGGAATATATTCCGCACACCATTCATAATCGCCATGTAGTAGCAATAAAACATCTGTTTCATGCATTTTTTTCATAACTCTTTCACGCCCCGATAAACCAGTCATTGGATCATATTCGAGCCGCCCCCATGACTTAACTATATCGGCCAAGTCAAGCTCCTCTATTGCTCTTTTTGAATAATCATCTAACGGTGCACCATAAACATCAATGACAATATTTCGTCTCGCCTCCGGGTATTGTTCAAAGAGTTGAGGTAAAACTTTCAATAAGGGGGCCAAAGATCGGTCATTGGCAAGAGAGCCAAAGTGACTCAAATGTAATTGGTCTAAATAATCATGCCTACCATTAATCAAGGGAGGTTCAGCGCCTGGAAGAACAACAAAACCTTTCTCCTTTAATTCCGGATGTCTATGTTTGGCATAACTTAGAGCACCTTCTGTAAACCACCATATATGGTCAGCATCTCTGCAGATTTTTCCTTCTAATCGTTGTAAGAATCTTTTATCGCGCGTCAATCTTCTAGCCGTACCATCATCGTCAACGTTGTAACGGATGACCATAGGATCATGAATTTCCGCAATCCACACTACATTTGTCACTTTTTTCAATAGCCAGGCTGCGTAATGAGCAGACCACGCTCCAGCCGTCGAATAAACCAAATTGACCTTACCTTGCTTAATTAAAAAATATGCCTTAATGAATGCTGGCCAAGTCCATGATGATTGACTGGACAACCCTATCAAAAGACGCTCTAAAAAAATAAAAGGTAATAATGTTAAAGACAATATGGCTGTTACTAACTTGTAGGTAAAGCCACGTCCATAGGTTTTAGCAAACCAGTGCCTGAAATCAAATCGAAGCCCAGATGGGCCCCAGGGCAATAATTGATAATGTGTAAAACGCTGATCTTTGACGCCAGTGACAGCACTAATAACTATAAGCTCTATATTGGCATCTAACAGATAAGGAATTTTATCGGTAATTGTCTGACTGGCCGCACGACCATCCATATTAAAAGCATGGGAAATAATTAACCAGCGTGTATTTTTTATCATAGTAGGCGAATATCTAATTTATCATTCACATTATGCTTAATTTAGATCAAGTCACTTTACTTTGTGTTGAAACAAGATCTCCACAATTGGCACTTTTTGCCATTCAACAATGCACTCAACATGCTCAATTTAAAAAAGTCGTTTTAGCCACTGACCTAAACATTACATACAAATACCCTGAATACGTTCATACAATTCAAACTCCTCACATCCAATCTACGAAAGAGTATTCTGATTTCTTGTTGAGTGACCTAAGGGAACATATTGACGGGACACATGTACTCATCATTCAATGGGATAGCTTCATTATCCACCCAAATAGTTGGAATCCATCATTTTTAGAATATGACTATATTGGCCCGCCATGGCCACACCATCCAGATTATCCGGTAGGTAATGGTGGTTTTTCATTAAGATCAAAGCGGCTCATTAGCGCCTTACAGGACCCGAGAATTCTAAAAGGGCACCCTGAAGATCAATATATTTGCATTCACAATAGAGCCCTTCTTGAAAAGGATTTTGAGATCCAGTTTGCCCCCCTCCATTTGGCCTGCAAGTTCGGCGTAGAACGAGGTATATGGCAAGAAGCATTTGGCTTTCACGGCATGTTTAATTTTGCCAAAGTACTCACCGATGATCAGTTAAATGAGTTCATGAACTGTATTCCCTTTAATTTTTTAGGGGGGCAAGACACCTATGAATTAATCACTGACCTTATTAAGCTCGATAAAATTAGGGCCGCAAAAAAACTTTTGAGTATGAGTCATCCCAAGCATGAGAGAAAATATCGCTATCATCGCATGCACTTCAAACTATGGCTCAAAATGTTATTTCGGACCTTATTAAGACCAGTATCTTGATAACTTAATGGCTTTAAGGCTCAAGCTCCTAGCTTGACATATCAGACGATCTTTCCATGAAAATGGGTAGTCTGGTGCTGATACCAAACCATTCTTAGTAGCTGGCTGAATGAGGTGCTGGTCAAATAAATTCATGACTTTGTTTGGTGAAAATTTATCTGAATAACAATCCCAGTTATTACTAGCGCTCTTCACTCTGTCAAACTCGTTCAGCTGCTTATATAGGCTACTATATCCACTATATAAAAAAGCTTTATGGCCTAAAACATCTAAGTGATGGCGCTGAAGAGACTTTGAGTAAGTCAATACTGGCTTATTACGAATTGAAAATTCTGCACATGCTAAGCCAAATGATTCACCCAATTTTCGCGCATGCAACATGGCATCACATGTATTTATAAATTTTACTTTTTGAATTAAGTTCGCTGTACCTGGCAAGAAAATGACTCTCGGATGTTTGACAAACTCAGTAATATTCATAAATATAAAATGAATATCTGATCTTTTCTGGACTAAATCGAAAATTACTTTTTTTGCAAAAGGCAAGTCAAAACTAGTAGCACCTCCATAACAACCAAAAACTGTTACATCTTTTGATATCCCAAGCTCACTTCTTAAATCCGTATCCACTTTGGGTAGACTGACAATATGTGGGACAGCCGGCACAGCCCCATTACTACAAAATTTAGATAGCCATTCGGAGACAAACGCATAAGCTGAACCATGTACCATTTTCGGATTTTGGGGAAAAACTGCGTGAACCATGGTTGGAATGACCTGAGATACAAGATCATCAATTTCGCCCGACTTAATCACATACATGAGGTCCGCAGAATTAAATTGGGGTAGACGCTCTAACTCTCTCAAATTCTCATAAGGCAGTAATTCGAATTGACCCTTAAATTTCTCAATCACCTTCGAATCATTATCTAAACTATTTTTTTTATATGCCACTATAGAAGAATGATTCAATAACTCTTGGTTAAAATAGGCATAGTCATATAAAGCCACCTCTGTACCACGTACAGATAATTGATTAGTCAGAAAAATAATTTTTTTAGGCATAAAGAATGAAAAAAATATTAGACGTATTTATATTTAATAATGAAATTGAGCTTCTCAAGTTACGCTTGGAGTTCATGGGGCCATATATTGATTATTTCATTATTTCAGAATGTGACAGAACTTTTTCTGGCGATAAGAAGGAATTTACCCTCAACCCCAGTGTTATAAAGAATTTGCCTTATGCTGAAAAAATCATTTTTGATCCAGTCAGGATACACTATCACTCAATCGAATGGCTCATCAAAAGAATCCGATACAAAAATAGGCCAGGCAGGTTTAGCTGGAAGATTCTGGACTATCAAAGAAACAGTGCCGCTGAAATTTTAAGAAAATTCGATAAAGACGATATAGTTTATTTTGGAGACCTTGATGAAATACCGAGTCTCGAAGTACTTCAGAATATTCATACATATCAACTCAACAGTCAGAATCCTGCGTTAGCCTGTCAGCAGTATTTTTATTACTACCATATTCATAACTTTGCCCCCAAAGAAATATGGGCGGGGACAATTGTTACAACATCTGAATACTTAATTAAAAATCAACCGCATACTGTTCGCAGTCAACGCTATGAACTACCTCGAATCCCACAAGGTGGCTATCACCTCTCCTACTTTATGAATGCCGCGATGGTTGGCGAAAAGGTTAGGAATTTTGCAGCCATGGAAAAGCTAGAACAGTATGCCAGCATGACAGATGACGAAATTCAGAGAAAAATTTCTGAAGGCATCGATTTATTTAATAGAAATATTGTTTTTGCGAAAGACACTCAAAATTATGCCTCAATCGATCAGCCACTGATCAATTTACTGGAGAGACACCTACCCAACTGTGCGTAGCTGTTATTTTTTTTCAATAACAAAAGTCATTGAATCAGAGTCCTTAAACACATCAACCCCACAGATACATTTATATTCACTGTAATCAAACTCAGTAGAATCGCATTTATAACAATAATCGGGTAGGCGAGTTCTCTTATAAAGATGAATGGACTTAATTTGATTTGCCAAAGCCAAAACTGCATCAGGATTAAAAAGTGAATTATGTGAAATTTTTTCTGAAATTTCATGCGTGATATTTATGTTTAGCCTCTGATAATGATGAATTCCCAGCAATACAGATAAAGCATTTCCAATGAGCTTCTTCTTTTTAAAAAAAGAATGGGGTCTAGAAATTTCTGATGGATGTGAAGTATGAATATCCTCTAGTATGTAGATACCGCCTGACTTCAACACCTTAAAGCCCTCGATTAAAGCCAAGACTTGATGCTCAGGAACATGAGAGCCATCTTCTATAATTAAATCAAATGCATTCAAACTAAAGAACTGTCTTACCAAATTTACGTCACCCTGGTCCATTTGAAAAAAAACAAACCTGTCATCAACTGGCCATGCCTCTTGATAGGGAAGAATATCTGCACCAAAAATCCTAGCCTTCGGAAACCTATTCAATAGCCATCTAATTGAATTCCCTTTGAAAACACCGATTTCAGCAATAGATTCAAAGTTTTTATTGATGAAATAGCTTTCATAAAAGTCAGTATAGCCATGCCAAAATGACTTGTCGCTAGTGTCTAATATGCTCATAGATTTCTGCCACTAATTTGATTTTTAGCCACCATAACAGTAGCAAAAGTAATGAAAAATATTGTTGCTTCAAAATACTGCTTATAGGAAATTTCAGCAATGATGCCCAACGGAATTAATGCAATACAAAGCCACATACCCATTAAACTGTTTGAGTTCGAATTCTTCAAGCCGAAGTAGATAACTGCAAGTTGAGTTGTTATCAATATCAAAATTCCAGGAATCCCAAAAGCGAGCGTAAAATCAGTCCAACCGCTGTGAGTTTGGCCTGGAACATTGTGCTCTATTCCTTGTTTGTTCAGCATCCCCTTGAATGAGTTATTCACAGAACCATAACCCAAAGGTTCTTGCAAAATGAGACGCCAACCCACCACTGCCCAAGCAACTCGCTCATAAGTATTTCCTGCAACAGCTTGGCCATACTCGTTCAATGGAAAAAGTTCTTTGGCATGAGTCCAACCTTGATGCCTATCAATCTGAATTGATACTTTAATGTCAGCCAAGATACTTTCCCACCCTGGGCTTGCAGTTTTTTTGTGAGATTGAGCTAAGAGTAAATATAAGAATAAAAATAAGATTGCTACTAAGGTATACCTACCCCAAAATTCTTTTTTTGAAAAAATTCGGTACAACAGCCATAGCGCGAACAAGGCAAAGAGCCCTAGGCTGATAATCATGCCATTTTTGCTTGATGAGACCAATGATGATGTCGCTAATATAAAACAACTTAATAATAAAAAAAATGTTAGCAACCATGATTTAAAAGTAAATTTTTTATCTAGCAAATCGATCAACTTAGCCAAACAAAGCGCTATCGCTATTGAACCAAAAAAAGCTGCCTCAATTTTGTTAAATAAAAATCTTGAGACAAACTCATTGGGGATAATTAAAGCTCCTTTTTCAATGCTTCGATAAAAATATATTACCAAGTTAATTAGAGGTGTTATGGCCACGCTGGCAATAAAAATACTTTGCGCCAAAAAGTTATCTCGTACAAGCAAGCCTAGCGCCAATGCTATGATGGCACCACCCATAGTTCTGATCCACAAACTCTTCATTTCTTTTAACTGCAGACTTGAGTCGAGCGAAAATAAAAAGAAATGAATGATGACCCACATAAACAAACTGAACAGTATTAATAGTGGAATATTTTTTTTTAAAAAAAATATTTTTCTTTCGGATATCAAAAAAATGACTGCGATACATAAAGCTATAAAGAGCAGAATGTTTCTGACTGCAATGGTTCCAGGCAGTACCCAAATAATATTTAGCAAAAAAAAACACGCGATTAACAATATGGATGCCAGTTGATTAATTCTCACACCAGAGATCATTAGCATCTCCCATAATTATCTTCAAATCGCACAATGTCATCCTCACCTAAATAGTCGCCAGATTGGACTTCAATCATCTCTAAATCTGTATGACCTGCATTCTCTAGGCGATGTTTGGTGCCTAAAGGTATGAAGGTCGATTGATTTTCTGCGAGAAGAAAAACGCTATCACCATTCGTTACTCGAGCGGTTCCCTTAACCACTATCCAGTGCTCAGCACGATGATGATGAAGTTGCAAACTAAGACTCGAACCAGGCCTAACAGAAATATGCTTTACCTGAAAACGATTACCATGATCTAAGGACTCATACCACCCCCAAGGTCTATAGACCCTGTGATGTGATACAGCCTGACTTAAACCATTTTTTTTGAGGGTTGTAACTACATTCTTCACCTGCTCTACTTTATCAACTGAAGCAACCAGAACAGCATCAACGGTGTCAACGATAATGAGATTATTCGTACCCAAGGCAACTACAGCTCGATGCGGTGCATTAATGTATGTATTGCTACTTTGCACTGTGATACCATGACCATTGATACGATTACCACTGTCATCTGATGGTATTAGATTGGCTACGGCATTCCAACTACCTACATCACTCCAAATGCCCTGAAATGGAAAGACAGCGACCTTATTAAAGTGTTCCATAACCGCATAGTCAATAGATTCTGCACGACAATTAAGAAATTGCTCACGCTCAGGCCTTATGAAATTACCATCGGATACAGATTGCTTCATCGCAAACTGGCACGAACTTAAAATATCAGGCGCATGCTTTTCTAAAGCCATACGTAAAGTAGAAGCCTGACATAAAAAAATACCAGAATTCCAAAAAAAATTGCCCGATAGCAGCATTTCTTGAGCTTTTTCTAAATTAGGTTTTTCAACAAACCGTTCCACATAAAATCCATGTCTAGATTGAGCTTGAAATAAACTAGCCCCTAATTGCTTCCCATGCTGTATGTAACCATAACCCGTAGCAGGAAAATTAGGTTGCACGCCAAAAGTAACAATATAGCCATTATTAGCTGCAGCAATTCCTGACTCAACCGTTGCCAAAAAGAGATCTATATCTGGAACATAATGATCCGATGGTAAAAAGAGCATGAGATCGCTATCGTCAATATCATCAGAGAATGCCGCTATCGCCATAGCAGCAGCTGTATTACGACCTTGCGGCTCTAATAAAATTTTAGCTTCGGATATATAACTGTACTTATTAATTAGTTCTTTTATAAAAAATCGATGTTCTTCATTAGCCACAAACCGAACAGTACCGAATGCCTCGACTCTTTTGAGAGTCAAATCTAGCAAACTATCCCCCTTAATAAGAGGAACAAATTGTTTAGGAAAAGATTCTCTAGATAGAGGCCACAATCTGGTTCCTGAACCACCACAGAGCACAACAGGTACTATCTTGGACATAAATTTTGATAATCGATTAATAGATTAATTAATTTTTTAATGCAGACTTTTTTAACAGAATAACGAAATAAAAGCCTAAAACTTAGGAGCACTTGCCCACAAAAGACCATCTCGATCTTTTGAGCTAATAATAAGATCAACTTCAACTTTCGGCCATTCAATTGCCAAACCAGCATCATTCCATAAGATACAACACTCACTTGCAGCATCCCAGTAGTCTGTAGTTTTATACATAAACTCTGCTTCATCAGATAACACTAAAAATCCATGAGCAAAGCCCTCGGGAATCCATAACTGTTTTTTATTCTCTGCGGACAACTCTACCCCGATCCATTGCCCAAATGTTCTCGAGGACTGACGCAAATCTACTGCGATATCATATACGATACCTAAACTTACCCTAACTAATTTACCCTGCGTGTGTTGTGTCTGGTAATGCAAACCTCTAAGAACACCTTTTTTTGATTTTGAGTGATTATCTTGTACAAACTTAATTTCACGACCTATTGCTTGATTGAAATCGTGTTGATTAAATGACTCGAAAAAAAAACCACGATCATCACCAAAAACTTTGGGCTCAATGATGAGGACATCAGGAATGGAAGTAGGAGTGATTTCTATAGGCATAGCTTCTTTTAAATTTTCTCTGAAATGATTTTTTCCAAATACTGGCCATACATATTCTTTTTGAGTGGCTTCGCTAATCGCATGACATCTTCAGCACTAATCCACCTTTGTCGATAAGCAATTTCCTCAGGACAAGCGACCATTAAGCCCTGACGTTTTTGTAGAGTTGCAATGAAGCCTGCTGCTTCCAGTAAAGAATCATGAGTTCCAGTATCCAGCCAGGCATAGCCACGACCCATGATCTCTACTTGTAACTGATTCATTTTTAAGTAGGCCTCATTGACCGTGGTAATTTCTAACTCTCCACGAGCACTAGGTTTGATGGACTTAGCAATTTCACAAACTTGTTCATCATAAAAATAAAGTCCTGTTACTGCATAGTTACTCTTAGGTTGACTCGGCTTCTCTTCGATACTCATTGCTCGATGATTCATATCAAATTCAACAACGCCATAACGCTCTGGATCATGGACGTGATAAGCAAAAACAGTGGCACCCTTTTCTCTTTGGTATGCCGATTCCAATTGATTAACGAGATCATGACCATAAAAAATATTGTCCCCCAGGACTAAGGCAGACAAATCATTCTGAATAAACTTTCCACCAATAATGAATGCTTGCGCTAAGCCCTCGGGATAGGGTTGTACTGCATATTGGATACTAAGACCCCATTGTGATCCGTCACCCAATAGTTCGGAAAACCGGGGCGTATCTTGTGGGGTTGAGACCAACAAAATATCTCGAATACCCGATAGCATTAACGTAGTGAGCGGATAATACACCATCGGTTTATCGTAGACCGGCATCAGTTGCTTTGAGACTGCCTGAGTCACTGGGTACAAGCGTGTACCTGAACCACCAGCGAGAATAATCCCTCTACGTTTTTTTGCTGTTGTCATATAAAACCTTATTGCTTGATTAATTCAGCATATTGATGCACATAGGCTGCAACTTCTGTTTGCCAATTCTGTAATTGTAGCGGTGACGGATTTTCAGGATTAATTACAGACAAATAATTAGCTAGTTTTTTATTACACAAACGCGAGTTATAGGGTCTAGGTGCTGGCAAAAGATAGTCAGTAGCAGGTATGGGTAATACATTTTCTAAAGCCACTCGTGTTGGCATTTTCATATCTTGTATGAGACTAATTACAAATTGAGCTAGGCTATGCCAAGATGTATGCCCATGAGGAACTGCATGATAGATGCCAGATTGTCTACTTACAGGTGAATGTTGGTGGCTCACTAACAATGATTTTGCTAGACGTGCCAAAAAAAGTGCGGAAGTTGGTGCGCCAACTTGATCAGCAACTACCGATAAACGATCCCTCTCCCCGGCCAAACGTAACATGGTCTTGATAAAGTTGCCACCATCACCGTATACCCAGGAAGTTCTGAGAATGTAATAGGTCGATGTCAGTTGGGGCACTTCAAATACATCTATGATGGCTCGCTCTCCTGCCAATTTACTTTGACCATAGATACCTAGCTGGGCTACAGGGCCAGTCTCATCATCTTCTTGATGGGGATTTTGCTTCCTATCCCCAAATACGTAATCCGTCGAATAATGAATCAATAAGCCATTTGACTGACTGGCTATAAATTTAGCCATTGTTTCAGGTACGCGGGCATTGATGGTAAACGCGAGAGCTTGCTCATCCTGAGCTCTATCGACTGCCGTATAAGCCGAGGCATTAATGATGATTTGTGGCTGGTATTGCTTCAAAACATCATGTAAAGCATCCATATTGCTAAGATCACAATCTTGTCGACCTAAGTAAATAATATTGTCTTGCTCTTGCAATACCTTTTGCAGCTCACACCCTACCTGCCCATCTTTACCAAAAATAAGTACTGTCATGAATAAATCAGATAGCGAAACACTGGAATTTACTGTTCATACTGTTTAATAAGCCACTCACGGTAAGAACCACTTTGTACGCCTTCTACCCAAGATGAATGATCTAAGTACCACTGCACTGTCTTTTGAATACCTGTCTCAAAAGTTTCGGCAGGCTTCCAACCTAGTTCGCGCTCAATCTTGGTGGCATCAATGGCATAGCGTCGATCATGACCAGGTCGATCTTTGACAAAAGTTATTTGATCTGCATAGGAAGCTGAAGCTTTAGGTCTTAACTCATCCAAAATAGAGCAGATCTTTTGAACGACTTCAATATTGGCTTTTTCATTCCACCCACCCACGTTATATGTTTCTCCTAAACAACCCACTTCAAGAACTCGGCGAATCGCTGAGCAATGATCTTTGACATACAACCAATCTCTAATTTGCTCACCATCCCCATAAATAGGTAGTGGTTTACCAGCCAGGGCATTGAGGATCACCAGTGGAATCAATTTCTCAGGAAAATGATAGGGTCCATAGTTATTGGAACAGTTGGTTGTGAGCACTGGCAAACCATAGGTATGGTGCCAAGCACGAACTAGATGATCTGATGCTGCTTTTGATGCAGAATAAGGACTATTAGGCTCGTAGCGATTGGTTTCTGAAAAAGCGGGTTCATTAGCCTCTAATGTGCCGTAGACTTCATCAGTGGACACATGCAGAAAGCGGAACGTATCTTTTTTCTCTAAAGGTAGACCTACCCAATAAGCTCTAACTGCTTCAAGTAAATTGAATGTACCGACCACATTCGTTTGAATAAAGTCCCCCGGGCCATGAATCGAACGATCCACATGAGACTCAGCGGCAAAGTTAATCACAGCGCGAATCTGGTGTTTTTTTAATAAAGACAGAACTAATTCATAATCGCCAACATCACCTTGGACAAAGTGATGTCTCGGATCATTTTGTATAGGTGATAGAGTCTGTAAATTACCTGCGTAAGTTAATTTATCAAGATTGACAAGACCTTCGGCAGTTGGAGTAGCAAGCCAATCCAAAACAAAATTACCCCCGATAAAACCCGCGCCACCTGTGACTAAGATCATAAAAAACCATTCCTTTCTGATTTGATTTTCGCACACCATGAGATGAGAAAAGTTTTGTTCCCCGGTAATCCGGGGAACAAAAACACATGACAAATTGTTAAAGAGCAGTAATACAGCAACAAATTTATATAAGTCAAAAAATAGTAAGTTACTGATTAATATAAATTTTTAGTCATTTCGTTTCTTTTTCTTTAGTATCTTCAACAGACTTCACATGATTCTCAATGACATGCTGGTCAAGGCGTGCTTTACGGTATTTCATGAATTGCCCCAATAGGTTTTGATAACGGTTTACTTCCTTGATTAATAAGTCATCTTGAATGTCACTTTCACGCTGCTCGCGTCGCTGTAGAAAAAACCAAGATGCCATCGCCACCCGAATCTTAGGACGTAATTCATCAAAACGAATTTTGTAATAGAGGCTTGCCGCATATTCCAGAAGGACCTCTTCAACTTTTTTGCGCTGCTGTTGCCATGCCGGATCTAATCCTGCGCCAGTGGTCATAATCAAGGGCACACCGTAATCATTCCCAATAAACTCATTTAAGCCTTCAAATAAGGCTTTGTAGATACCGAATACGGTTTGATAATTTTTCATACCTTGGCAATTCTGATACAGATGAAGATATAACTGATAACGCCATTGTGGCAGCTTTAAATCTTTTTTTGCAAATTTAGTATTGGGTTCTTTTAAGAATTCCGGAGCGTAGCTGCGATATGGATCGGGAACTTGAATCAGTTCAGCTACAGCAATGGGTGTTAAGAGCATAAAGATGCCGTCTTGACGAACAATTAACCTCAACTTCAATCGCTCCATGAGCCAATAGCTATTTACCAAACTATCGGCTAGGGATTCTTCAATGGCATCGCAGGATTCAATGCCTTGTAGATTTCTTTTTCAAGACGGCGGCGCTCCGATGCATCCTCAAATGGAAGGATTTCGGTCTTTGCATATCCCCCATGTTTGACTGCATTCATTGCAGAGATAGATTTACCCATGAGACTTCTTGGGCCCGTACGTCCCAAAATATTGATTTTCATGATTCACTCCTTTTTAAAAGTCAGGGGTGATTGAGCCAGAATTTATTAGACAAAAGTCCGGGAAAAATTATTTGTTGACCTCTGTCCAAGACGAACGTTTTAACCGATTAACTATCGTAAAAATCGATGGCGCCTATACGCCTTCCACCATTCGAGCCTACCGAGCTGATTTCAGTGATTTCATCGACTTCTGCCATGATAGAAATGCCAATGCTCTCCCTTGAAAGCCTCATTTAGTTGTGCAATATATTGCAGACCTCACTGACAGCGATAGATCTTCAGCCAGTATTCGCAGAGCTTTTTGTGGACTATGAGCCATTCATAGACTGAACCGTTTTGAAGACCCGACCAAAGATCTCGATGTCGCTCTTGAGATGCGTAGAATGCATCGCAAGCTAGGCCGCTCATCTAAACAAGCTACTGGAATTAACGCTGACACTTTAGGAGAGTTGATATTAGCAACTGAAGATTTTATTAGAGTTAGGGATCGGGCTTTATTGCTGGTTGCCTATGACACGCTATGTTGACGCAGTTAACTAGTCTCTCTGCAAGTCAAAGATGTCAAAATCAATATGAAGAATGGTGTAGAGACATCATCTATTCTTCTAAGGAAAAGCAAGACAGATCAAGACTCAACAGGCAAGTGGTTGCACTTAGGCGAAAAAACTCACAAAGCTTTAGCAGAATGGATAAAAAATCTTCCAGAAGGACATGAGATGCTTTTTACGGGCTAAACCGAGCCTTAGATACAAGCTCACAAATTGGTCTAGGACAGATTAATCGTATCTAAAAGAAAATTGCTAGGAAAGCTGGATTAAATTAATCTGAGATTGCGAGCATCAGTGGACACTCAATGCCAGTGGGAGCAGCTCAGGATCTTCTCAATTCTGGGCTTAGTATGCCCAATGATTAGCAGCGTGGAAGATGGTCAAAAACTGACACGGTAATGAGGTACGTAGAGCATGTCTAATTTGGAACTTAACACTTTAACTTAAATACTTTTAGTCAATTAGGAATGAAGATCTAAAAAGTAATAACTCTGAGAAGAATGCCGACCCCATCAGCCAACCAGTCAGCCCACTCTCCAGAACACCACCCGGTTAGCTATTGAATAGTTTCAATCAGGCCACCATACATCAATAAACCCAGAGATAACTTGGTAATAGATTTTGGATAGTCCAATATACCAAGACCACTTATACAAAAGAAAGTGAGGACATGCTGCGCTTTATCCCACCAATCAAATAATCCAGACGGCAAATAAACAGTGGGAGTGGCACATAAAAACCAAATACAAAACAGGAGAGCCAGAAAACAATCCTAATGAAAGAAATGGCTATCCCCATAAGTACGGATGCGCTCTACATCCCCAAATGATTAATGACCGCCACCCTTCACAATTACCAAAATACCTTTCCAAATGATCCATAGATCAAGTCGAAGTAGGCCGAAAGAAGAACGCTTGAGATACTGGTCAACATACTCATATTCATAGACGGGATTGCCCATCTCTGACGTGCCTTTATTGATATGGCCCAAGCCTAAAAGACCACCACGCAATAAGAAACGGGTTACATTTCCCTGCGCACAATCGCGTTCATAATGCAATACCGACAAAGGTCGAGGACCCACTATACTCATATCACCCTTGAGCACACTCCAAAACTGAGGCAACTCATCTAGGTAAAATTTTTTAACAAATTGACCGACATAAGTGCGACTATCAGGAGTCCACTCAGCCGAGTAAGCAATCCAGTCGTGACGCATAGCGCCCTCAGGTTCAATGTATTTGGTCTTAATTAAACGAATCTTATATTTAGGAATAACCTTCCCAGCACTTACTCCGTTGTAGTAAAAAAACATAGGCCCAGCATTTTCTGGAATTAACCAACCTTCAATCAAAAAAGCCAGCTTCAGCAATAACAAAATTGGAGCAGAAATAAGCAAAAAGATTAGCGCCACAACCTTATCAAATAAAACTTTGAAAAATCGTGGCGGCAAAGTCTCCTTCAATTCAAAAATATGAGGATATTTTTTTAAAATTTCCGAGGTAGGAGGTGTATAGGGAAAGGCCTCAGTAGGCTCAATGACTTTAGATTCCATAATTAGCAAACTTTAAAAAAATGATGAATTATTGCCACTCTTCAGGGTAGCTTTTCTTCCAATCAGCAAAAGCGCTATCAAGCGAATACTGAAATTGGTAGCCATGCTCAAGCAAATAAGTAGGTAAGATATTATTAGAGCGAACAAGCTTTCGAATGCGTACCGGACTAAATGGATGCTTGATGCCAAGAGGTTTTGCTACAGCATCAATACAGTATGCGATGCACATGAGAGCTTTATAGGGTACAGTTGGAACAAACCTTGTAATTCCTTGTGTTTTACATACTGCTTTTACATACTCACCAATACTTGGGCCGGGGTTCATCGTCATATTAAACAGACTTACAGTCTCCCCATTTTTCTTTTGCTCCTGTAGTACCCACCACATTGCATTACAAAGCTCCTTAACATAAACACCCGCTTTACGTGTAGATTGATTACCCATAAAGAAAAAATAGCGATGAATAACTGCTCTTATCAGACGAGATACATTCCCGCCTTCACCTGGACCAAAAACCACACCAGGCCTAACAATTACCAAGCGGCGATTATTCGTATCTTTTGCTTGCCAAATTTGATGAATTTTCTCTGCTGCCAACTTAGATGCACCATAGGCAGTAACCGGAACAGGAAGGGTTGACTCATCCTTAGCAGATTCAGATACTCCATACGGAGATATTGAGCTGGTAAAGATAATATTTTGACAACCAACTTTTTCTGCAAATTTACATACATTTTCAGCTCCAAGAATATTAGTTTCGAAATATTCAAAATCTTGGTGCCCAGGCTCACGATGAATTGCGGCAAAATTTACCACCAAATCAATATTATTTGGCGTGAATTCTTGATTAATGACTTTCTTTACATCACCTAAGATCAATTTAACTCGGTTTTTATCAGCTTTAACTTGCGGGGATAAAGAATCTTTGTCAAATAAAAAAATGTTCCCCGCTAACCCGTTATTTATTAAAAATTGGCAAAAGTGGGTGCCAATAAATCCAGTCCCACCAAAAATGACTACGTTTTTCAAGAATTTTTTTCCCAGTAATATTTATTCATACTTAATTTTTTTATGATGCTGAGGGGAAGATATTTTGAATTTAACCCGAATTTAAAAGCAGTTAATTTAATAAAATTTCTGAAAATGCAGAAAGGGTAAAGCCAGCCATTTCTCCAACCGAGAAACTTCAGCTCCGAGGTCACGAACTTAAGCCCCTCACCACCTGCGCCACCAAACTTATGTCGAATCCATGGCTCCTTGTTATGAAAGACCCCCATATCAAAATATCGCTTAAATTCTTGTGTAATTGTGTAATTGTGAGAATGAAAACAAATTGCATCGGCAGCATAGGCAATATTCCAACCCAAGGTCAGCATTTTAGCGGCAACGAACATATCCTCTGCGAAAATTATACCCCCAGGAAATCCCCCGGAAGCACTCAACGCATCCTTGCGATAAGCGGCAAAAGAATTAGATATAAAAGCGGTCTTGATCCCCAAAACAGATGCATCCTGAATGGTTTTGATTTGACTAATATTCGGGTAATTAAAAATTCTTGCATGCTGAGCAAATAAATTTGCATCTAAGTGTGGGATTTGCCTTCCGCAAACAGCTCCTACGCATGACTCCTTAAAGGGGGACATTAGTTTACGAAGTGAATCCTTGCCAGATAAATAAGCATCCTGAGTCATAAATACGTAAAAGTCATATCCAGGCTTTGTATCAACAACATATTGCCTAGTTGATCCGTGATCAAATTCTTTAGTTGGAATTGAAAATAGCTCGGTGTATTTGCCGGCTAACAAATCAATCGTATTATCAGACGAACTTGAATCTACAATATACAAATCAAAATCTACATCCTGAATTTCTAACGAATTAATCAACTTCTCAATTGTTTTCTCGCCGTTGTATGTCGGGACAATACATGCAATTTTTTTTGTTGGCATTATGGAGTTCATATCATAATGGCAGGCTTACCAACACGACAATAAACGCCGTATTCATCGTTAATTACTCCATAAGTAGGATAATTAAGGAAATTATTAGGAAAAACATTATGGTCTCTTACATTTACTCCAAAAGGCGTGAAATGGAAAACGGCGGATCTTCTTGTCATTCTCGAATTAATTGCCTTCATGCCACCATGTAATAGCCCAGGGTGCCAACAAACAACATCTCCCTTTTTGATTATGACTTGCACCGGTCTAATCTTATTTTGAATTTTTTCTGTCATAAGATCAAACATTAATTGCACATCCCGGTTGGCCTCTTCAAATACAGCCCCCAACTCCTCTTCACTAGAATAATAATTTTGTGAACCAGGATAATAAATCAGGGGCCCAGCATCTAAATTAATATCCTCCAGCGCAACCCAAACGCCAACAAAAAGATTAAAAGGCCTGGTCCAAAAAAATGGGGTATCTATATGAGGCTTTTGTTGGGTGCCATACTTAAACGATAGAGAGGTATAAATCATAGACTTCGCACCAAAAAAATTGCTAGCCACATCATGAAATTCTTGTTTTCCACCAATCTCTCTTAGCGCTGGAGACTCTAAATGCAAGTTGGCAATTCTGTAATTCCTACCATTCTCATCATACAAACTACATTTACTATTCTTTAATAATATTTCAAACTGATCGTATTCTTCTAATGCCCTATTACACAATTCTTCTGGGATGGCCTGAGAAAATTGTATTAACCCCGACTCGGGGAAAATATTATTATTAACCCTCGGCTTAACTCTAAAACTAAAATTAGGTTTTTTAAACAATCTTATATAACGAGGAAAGTCTAAATAATGGTTATAAGGTGACAATTTATTCATGATTTTCTCTCCAATTTTGTATTTTTAACTGCCTGCAAAAATCCATGGGAATTCCTTCTATCGGGCTCTAAATGGCACCCTTCAGCCCATTCATTCCAAGCATTAATGAATACAATATTTTCCTCGGGTTTGTATGAGCTAACATTATTGACTGAGTGTGAGAGCCATTTCTCAAAGAGTGAAAAATCGTTATTCTGAATAATAGTAGGGGAGCTTCTTCTAGCAGAATTATCCCAAGAGGGAAATACACATGGAAATTTTGTATATTCAGTTGGCCATTTTTTTTGAAGCGCTAAATAAACTAATTTACTATAATCAATTCTGTTTATAGCAGTAATTCTTGTTTTAATAGACTGATAGATTTCCGAGGGAAGAATTTTTTCTGCAACCCATTTAATCACGGAACTAAAACTGGAAGAGGCTGGAAAATCCTTTTTGTTTGGTTGAAAATCTACAATCGCATCAAACCCCTTTTTTATAATTTCCCGATCAGTCATTGTTGTAAACCCATTTTTTACCCCAGCAATATAGATACCTCCAGGAAAGGAAATTGCACATTCCTTTCTCCATAATAAGATCATCTGTTCAAGGTTTGGAATTACATCCGGCCTGTAAATTAAAATTAGTGGCTTTTCGCCAACTTTGTAATATCGATCATCTGATATTATTCGGACAAGGTAACGTATGTGATCAAGAGCATCATCAAGGGAATAGTCTTGTTTGATTAGAACCTCTCTTTCCATGCCATCCCATGCTCGAGTCCAGTTTTCATTTGCCCAACAAATACAAAATGGAAGATCGGGTTTGCCACTTTTTATAACATCATTCAGAGGCTGCTCCAATAAAAGTTTTCCGTTAAACCAATAGTGGTAATAACAAAAAGCATCAACTCCATATTTTTTGGCCAAATCAGCTTGACTAGCCCTAGCTTCAGGAAGCCTTAAATCATAAAACCCAAGATCAGCCGGTATTTGAGGCTGATAATGACCCAAAAAGCGAGGTTTTGCAGATGCTACATTGGTCCACTCCGTAAACCCCTTTCCCCACCAAACATCATTCTCAGGGATTGGATGGAATTGTGGTAAATAAAATGCGATATACTTTTGGCTCATATCTATTTTTTCTTAAAAAATAACTTGAAAATAAAATAAAATAAAAATAATGATTTTGGAGCATGCTTTTTAATTAGATTAAATTTATCTGCTTCAAATTCATAATCTCGGCTTACATAACTTACTCCCCCAGGAGACCATTCACAAAATATTTTATTTACATACGAAAATTTAGTATTTTTACTCCAGAATTTAGCTATGCTCCAAGCATAGTCTGAAAGTATTGGATACTTTAAAGAATATGGGTTATTCAATATATAATCTCTTTTTAATAATATTGCTTGATGTGGAATATTTCTAAATAATAAGCGGTATCCAATAAATCCTGGCTTCCAAAATTCAACTTCCCCGCCTATTGTAATCCCGCCCACCAGCAAATCTAAATCAGAAGAAAATAGCTTTGCAGCCCGAAATAAATCTGGATGAATAATATCATCAGAACCCATAAAAAAAATAATATCGCCAGTTGAATATTTAACACCTTTATTGAATGCATCATAAATTCCAAAATCTGAATCACGATGATATATAATTGGTAAATTCGAATGATTAACTAAAACATCTTTAATACAATCACTGGAGTTATTATCAACAATAATAATTTCATAACAATAATTTATATCATTAAAATGATCTAAACAGTTGTCTAATAATTTACTTGAATTGTATATTGGTATTATTATACTAAGCTTCAATTAATTACTTTCTAGTCTTTAATACATTTATTGATAAAATTAAAATGTTTGCCAATAAATACCACTTAATCTTCCCGAATGCATATGGTAAATCTATGAATAGCAATGGAAAAAGGAAAAAATAAGGCACAAAATAAACAGAGCCATTATTTAAAAAAAAATTTCTAATATAGCCAGTAAAATATCCCAGAATACAGCATAGCAAAATAGAAAATATTCCAACGGCCATTACACTCACAAAAATTAGTCTCGTATTTGGAGCTTCTAAACTTTCGTAGCCATAGGCATGGTAATGGGCAATTTGACCAATATTTTGATGATGTGGATCCCCACCAAATAGCTTTACTAGAGAGGGGAGTACGACTTCAATTAACCCCCAAAGGCCCTGTATTGGGCTAATAAAATTGATACCATTTAACGAATAAAAATAAATATCAGATGTTTGAATAATGCGAAATATAAGTAGATCAACAATATCAGATATACCACTGATATTATACCTTTTTACAGCAACTATCGAGAAAACTAGTATCAAAGTTATAGTTATAGGGGCATAATATATTAGTTTAACTTTATATTTTTTGTTAGCCACATATTTTGATAGTTGCCATATTGCCAGCAACATCAAAACAGAGCCAATTTTTGATCCAGAAAATACACCATCTATAAAGTAAAGTGCAATTAGTATTTTTGTAGTTAAAGTATATCTGCCATTATTCTCTGAGTAAAATTTATAATACAAAAGTGATATAAATATATACTCACATGATGAATTAATTGCGGAATATAACACTCTATCATTACCAAAATATTCAACCAAACGACTTTCATCGTATAATAATGGAATCCCCCAAATATAATACTTATATATTAACATTATGGTCAAAATTAATAGCGCAAAAAATTCATTATAACTAACTAAAATTTTGATCCCGCCCCTCCTTTCCATTGCATATTTTATGAACAAAAAGTATGCAATTGTTCCAATTATGCTAATAAAAAAAACTGAACTATTTATCGCTTCATTTATGTATAAAATAGTTAAACAAGCAACATCCACCGATCCGACTAACGAAACTAAAGTTAAAGTATCAAAAATACCAGAGTTAGAATTTTTAATAATTACCAATAATAAAGTTAGGCAAGATAATAATGTTAATATATAAATTAATAATCCATTATTTTCATACAATAGCAGTATAAAATCTGGTAATTTCATTATTATTTATTTAATTTCGGTATTTTTAAATTTTTATAACTTATAAAATATTTTATATTTCGCCTTACATTTAGCTAAATATTTTTTATTATTGTCAAATATTTTTTTCCATAATCTTTAAGTTTAATCTCGTTTAATGACATTTGCATTTCTGCTTCCATCTCAATGACAGCGCTTGAGTTGCAGTGCTTTAATAGAATTTTTGCCAACTGGTAGGCATCATCTGCCTTAAAAAAATCCGCCTCAGGATATTGCTCTTTATGAACCGGTATCTCTGAAAGAATCATTTTTTTTCCTGCACTTTTGCATTCTTCAACTGTTGTACTCCAACCCTCAAATAGAGAAGGATTTATTACCGCCATACTAAAGCGCATAAGCACAAAAACTTCAGAGTATGAAATTAAACCAAGGATTTGAAATTGATTACTACAAGCTTTATCTTGAATAAATTTTACAAAATTATTAAAAAACTCAGGATTCCGGTGGTCATATGTCATCCCCGTGCAAACAATATTAACCTCAATTCCACGTCTTTTTAATATCCTTACTGCCTCAGCTATTACTATATGATTTTTATGTATCCAAAACTGATTTGGGACGTAAAAATATTTAGTCTTTATATTATATTTTCTCTGAATCTCATTAAAATCTAAATGATTTAGCCTCCAATAATTTTTACCAACTTGAGACACAAATTTAAGTACTGCTATCTTCTCTTTTGCATTTGGATGCATAATCAACAAATCTTTTGCAGCATCTTCACTACTTACTATAATTCGATCTGCTCCATGTATAATTTTCGCATAACTAATATTCCTTCTATTTACTTCGCTCGGCTTAAACATTTCAGGAAGATGCATATGCTGAAAATCTGGAATCCAATTTATTAATTTTATTTTTGGTAGATAAATAAAATCTGAATGTGAAACCACATTTATTTTATAAAACCAGCACAATGGTAGGGCTGCCACATCAATATTTAGGATCTTATTTAGACCTCTCCATAAAAACCAATACGGATGGTACCTTCGCAACATTGATGTTCGTATTACTTTTATACCGGTCTTTTCCACATCCATCATGTTCAGAATTGACTGATCAATATTGTTTGGTATAAATAAGTACAGAGCGAAATCTGATTCCTCAGCAGCCGAAATGCTTGCAAATAAATTCTTAAAGTAATTGACCCCCCCCATCCAACCCCTTGTGGGAATTAGAAAAAACCCAACTCGCGTCATTCACACCCCTTGTGCCATAATGCATACTCTGCCAGTCCATCTGTCAATAGCTTTTGTGGATTCCAACCAAATGCCTTAGACTCAGCATTGTCAGACCAATAATGGCGTGGATCTCCAATGCGAGACTTTCCATTAAACTTAATATCCCCCTTAAACTCAAAGTGAGATCTCAAAAAATTGAGTACATCTTTAATTGTGTATCGGACTCCGCTACCACAGTTCATGAGATGTGGCATTTTTCTATTTTCCTGCATTGCTACCATATAAAATAATTTTGCTACATCATCAATGTGAATAAAGTCTCTTGTTTCATTGCCGTCACCCCAAAATTCAGCCACACCCTCTTGGTTAAACTTAACACAGGCATCCCAAAGTAATTGTTTTCTTAAGCCGGCTCCATATACTGAAAAAAGTCTTATTATCGAAACATTTAGTCTGTAGTGTTTTCGATACAATTCACATAAGGTCTCGGCCAATAACTTATGCCGTCCATAAGCCGATGAGGGGGAGGCAAAGGTCGAAATTTTTATAGGCTCATCAGGGCAACACCCTAATGCAGCTGGACTTGACGGATAGATAAAGTGAGTGCCAGGATTATAGATTCGGAGATATTCCAAAATACTGTAAGTTCCACCAACGGTATCGGAATAATCTGCGTCTAAATTATTAGCAGACTTAGCTACTGAACCGCCCCCTGCGCAATGTATAACTAAGTCTAATGTTTCATCATCGCAGAATTCTCTGATAGCGTTTACAGATACATCTGAGGAAATCCATTTACATATTCCATATTGGTCCTGTTTTTCGTCATCCCATAGTCCGCGGCCAATACCAATTACCCTATAATTATTTGCAGAGAAATACTTTGCTAAACTTCTTCCAATGAAACCTCGAGCTCCGGTAATTAACACTGTTTTCATTAATCTGCCTTGCGTTTCCCATCTTCAATGGTGCCAACATCAATATAAGGCAAACTCCAAAGCAATAAAGATTCTTCATCTTTGTTCAAAAAAATCAATCGACCATCTTTATCTCGAGCTTCTCTAAATTGATTCCTTACATACCCCTCTTCGCAAGAATACGCCCTTAAGGGTGGGCTCATAAATTCATTCTTTACAAAAAAAGCATTATTTCCGGCGCTATTACAACCTATGAATGTATACCCTTTATGATTTGCCAATTGACACATCGCCTTTAAAGATGCTCCGTAGTAAATGCCAGAAAAGTGTGCATTTTCACGCACAAATGCTGGATCGTAAGGAACGGTAACTGCTTTTTCGCTACCGTAACGGGCGTTGTATTCAGTAATTACTATAGCCGGACTCACAACATTAATTGCATTCCATACCCAGTAGTCGTTTCCATCAATATCAATTGATAAAAGGCCTACCTCACCTGAAAAGCCATTCCTTAGAAAAATGTCATTAATATTCTCTATGGTAATAAATGCACAGTCTGCCTTTAAATTATGTTGCCAATATATAGGATCTTTCTTTATATAATTAATATTTTTTTCACTTCCATCAATTATTAAGCCGCTCCAATTATTATTTATTAGCAGAAATCTAGTATTCGATTCTCTGTAGTTTTGCACACCAAATTCTATAAATTTTTTTGCTTGTGGGTTAACCAATCGAATTAATTCCTGAATAATTCCATCTTCGCCCCACTGAGAGAAGGCTCTAAACTCAACACTTCTTATATCGCCTTGAAATCTACCATGCAACTGTCTTGCTTCTATCCTACCTAAGGCCTCTTGAATCTTATTTACACCTTCAGAGTTTTGTTTTAATAACTCTAAATATTTTTTTAACCTATTAATAATCATTTAATTACTATTCCTTATTTACTTATTTTTAATAATACAAAATACATTTAACTTTATGATTATATAAGCTCTAATTTTTTCCATACTTCTTTTGGGAAAATCCATGAGACTGTAATGAGGTATGAGCATGCCAAACCTAACAGTATCCCTTCAATCGAAAAATATGTGGATAACCCCCATTGCAGGGCAAAGCATATAGGCGCCTGTATTACAACAGCAATAATTAGCGGCTTGGTTTCATTTATACTTTGAAGAAAAATTGCAAACGGATCGACCAAGCATCGAATAATTGCCACCAACCCAAAACTCAAAATCACAGTTATTCTGTAGTCTATAGATGAGTTAGACGAAAGAAATGTGCCAATTTTATTAGAAAATAATGCAATAAGAATGCTAGCTACTAATGTTAATAATGATGTGTAAATCGCAATTTTTTTAATTGTGCTTGCAATACTGATATACTCATTTAGAAAATATTTTCTAGTAAAATCAGGCCAAATAGCATATAAAATTGCTTGATTCATAAATGTAATTATTCCAAATAATTTAGCTAAATTATAGTATTGAACTATATCTATTGGCTTTATTTTTTGGGACATTACCAGATAGTCAATCTGAACAACTAAAGCTCCTAAAAAACTAAAAATGAAAAATCCTTTGGATATATTAATAATATCTATGAAAATAATGCCATTTAAAAGCTTATAACTTTTCCATGTGGATTTTATTTGGTATGCAGCCATCAATCCAGAAATAATCATTATTGGAGCACAAGTTGCTGCAACACTATACAAGATCTTATTTTCGACATTTTCTAATCCAAATATTAATATAATTAATCCAATCAATGAGCCAAGCGCTCCGAGTAAATTCCCAACATATCCTCTACCCATGGAATATAAAAATTTATTTGCAGCAGAAAAAGTAACACTCATAGTAAAAATTAAAGATGACAACCATAAAATATCTCCTAAATGATGCTTTTCAGCTAAATTTATTTTTTCAAATAAAAATATTGCAATGGGCTCTTTAAGGCAATAAGCAAGAAATATTATTAACACCGATATCCCCCCCAACAATATGTATCCGCTCAAGATATCTACGTCATAACTTTTATTTTTAGAAATCTTTTCGGATATTTTATTTTGAGTACAGAATCCTATTCCGGGATCGCCAAAAATAGTAAACCACCCTGAAATGCCTATAATTAAAATATAGGCCGCATACTGATTATGTGTAAGCTCTGCATTCAAAATTCTTAGGCTAAAAATTCCAGCCATCGCTGAAATTACTCGTGCACACCAGGCTGAGAGGATTAGAATCCTTGTTGGAGAAAGTGACGAAGTGATATTCACCTGGGCGGCATTATCCAATAAAAACTAATTTTGATTAAATTAGCTAATATTTCACGAATCGAAATTCTCTTTGCGTATATGTGGCGCAGTCGATAAACGAGCAGATGCCCATTAGAAATCTGCATCGAGCGTATCAATTGTTTTTTTTGTTTTAAAGAAAGGTCATTTATCTCATTAATTAATCTATAAATATCGCTTGAATATTTTTTAGTGGCATCCAGTAAGGCATTAAAGGGCATACTGAGTCCCACGCTTCCCAAATAAATTCGATAAAACATCAAGTTTTTAGAGAATGCAACATTGCCCAACATTGCCAACCTAATTACTAAAAAACTATCTGAATGAGCGCCATATGGGTATTCCCTTAGTCCCCCAGCCTCAATAATATCGCTTTTACGAGCAAATACTGATATGTGAGTAAAAACTTCTTCAGGAACTATACCAGATATAAAATTTTTTAGATATTTACTTCCGGAAATTATTAATTGGGGAGATTGAGATAGCTGACTTGGAACCAACCCTTGAGTATCTCCACCAATTACCTGCTGTCTCCCTACGCATACACGCACATTCTCAGCAGACTCGGCCATATCGACCATTTCTTTTACATATCCAGAACTTATCTGATCGTCATCCGATAGGATCATTAAATACTTACCTCTAGCATCCCTGATACAAGCATTCATATGATCACAATAATTCATTCTTGTTAATCGACTAATGATTTCTATTCGAGAATCGCTAATCCCTGCCTCTTTTAAAATAAGGTCTGTTGGAATAGGTGGGGAGTTATCTGAAATCAGAATTTGAATATTTGCATAGGTTTGGTTTAATATGCTTTGGATCGTATGCGTGATATATTCAGGTCGTCCAATTGTTGGCACAATGACGGTAACCAGTATTTTAGATTCTTTTAAATTCATTGATTATTTAGTTATAACGATTCCGATATGCGCCTTCCACGCAAAACGCAATCATCCGTCCAGTAATATTTCCATTGACCAAATCTTCCGGCCATAAAAATTGACCCTTCTATAGTTTCTTGGGGTACATCTTTGTCCCAGCTTGTAAGTGGATGCAAATCATCCAACTCTCGTTTAAGGCCAAAACCTTCCAACCACGCCCAAATTTTATCTAGTGCAGAAGCTGTACTACGGTGAAAAACCACATTAGCCCAAGGAACATACTTAACATGGCGATGACTAACCTGTCCTGCCTCATACATACTTGGGTCTAAAAACCCAAGCTTAATGAGCTCACCCTCCACTTGCTCTCCTACTAAATTTGGAGAGATTAATAATGGCTTGTGCCGACTAAAATAAACTTCGGCCTGTATTCCAGTCCAGCCTTGTGGCGCATTATTTGGAGATAATTTTTCTACGCAATTAATACGAGCAGTCAACATTTCTTTATCATAAACATACACCCAATGCTCATTTCGAGCCGAAGCATGTGGGGCAGCTACATTAACTAGCAATGCTTGCGTACATGTAAGCTCTCTTGTTGCTTTTAAAATTGAAGCGGGTACATTAACTAAAGCATTAATAAAAACTGGTAGCGGAAGTGTATTTATTAATTTCTCATAAGCAATCTCTTCGCCATTCATTAAATAGACTACTTTATTTAATAAATCTATTGAAGTAACCTCTGCGCCATATCGTACATTAGCCCCAGCCTCTAACACCCTAGCAAAAGAGCTAAATCCGCCATACGTGGGGTACCTCATTTTAGAAATATAATGCATAGACTTCTCATGCATTCTTATAGCGCCATTAGTTACGTCCTTAATAGTGGGAAATAAAATTCTATCTCCCACCCATTCAGTAGTAAGTTCTGATGGAGGTAAAGTCCAATATTTTTGCGTATATGCAGATGCGAATACCTCAGAAAATACAGGACCAAATGCATAATCGAGCCAATTCTGATAGGTTTCAATATTGGTATTTGACCCTTCCGATCGTATTTTTAGGAATGAGTCAAGACATCTACTGCGTAAAGGCTCTGGTATTTGATAAAGTGATGTTTGAGCTGGATGCGTAATCCAATGCCCTTGGTAATAATTAGAAACTTTGGCAGTTAACTCCTGATATTGACCATCTACGCTCTTCTCAAAAAGTTTTTTTACGTATTCATTTTTTGTAAAAGATATATGAGGGCCTTGATCCCATGTAAAACCATCCCGTTGAACATTGCCTATATGGCCATACGGGCGATCTTGACTTTCAAGCAATAGGCACTTTTTGTGACCAATATGATAGGAAGCAGATAAACCGGCTATCCCAGCTCCTAGTACTAATATCATGTTAGGGATACCGATGATTTAGAACTTTCGGCAATCAAAGAACCATACTCCATGATTTCATTACACAATTTGTAAAGAACCGATTTTAAGTTTTCGAGAAAAATTAAGGCATTACTTACAATACTCTCCAAATTGAAGACTGGGCTAGTGCAATAAAAACCTGGACAATTTACAACCCGAGTATTGAGGTTTTGTTCATAGAAGTTAAACAACATTAAAATTCACCACTCAATAATCCGCCTATAGTCACATCCGATTCCATTCTGATTATGCCTTCTTCTAATGATACCTTTGGAGACCAATTTGGAATGTTCCTGTAATTAGTCCAGGGCATCATAACCTCCCTCTCTCTATAGGGTAAGGCACCAAAATGCACTGGCACTTCTTTTTTTGTAATGCTCGAATAAAAAGCTACTAAATTTTTTAGACTGATTAATTTTTCAGCCCCAACTCCAAATACGTGCTTACCGCTATATTCATTAATAGTACCAATAGCCTGTATATACGCAGAAATAATATCGTCTACATAAACTAAATTAATTAGCTGCTCTCCGGGTGACATTTTAAGAATTACCCCACTTCTGACCGCCTCTCTTAAATGAAAAAAAAGCTTTTTTCGGGTATCACCCGGGCCATAGGTATCAAACAACTTAAAATTGAAGGTCGTGAAATTTTTAGCATTGGAATAATAATCTAGAATAGATTCTGCAGCCCCCTTAGTTGCAGCATATAAATTTACTGGATTAAAACTCGCATCCTCATAGTGCTCCCATGAAGTTCCTGTATTAATTATTTTATTTATCCCCACTTCCAACATAGCTTCATAGAGTCTCGCGCTTAATAGAATGTTTGACTCAACCAAAGGATCGATGTCAACAAGCAGATGATTTGATTGAAAAAATGAAGCCAAATGGATAACAACATCGGGCCGAAAATCTTGTAAAGCATTCTTGATGGAGTCTAGGTTATCCCGATAATGATACAATTTACAGCCATTCAACCTCGATTTGATATTTGAAGATAAATTCCTCACAAGACCGGCTGTCTGATATTTTTTTTGTATAAGACTTTCTACCAACCTACCTCCAATAAAACCGGAAACTCCTGTGATGAATATTTTCATATTTTCAATTTCTTGGAATCAAAATGGACTTTGAAACTCGCTAAAAGCAATATGGTCTTGATCTCTAAGAGATAGGATGGGATCTTTTATTCCCCAATCAAAATTAAAACTGTTCCAACGTATACCAAAATCACTATCGGGCATATGAATTACGCTTGTCTTATACATCATCAAAGAATCGGACTCAAGAGAGAGAAAGCCATGCGCTATTCCCTCGGGGATATATATAAGTTGATTACCCTCCCCACTCAATCGCACTGACGCCGTAGATCCATAGCGATCACCTTGACGCAAGTCAAGCAGAACATCTAGCACACTACCTCGAATACATCTTACAATTTTCTCATGGCCATAAGGCGGGGATTGGAAATGCATTCCTCTGATTACGTCTTTTTTGGAAATAGAGCAATACTCTTCTTTCATAGTAAAGTTTATACCTAAACTTTTGTATAAATTTTCGTGATAAGTTTTAACAAAAGTTCCGCGCAAATCCTCAAAAGAGTCAAGTTTTATCAAATAACAACCGCTTAATAACTCACACTCCAGCCTCATAACTATTCGAATCTTACACCCAAAAAGGCTTCTATTTTTGAAACAACAAACTCCAACATTTCCTGAGTAAGAGCAGGCTGAACTCCAATCCAAAAAGTACTATTCATCACATTATCAGAATTTATCAACTCTCCGCTTATTCTATAATTTATATTATTCATGTAGGGCTGTCTTATTAAATTTCCAGCGAATAAAAGACGTGTTCCTATCTTATGCTGATCAAGATAAGTGGTTAATTCATGCCGAGTAACAGGTGCCCCCTCTTTAACTGTAATAGGAAAGCCAAACCAAGAAGGATCAGAATTTTGAGTTGCTTGTGGTAACTGCAAAAATTCCTCACAAGAGCTAAGGCGCTTCCTTAAAAAATTAAAGTTATCTTTTCGTGCTTGAATGAATGCTGGCGCCTTGTCTAATTGCGCTAAAGCGCAAGCTGCCTGCATATCGGTAATCTTTAGGTTGTAGCCCAGATGGCTATAAGTATATTTATGATCATAACCCTCTGGCAAATTGCCCGACTTCCAGCAAAAACGTTTACCACAAGTATTATCTTTTCCAGGAGGGCAATAGCAATCACGCCCCCAATCCCTAAAGCTCTCAGCAATCTGCTTTAATTCAAAATTATTAGTAAATACAGCGCCGCCTTCCCCCATCGTAATATGGTGAGCCGGATAAAAGCTTAAAGTAGCAATATCCCCAAAAGTACCCACCATTTGACCCTTATAGGTGGCGCCAAGAGCATCACAGCAATCTTCCACTAACCATAAATTGTATTTTTTACACAATTCAGTCACAACATCCAAGTTAAATGGATTACCCAAAGAATGGGCGAGCATAATGGCCTTTGTTTTTGGACTAATAGCTTCTTCAATCTTTGAGTCATCGATATTGTGAGTGAATTTATCTACGTCCACAAAAACAGGCACAGCACCAAATTGAATAATCGGATTGACTGTTGTCGGGAATCCAGCCGCTACACCAATCACTTCATCACCTTGCTTGATAGCCCGATCGCCCAATTTTGGTGAAGTGAGTGTTGAGAATGCAACTAAGTTTGCAGATGAGCCAGAATTCACAGTAATTGCATGTTTTACACCAATAAATTCAGCCAGCTTTTTTTCAAATTGCTCATTAAAGCGACCGGTAGTAAGCCAGCCGTCCAAAGAAGCATCCACCATGTTTTTCAGCTCTTGCGAATCAATTAATTTCCCAGAAGGAGGCACAACGGTCTGCCCTGGCTCAAACACTTTTGGCGAAAACTCAATTGCAGCATATTGATCTACTAAGACAGCAATTTGCTTACGTATCTTTTCCTGCTCTAATTTTTTAGTGTCGATAGTTTGTGTATTCATAATCTTGTACTTTTTATTTATTACTCATATATTGGTTAATTTGTGCAAGGCTTACTTCTTGCATGTTTTCTTTTGCTTGAAAAGCTTTTTGCCACTCAACAATTTTTTGCATAGCTTTCTGTAAATCCCATTTTGGAGTCCACCCTAGTTGTGCATGCGCTTTTGAGCAATCTAGCTTTAAAAGATTGGCCTCATGCGGTTGCTCTGAACCCTCTTTTTCCCAACTGGCAAAGCCCCCCCAACTGGAAATCAATAGTTCAACAACTTTTTGCACAGAACAGTTATCTTCGTCCCGCGGGCCAAAGTTCCAGCCAGAAGCAAATGCCGAACCATGATCATAAAGAGCCTGAGCCAAAATTAAATAACCAGAAAGTGGTTCTAAAACATGCTGCCAAGGGCGTGTTGCTAAGGGATTGCGAATCATCAAAGGCTTGTTTGCTTCAAATGCTTTGATTGCATCAGGTATTAATCGATCTTCAGACCAATCTCCTCCACCAATCACATTGCCCGCCCTAGCAGAGGCAACTTTATTTATTGAATGCGGACTAGAGAAATAAGATTGACGGTACGCCGAAGTCACCAACTCAGCGCAACCCTTACTATTACTATAAGGGTCGTAACCACCCATAGGTTCATTTTCGCGATAGCCCCACACCCACTCTTTATTTTCGTAGCACTTGTCAGTAGTGATTATTAACGTTACACGCAATCCATTAATGCTTCGAGCACTTTCCAAAACATGAATAGTTCCCATCACATTGGTTGCATAGGTCTCCACTGGATTTGCATAAGAATAACGCACCAATGGCTGAGCAGCCATATGAATCACTACATCCGGATTTGCACTGGACATTGCTTTTTGTAAGCTTGATAAATCTCGAATATCAGCGACATGCGATTTCTCAATCAAAGAATCAATTGCTAAAGCATCAAATAAATTGGGCGTTGTATTGGGCCCTAATGCGTACCCCGTCACTTTTGCACCCATAGATGTCAACCAAAGAGATAGCCAGCCCCCCTTAAATCCGGTGTGCCCCGTTAGAAAGACTTTTTTGCCCTTCCAAAATCCAGGATCAATTTGAGCAAGCTTCATTGCCAAGACTTCCAAGGAGCCTTGCCTGAGGACCAAAGCTCCTCAAGATAATTCTTATCGCGCAAAGTATCCATTGGCTGCCAAAATCCGTGATGTTGATAGGCCATCATTTGTGACTGCTGAGCCAAACTCTCTAAAGGGTCACGCTCCCAAACAGTGGAGTCATCTTTAATCAAGTTAATGACTTCGGGAGAGAGCACAAAAAAGCCACCATTGATCATCCCGCCATCACCTTTAGGCTTTTCTTTGAATGAGGTAATTCGATGATCCGTATGTATATCGATTGCACCAAATCGTCCGGGTGGATATACAGCAGTTAAGGTTGCTTTTTTGCCATGACTCTTATGAAAACTAATGAGCTCGGAGATATTAACATCACTCACACCATCGCCATAAGTAAAGCAAAAAGCCTCTTCATCTTGAAGGTACTGGGCCACCCGTTTTAAACGCCCGCCTGTCATGGTGTCAGCGCCAGTATCGATCAGAGTAATTTTCCAAGGCTCTGCATAACGATGATGCACTTCCATCTTGTTATGTGCCATATCAAACGTCACATCAGACATATGCAAAAAGTAATTTGCAAAATACTCTTTAATGACGTAACCCTTATAGCCGCAGCAAATGACAAAATCATTCACCCCATGGGCAGAATAGAGTTTGAGGATGTGCCACAAAATCGGCATGCCACCAATCTCAATCATCGGCTTAGGTTTACTTTCAGTTTCTTCAGAAATTCGCGTACCTAAACCACCAGCCAGAATGACTGCTTTCATAAAATGCTTCCAATTGTCATAAATATAGAAATAAGTGACATATCACCATCCATGAAGATTTCAATTTGATTTGGCAAAATCAACACAAGCACGTTTCAATCCATCCTCTAATGTAACCTCAGGCCCCCATCCCAAACGATTCAATCTACCCGAGTCCATCCACTTTCTGGGAGTGCCATCGGGTTTGGAGGGATCAAAGGTAATTTTGCCTTGATATCCGGTGGCTTTGGCCACGGCGCTTGCTAGCTCTGCAATAGTCACATCCGATCCATAGCCCACATTGATGTGGCTTTGCATGGGTTCTGTTTGACTGTCGTAAGTAGCTTTATCCAATTGCATCACAAATACGGATGCAGCGGCCATATCGTCAACGTATAAGAACTCCCTTCTTGGGGTCCCCGTTCCCCAGATCACTACTTCAGGGGCATTGGCTACTTTAGCCTCATGGAATCTTCTGATTAAGGCTGGGATGACATGGCTATTTTCTGGATGGTAGTTATCACCTGGGCCATACAAGTTAGTTGGCATCACTGAGCGGTAGTCTACCCCATGGGATTGTCCATATTGGCGGTTATAACTTTCACACATCTTGATGCCGGCAATTTTGGCTATGGCATATGGCTCATTGGTGGGCTCTAACTTGCCAGTTAAAAGAGCATCCTCACTCATGGGTTGAGGGGCAAGTTTGGGATAGATGCAGCTTGAGCCTAAAAAGAGGAGCTTTTTCACGCCATGCACAAAGGCTTGATGAATGACATTGTTTTGCACCATCAAGTTCTCATAAATAAACTGCGCAGGGTAAGTATTGTTAGCATGGATGCCCCCTACTTTTGCTGCAGCTAGGTAGACTTGATCTGGCTTTTCTGTTTTGAAGAAGTGCTCTACTGCTACTTGATTAGTTAAATCGAGCTCTGCATGGGTTTTACCGATAATCATAGTAAAACCTTGAGCCTGTAGATTGCGAACAATGGCTGACCCCACCATACCCCGCTCGCCAGCCACATAAATCCTTTGGTTTAAATCTTTGCTCACTGGTTGGCTTTTATGGGTGTTTTAATTCTCTTTACCCACTACTACACTATGGCCATGCTTAAGTAACAAAGCATGTTGCTTGGCTTTATCTAAGTCATTAGCCACCATCTCAACGATCATTTGATCGAGCGTGATTTCTGGAACCCACCCGAGTTTTTCCTTGGCCTTTGTGGGATCACCCAAGAGGGTCTCTACTTCTGTAGGACGATAGTAACGTGGGTCGATTTGTACAATGACATCGCCAACATCTAGGGCTGGAGCCTTATCGCCTTCAATAGCAGCGACGATGGCTTTTTCATTCTCTGCCAGCCCTTCGAACTTGAGGGTGATGCCCAGTTGCTTAGCGCTACGAGTGATAAATTCTCTGACGGAGAACTGCACACCGGTGGCAATCACAAAATCTTCAGGCTTATCTTGTTGGAGCATGAGCCATTGCATACGCACGTAGTCTTTGGCATGACCCCAGTCACGCAGGGCATCAATATTCCCCATATGGAGACACTTCTCTAGACCTTGAGCGATATTAGCTAGGCCTCTGGTGACTTTTCTGGTGACAAAGGTTTCGCCACGACGTTTGGATTCATGATTAAAGAGAATGCCGTTACAGGCATAAATGCCATAAGCTTCACGATAGTTCACGGTAATCCAATAGGCATACATCTTAGCTACCGCATAGGGGCTTCTGGGGTAAAAGGATGTGGTCTCTTTTTGTGGAATCTCTTGCACTAAGCCGTAGAGCTCAGAAGTTGAGGCTTGATAAAAGCGGGTCTTTTTCTCAAGCCCCAAAATACGGATCGCTTCCAACATACGTAATGGGCCAATGGCATCGACATCAGCAGTGTACTCTGGAGATTCAAAAGAAACCGCTACGTGAGACTGTGCACCCAAGTTATAAATCTCATCGGGTTGGCATTCTTGAATAATGCGCACCAAGTTGCTGGTATCGGCGAGATCGCCGTAGTGCAAGATCAAATCAGGGTGGTCAATGTGTGGATCTTGGTAGATGTGGTCAATCCGCTCAGTATTAAAAGAAGAGGCACGGCGCTTAATACCGTGAACGATATAGCCCTTCTCTAATAGAAACTCAGCAAGATAGGAACCATCTTGGCCGGTGATGCCGGTGATGAGGGCGATTTTTTGTTGGGTCATATAATTTTACAGAACTACAAATTTTGTTTGTTTCAGACTCAATCGAGTATCAAGCCTGCTAATACCGGATCCCGAGCACTATATATTTCTCTTACAAGATTATCCATGCGAAACATCATCTTTTATACCTTTTCGGGCATCCTCAAAGCCAGACTCTTCTGCCTCAACAAACTCACGACTCAAAGCCTCAATCTCTTCTTTCAAGGATTGGTACTCCTGCATTTTACGTTTCAAGAACGCCCCCATAAGAGCTGTTTTTTCAGCAAAACCCCGGGGGGTCAAAAAATAAGCATAGACCCACTTATTTTGATTGTTTCTGAAGTTATGTATTTTGACTGAGCCCTTGGCAATCAGTGCATTCAGCGCATAGTTCACGCTACCTAATGAAATATTGAGCTTTTCCGATAGCTGCCGCTGAGTCACATCGGGATTCCCCTCAATCTGACGCAGAATCTGAAACTCGTTATTTTCTTGATGAATAATCCTTCTAGAGTTCATTTTGAGTATTTTTTGAACGCTATCGCTGTCTAGTCAGACTATCTAGATAAGCCATTGCTGATTTATAGCACTTGATTAAGGTCGGAATAGACTGTCAAAACGTGTTTTGTTCAATTATGAACATTATACTAATTTCAAAGACAAAAGGCTATCTTTTTCATGAGCAATTCAGGATATTCGAAGCTTTGAAAATTACAATACAGCCTTATGACCAGTCTTTTAATTGCTTTTTTTTCTAGCTTAATTGCTACCCTCCTGATCGTCCGTTATCAGCATCTACATCATCGTTTCACAGCAGACCATGATCAATCAGGGCCGCAAAAGTTTCATGAAAGAGTTGTACCACGTGTTGGTGGCCTAGGCCTATTCATTGCATTAACTGCTATCTTGATTTACAAAATAATCACTAATCACTCTAATTTTTCCTTTTATGGATCTCTCTATTTAGTATCAGTACCTGCCTTGTTCATTGGATTGTTAGAAGACATTACAAAAAAGATTGGGGTGAAATTACGCCTAGCAATTACTTCAATTGGTGCATATGCAGGGATTTACTTCCTAGGCAGTCAAATTATGCAGGTTCACATTTGGGGTATTGATGTTGCCTTGACAATCACCTGGATCTCTATCCTATTTACGATCTTTGCAATCACGGGACTTGCTAATGCGTATAACATCATCGATGGTTTCAACGGTTTAGCCAGCATGGTGGCCATGATTACCCTATTAGCCATTGCCTATGTAGCATTTAAAGTAGGAGATTTTGCAATTCTGGCCCTATCACTTGTGATGATTGGAGCCATTGCGGGCTTTTTTGTTTGGAACTATCCTCGTGGTCTCATCTTTTTAGGTGATGGTGGTGCTTATCTGATCGGCTTTTATATTGCCGTTCTATCCATCTTGATTGTCAATCGTAACCCTAACGTATCACCATGGTTCCCATTGATGATCAATGCCTACCCTATCTTTGAAACTTTATTTACGATCTGGCGACGCAAAGTGCATCAAGGTAAAAATCCAGGCTTACCTGATGGCGCTCACTTTCACTCGATTATTTATCGTCGCATTGTTCGTTGGGCGGAAGTCAACGATGACCATAGCGCATCGTTTTCCAGAAATGCGAGGACCTCACCCTACCTCTGGCTTTTATCTTCGATGGCGGTCTTTCCAGCGTTAGTCTGGTGGGACGTGACTTGGATCTTGCAGTTATGCGCTTTTTTATTTTGCGTGACTTATGTATGGATGTACCAAGCCGTTGTGAAATTCAAAACCCCTCGCTGGTTGAAATAATTTGAGGCATGCTTGCTAGTAAATCCCTCTTACTCAAAATTGAAGTAAGTCTTAGTCTAATTTGACTTGCGCGACGGGTACGGATAATTCTTGCTGGTTACCCAAAAACTCAATCAATAGATGAGCTCTCAGCTCACCATCAGCTGTTGCTTGAAGCTTATTAAAGAGCCCTTGAATACCCTTAAAAGCACCCTCAACAATATTTAGGCTCTGTCCAGGAGTAAACAACTCTTGATGTTGCGTTTGCATATCCTTATTTTTTAACGCCTCAATGAGTTCATCTTTGACCAGAATAGGTTTTTTAGAAATCGGCCAAACGAGTAATTGATGAACGCCACGCGTGGAGCGTATGGGCATCCAATTCGTTTCTACTTCATCTAACTCTATGAATAAATAACGCTTAAAGAGGGCTTGCTTTTCTAGGATAAGCTCACCCCGCTTGACTTTTTCAACTTGGCAGACAGGAAGATAAGTTGAATACCTTTGATTAGATTAGTTCTCTTGGGCCCTGAATTCTTGACTGGATTTTGTATGGATCACATACCAAGACATTCTTTAACTTATCCATTAAGAGTCTTTAATTAGCTATTTGGATACATACGTCGATAAGCATGACGCCCCATAACAAACAGTAAGCCCAAGAAGAGACCGGCCATGAGGCCCACTGTCACAGTGAGGCGCTTTTTTGGAAAAACTGGATGATCAGTAGCATAAATGGGGGCTGTGAGCTGAGTCATTCGAGTATCACCTGAAGTAATAAAGTCTTCGAGACGAATGACCTCATCCATCAGGTACTTAACTTCATCTCTCGTTGCCAAATATGCAGCAGAAAGAGCAGCGCCTGATTTATCAGCTCGTAACATCACACTGCGGCTATCATCCAAACGTTTTTGGTATTCTGCTAGCCTTAATTTTGCTTCGATAAAAAATGGCTGAGCAATCGCCTTTTGAGTCTGCTTAATCAATTCAAAGGTAGCAGTAACGCAAGCAGTAGCCAACTCTTTAGATTCAGCTTGAATACTTAAATCAACCACTGCAGGAGCGCCTTTGACGGCAGAGAGCTTCACCTTCTTGGCCATAACTTCGGCGGCGTCTTTTTCACTTGTCAAACCACAGTGTTCAATAGTTGTTTGATCATAACTAGTCGGTAGCTTCATACGAGAAATTAATAATACTGATTCTTCAATATTTACGCCCAAGGGATTAGCAGAATTATTAAATCCGATCTGAGCCATTTTAATTTGAGCTTTAGCCTCGTACTGAGACGGCATCAAGAACGCAAACATCAATGCAGCAATCAAACCAGCCACACCAAAACCAAGGATGGTTTTCAAATGCTCAATCAAAAAATCAATGATGTCTTTAATGGAAATCTCATCTTCCACTAAGTTAGATTGATTACTAGGCCAGTTATTTTGTAAATCGCTCATAAATCCTTTGTACTTTACTGAGTTCCTAAGTGGAACGCCCTAATTTATACTTTTTATTATTTTATACGGTAGTAGAGCGCGCCCCATAACTCATGAAAGACCCAGCGAGCTCTTTGAAAGCCCTCGCTACTTGGATAAAAATCCAATGGCGTGAATTGCTCTTTCTGATAATAGCCATGGGGCGCGGCAATCACAGTTATATTGCCCCGTTTTTTTTCTATGGTAAGGTTGGCCTTAAAACCTTCCTTTTGATCTAGCTTTTGATCATTTTTTTGAATGACCTTGACTGTTTGCATGGCTCTGGGCATATGCCAAAAATGTGTCACGAGATAGACTTTTTGAATATTCTCCCTAGAGAGAATTGCTAGGCTGTTTTTCAGGTTTTCCTCAGTTGTATTGGATTGATCTTCAATCCATTTGGCATTAATACCCAATTCTTCTCGAAGCACTTGGGCCATTAATTGGGCTTCTGAGAGTTCATCCTCTGTTGTTCTATCTGGCGCCCCGCCACTAACCAAAATGGGGATATTTAAAGTCCTAGCCAAGCGGGCTGCATGTCGTAACCGTTCTGCAGCCTGAGCACTGACATCTTGATTATGATATTCGGGGACTTCAACTGCCCCCTTGCGTCGCCCACTCCCTAAAACAATAATCGCAGAAGAGGGGTTTTTAGCTGACTTATTGTTTGGAGTGGCGTGTTGAGTACTAGCACTCAGATTTTTAATACTAAGAGGCTGCGGCCACTCAAGAACATATCCCGCTATTTTTGTTACCTGTATGGCAAAGTAATTGGTACTGGTGAACCAAATACTCATGACGCAAGCCACAATCAATGTATTTCTTAACCATGATCTTTTGATGATAAAGAGAGTCATGAGTATGACAATCAGAATAATGCCTGGCGGCATCAAGAACTCAGCGATTAGATTTCTGATGGCCCAGCTATAAGACCAAGTATCCATATTGGCTTTAGTGACCTGCCACGATCGACATGACAGCCATTCTCACGGCAATTCCGAAGGTGACTTGCTTCAAAATCACCGCTTGCTTGCCATCGGCTACATCACTGGCAATTTCTACTTCACGATTCATGGGGCCAGGGTGCATCACTATAGCATCAGGCTTAGCCAATTGAAGTCTTTCTTTGGTTAAGCCCCATTGCTTGAAGAATTCATCCCCCTGTGGAATCTGATGGGCTTCCATTCTTTCTTTTTGGATTCGAAGAGTCATGACCACATCGACACCCTGAAGACCCTCTTCGATATTGTTATAGATTTTCACGCCCATCACATTCAAATCTTTGGGTAGTAGACTTTCTGGACCAATCGCTCTGATATCTTGGCAGCCTAATGTTTTCAGTGCTGCGATGTTAGATTTAGCAACTCGGCTATGCAAAATATCGCCAATAATCGCTACTTTGATTTTCGTGAAATCTTGCTTGTAGTGACGCATGGTATACATATCGAGCAAACCCTGAGTGGGATGCTGATTGGTACCATCACCTGCATTAATAATATGTACATGCTGCGGCACGTGCGCTGCAATCTCCGCAGCAGCGCCTGAGCGACTGTGCCTTACAGTAAATATATCGGCTTGCATCGCCACCAGGTTATCAATCGTATCTAGAACTGTTTCACCCTTGGCTGTGGATGATGTTTGAATATCTAAATTAATCACATCTGCTGAGAGTCGCTTCGCAGCGATTTCAAAGGTGGTTCTGGTTCTCGTAGAGTTTTCAAAGAAGAGATTAAAAACATTTTTTCCCCTCAGCAGTGGGACTTTCTTGATTTCTCGGTCAGACTCATTCACCGCCACAAATTGACTAGCGGTATCAAGGATATTGAGGATGTGTTCTTTAGGAAGACCTTCTAGCGTCAACAAATGAATCAGCTCACCGTTGTCGTTGAGTTGCAGTTGGCTAGGGGTTTTGCTCATCTTGGATGCGTATTGTAAATCCTTTTTAGTCTGTCTAAGAGTCTTTTGTTTCTGAGCTAAAGCTAAAGATGCCAGTCTCGGTTTGCTCCAAAACCAGGATTTGATTGGCCGGTAAATCGACTTTGGCACCCTTGAAACTAGCATCCACTGGTAACTGTCTGCGAT
>JACCDS010638999.1_pt1 | contig 43862 bp, 41 predicted proteins | sample 7446441 | NCBI WGS metagenome assembly JACCDS01 (sample SAMN15323445, study PRJNA562643) | freshwater metagenome | isolation source: river surface water | place: USA:Blue River Watershed | collected 2017-08-17 | reverse complement strand
TCTCGTTGACCGAGTCATAGTCGTACGGATCGTTCGGCGTGTGCTGGAAGCCCCACTTGATCTTGCCGGTGTCCGCATCGAACGCGAGGGTCGAGTCGGTCCACAGGTTGTCGCCAGGACGATAAGCGTTATCCCAGTCCGGACCCGGGTTAGCAGTACCCCAGACGATCAGGTTCAGCTCAGGATCGTACGAACCAGTGACCCAGGTCGTGCCGCCGCCGGTCTTCCATGCGCCGTGCTTGTCTTTCCACGTTTCGTGGCCAGGCTCGCCCGGGCCAGGAATCGTGTACGTACGCCAGCGACGCTTGCCGGTTTTCAGGTCGAGTGCCTCGACCCAGCCGCGCACGCCGTATTCGGCGCCGGCCATGCCGGTGACGACCATGTCCTTGACGATCAGCGGTGCGCCAGTGATGGTCTCGCTCTTGCCCGGATCCGCGACTTGCGCTTCCCAGACCTTGGTGCCATCAGTCTTGTTCAGTGCAAGGATACGGCCATCGACAACGGGGGAGATCACCATGTTGCCAGCCAGGACGGCGCCACGGTTGTTGATGCCGCAGCAGGCGACCGTGGTCGCATAGTCCGGATCCATCGCCGGGTTGTATTGCCAGATCATGCGCGGCGTGCCGCCACGAACGTCTAGCTTGGTGACGACGCCCCAGCCCGTGGTCAGGTACAGGAAGCCATCCTCGGCCACCGGCGTGCCTTCGAGGCCGGCGTACTTGTACTGGATGATGTCCTTGCCGCCGCCCTGTGTGCCGCCCATGGCCCAGGTGAACGCGACTTTCAGCTTCTTGACGTTCTTGACGTTGATCTGGTCGAGACCCGAGAAGCGGTGAGCTTCCAGGTTACCGTGGTGGTTGAGCCAGTTTTGCGGCTCTTTCTCGCTGTTGGCGATCCGGTCAAACGTAACGTCGCCGGCGAACGCGGAAGCCGAAACCATGGCTCCTGCGATGACCGCTCCCAGAGTAGCGAGCGGCTTGGTTTGCTTCATGGGCATATTTATCTCCCCCTTAGTGGTATGTGTAGTGCGGGTGACCGTCAAACATTTCTCATGCAAGTCGGCTTGCGTGAATCTACACTTGCACCCGCCAAAGTCAATTCATGTGCAGTGAACACCCTCTTTTTATTTTATTGATGGTCGTATCAAAAAATAGAAATCACTCTCTCCCGCACTGCAAGATAAAACCTTCATCCCATGACACCAATCCGCACCCGATCACTCAAGCACCGCGCTATCGACGCGGCTTTTTGCAGCGCGATCATCGCTGCCCTGCTGGCAACGCTGCCGCCTCCGTCCGTCGCGCAGCCGCGCACCTTCCGCGACTGCGATGCCTGTCCCGAAATGACGGCGCTGCCCGCCGGAACGCTGCAAATGGGGTCAGCGCCAGTCGCCACGGCCGGGCTGTCGGAGGAGGCGCTGAAATATGCAGGCGAGTTCGAGGAACAGCCGCAGCATGCCGTCCGCCTGCGTGCATTTGCGATCGGCACGTATGAAGTCACGCAGGCCGAGTGGGTCGCCATCATGGGAGCGAATCCGAGCAGCGTGCAAGGCGAGCGCCTGCCGGTGGAAAACGTCAGCTGGGAGGATGCGCAGGAGTTTGCGCGGCGCCTGAGCGAACGCACCGGCCAGCGCTATCGGCTGCCGACCGAAGCCGAGTGGGAATATGCGGCGCGCGGCGGCAGCGCGCAGACCTTCCCGTTCGGCGACGATGCGGTGCTGCTGCCGCGGCACGCATGGTTCCGCGCGAATGCCGACGGCCACAGTCATCCAGTCGGTTCGCGCGAGCCGAATGCGTTCGGCCTGTACGACATGCTGGGTAATGTGTGGGAGCGCACCGAGGACTGCTGGCGTGCGCATTATGACGACGCGCCGGTCGACGGCAGTGCGCGCAGCGACGGCGACTGCGACTTGCGCGTCGTGCGCGGCGGTTCATGGGTGAACCTGCCGCAGTTCCTGCGCCCGGCCGCGCGCTTTCGCTACTCGACGCGCAGCCGCTACGACTTCGTCGGGCTACGCATAGCGCGCGACATGTAATCCATGCGGCCTGCCGCGCGGCCGCTCAGGCCGGCCGGCGCGGCTCGCCGCAGCCGTGCCGCAGCCACTCGGATGACACGCCCAGCATGCCGGCGATCACCGACAGCTTGTCATCCGTCGGATAGGCATCGGCATCGACCCAGCGATACACCGATGCCAGCGACAGCGGCTTGCCCTGGTAGAGGCGGTTAAATTCCGCGTGAAACTCACGCTTGCTGTTGGCCGGGTAGCCAGCCCACGCGAGGGCCATCTTTAGCCGGTCCGAAAAAGCTTCGCGCCGGATTGCTGCATTCATTCGTGTTCCCCTGCTCAACGCCGAAAAAAGCTCCCGCAAGATGGCCATCCTGCGGGAGTCAAAACCAATGGGAGAGTGCGAAGAGCCGCGCAGGCGCGTCCAACCCGCGCCTGCCTCCCCACATGCTTTGCTGCCGTGCTTCCACTTGCCTTCGCATCGTATGCAGCCCCCCTCGCGCTGAAAATTTCGTTTTCCGAAAGGGGGTTTAGAACCTTTACGGTCGCGCTGGCGGCGCGCCCCGGTGTCCGCTCCGTAGGTTTTTGAACGCTTCAGTCATCCTGAACAGCCGGTTTGGCAAAGGCAAATTCCTGTCGTTTGTCAGGCGCGTTGCCGCGATTTATAGTTCGCCCAACACCTCAGCCTCACGGCGCCGCCATCGCTACCAGTCGATGACGGCGTGCCCGGAAGGCGCGCCCCGACAATGGATCTATTTGCCGGCCAGGCCGCCCAAGCGCGTGCGGAACAAGACCAACACGTCACATGATGACGAGAGCCGGAGAGACAAACGATGGGCATGCATTTCGATTTCACCGACATGCGGCTGCTGACGCACATTGCGGAAATGCACAGCCTCACGGCGGGGGCGGAACGCGCCTGCCTGTCACTGCCGGCGGCCAGCTCGCGGCTCAAGCGCTTCGAGGAGAGCCTCGGGCTCAAGCTGTTCCACCGGACCGCGCAGGGCCTGACCCTGACCCCGGCCGGCGATGTCGTGCTGCGCTACTCGCGCGAAGTCAACCAGAAGCTTGAGCGGATGTGCGGCGAGCTGCACCAGTTCGTACGCGGCATCAAGGGCACGCTGCGGCTGCAGGCAAACACGATCGCGACCACCGACTTCATCCCGGCCATCCTGCCTGCCTTCCTGGCGACCCATCCCGATGTCGACGTCGACCTGCGCGAACGGCTCAGTCCCGACATCGTGCGCGCGGTCTGTGACGGTGCGGCCGACATCGGCATCGTGGCCGGCGATGTGCGCGCGGAAGAACTGGAAGTGATTCCTTACCGTGACGACCGGCTGGTGGTGGTCACGTCGCCTGACCATGAACTCAATGACGCCGGCGACATCGACTATGTACGCACGCTGAAGTATGACCAGGTGTGCCTGCACGAAGGCAGCGCCATCAGCACCTTCCTGGCGCAGGTGGCCAACGAGAGTCACCGCACGCTGCGCACCCGTATCCGCGTCGGTAATTTCGAGGCCGCGTGCCGCATCATCGAGGCGAATGTGGCGATCGGGATCGTGCCGGAATCGTCGGCGCGCCGCTACGAGAAGTCGATGCGCATCCGTATCTCGCGGCTGACCGACCCGTGGTCATTGCGCAAGATGTCGATCTGCGTGAAGAGCGTCGAGCAGCTGCCGAGCTTCGCGCGCGACCTGATCGACATGATGCTGGACGATCTCGCGATGGCAGCAGACGCCTGAGGCAGCGCTGCCGGCCACACTCAGGCCCGCTTGGTCGACAGCAGCCCGATCCCGACCAGCACCAGCGCGGTGCCGGTCAGCTGTATCGCCGTAATCGGCTCACCGAGCAGCCAGGCGGCAAGGAACAGCACGGATACCGGGCCGATCATGCCCGCCAGTGAAGCGACGGGCGCACCGACGCGCGCAATCCCCATCATCGTCACGAATACCGGCAGCACGGTGCAGAACACCGCATTCAGCAGCGACAAGCGGTAGACCTCGGACGACTGCAGCAGCGCGTCCGCCGGCCGCAGCAGCAAGAACTGGCCGACCGACATCACGCTCGACACGCACATCACATACGACACCAGCCGCAGCGAGCCGACGCGCCGCACCAGTTCACCCGACAGCAGCAGGTAGAGCGCGTAGAAGACGGCGCTGCCGAGCACGAACGCGCCGCCAAGCCAGACATTCGCGCTGCCCGACTGCGCATCGTGCAGAAATACCAGCACGGTACCGCCATAGCAGATCGCCAGCGCCAGCCATTCAGTGCGGCCGACGCGCCGTTTCAGCCAGAACACCGACATCAGCAAAACGAAGGAGGGCGTCAGGAACAGGATCAGCCGCTCGAGGCCGGCAGAAATGTACTGCAGCCCGAGGAAGTCGAGATAGCTGGACAGGTAGTAGCCGACCACACCAAGCAGCACGACACGGCCGCGATCGGCGCGGGACAGCGGCGCGCTGCGCCGCATCTGCCACCAGGCGATCAGCGCAAAGAACGGCAGCGACAGCAGCATGCGCAGCGCCAGCACCGTCATCGCATCGACCTGATGGCGATAATGCAGCTTGACCACCACGCCCTTGGCCGAGAACAGCACCGAGCCGAGCATGGCCAGCAGCAGGCCCGTCAGGAACAGGCGACGCGAAGAATGCGATGCGGGGGAAGTCGGCAGGATAATACTCAAGGGAGGTGGCGCGGGCCGTCAGGAAGTTGTCCCGCGATTGTAGTCAAGCGTGCCGCGGGCGCGTTTGGCTTTGCGGAAGCGCCGGTTCTGCCCTGCATTCCGCGCGGCCGTCTGCCATTGCGCCAGCCAGCGGCTCGCCGTGATCGATCCGGATGGCGTCCTTGCCGGCCGGCTTGGCCAGGGTCATCGCCGGGTCGGCGTGAGGGATGATGGTCGTCTCGTCGGCGCCGGATCCGTGCAACAGGGTCAGCCCGATGCACACCACACGGAAACTGTGTTTCAGCAGAAGACGGTACATGGCCGCACGGCAGAAAGACCTGGAAAACAGGTCGGTCGGCATAATTTTATCCACCTACCCAAAGATGACAAAACAAATAACTTTAAAAAAAATAAACAGAAGCAGTTTATGCCGGGGGAGACTATCCAACCGAATTAGTTAAGCAACATCTGCGGCCTGAAATGGCGTAGCGTGTCGGACTGCGGGAAAGTTTCTTTACCAAATGGCCGAACTCCGGTCATCCTTAGTACATTAACAAAAACAAAAACCAAAAACAGACGACAGGGGAACACAAGGTGTCGATGCATTTCGATTTCACCGACATGCGGCTGGTGATCCACATCGCCGAGGCAAACAGCCTGACGGCCGGTGCGGAACGCGCTTGCCTGTCCTTGCCGGCGGCCAGCTCGCGGCTGAAGCGCTTTGAGGAAAGCCTCGGGCTGAAGCTGTTTCACCGGACCGCCCAGGGCTTGACGCTGACCCCGGCCGGCCGGGTCGTGCTGCAGTCCGCGCGTGACGTGCAGCAGCAGCTCGACCGCCTGTGTGGCGAGCTGCACCAGTTCACGCGCGGGGTCAAGGGCACGCTGCGCCTGCATGCCGAGACCATTGCGATGAATGAGGATATCCCGCTGCTGCTGCCCGCCTACCTCGCGGCCCATCCCGACATCGACATCGAGATGCGCGAGCGCACCTGCGAAGACATCGTGCGCTCGGTCAGCGAGGGCGCGGCCGACATCGGCATCGTCTCCTGCAACACGCGCGGTCGCGATGTCCAACTGATCCCCTACCGCCATGACCGGCTGGTCGCGGTGTTTTCGCCGAAACACGCACTGGCCAAGCTGAAGAAAATCGATTTCGTGCAGACCCTCAAGCACGAGCACGTGTGCCTGACGGAAGACTGCGCGATTTCGCAGCTGCTGTCACAGATGGCGGCTGAATGCGGCGCCAGCCTCGGTATACGCACCCGGGTGGCGCACTTCGAGAGCGCCTGCCGCATTGTCGAAGTGAACGCCGCGATTGCGGTGATGCCCGAATCCGCCGCGCTGCGGTACAGCAAACGCATGCGGCTGCAGCATGTGCCGCTGTCGGATCCGTGGGCCCATCGCCAGCTGTCGATCTGCGTGAAGAACGCCGACCAGCTGCCGGGCTACGCGCGCCGCCTGATCGACCTGATCGTCGGCGAATACGCGATCCAGGTGGCGGCCTGATCCATAGGCTCTTCGTAGCCTCTTCGTAGCCTCCTCGTAGCCACGTCGCAGCAACGTCGTAGCCTCTTCATAGTCTCTTCATAGCCTCTTTTACCGGGCGCGTGGCCAGGCAGCGCGCTCGGGCGGCGAGCGGCTGCCCGCAATCCGGCCCGGGGCCGGCACGGAAAAGCGCATCAGTACTTGACCAGATAAATGAGAATAATTATCATTACCCTGTAAACGTTGATGACCTTCACTTTTTCCGGCCAACACACATCATGAAAATCCGCCCGCTTGCTGCAGCGCTTCTCGCTGTGCTTCCGTTGTTTGCCTTTGCGGCCGACAATGAATTCGCCATCACGATCAAGGACCACAAGTTCTCGCCAGCCGAAATCCGGGTACCGGCCGGCCAGAAGGTAAAACTGGTTGTCGAGAACCAGGACGCGACGCCGGAGGAGTTCGAGAGCCATGAACTGAACCGCGAAAAAATCATCGCGCCGCGCTCCAAAGCGGCGATCTGGATCGGCCCGCTGAAGGCTGGCAAATACCCGTTCATGGGTGAGTTCAACCAAGCCACCGCCAAAGGCGTGGTCATTGCGGAGTAAACCGTGTTCGGCTCCGCATTGATCATCTTCCGCGAGACGCTGGAGGCGGCGCTGGTGATCAGCATCGTCGCCGCCGCCACGCGCAGCGTCAGTCGCCGCACGCTGATGATCAGCCTCGGCGTGCTGGCCGGCGCAATCGGCTCGGGCATCCTCGCCGGACTGACCGAGACCATTGCGAACCTGGCCGACGGCAGCGGCCAGGAACTGTTCAACGCGGGGGTGCTGGGCGTGGCCGTGCTGATGCTCGGCTGGCACCATGTATGGATGTCGTCGCACGGCGCGGAACTGGCGCGCGATGCCAAACGCGTCAGTGCCGACGTCAGTGACGGCCGGCGCGGGCTGTCGGCCATCACGCTGCTGATCGCGCTGACGGTCTTGCGCGAGGGCGCCGAGAGTGTGCTGTTCCTGCACGGTATGGCCAGCGGCGACGGCAGCGGCCTGGCCGATGTGCTGGGCGGCGGCGCGCTCGGTTTGTTCGGCGGCGCGGCACTCGGCGTAGTGATGTACTTCGGCCTGATGCGCATTCCGCTGAAATGGTTCTTCAGCGTCACCGGCTGGCTGATCGTGCTGCTCGCCGCCGGGCTTGCCGGCCAGATGGCGCGCTTCCTGATCCAGGCCGATTGGTTGCCATCGCTGGTCACGCCCCTGTGGGATACGTCGACGATTTTATCGGGCGATTCGCTCGCCGGCCGCATCCTGCACGCACTGGTTGGCTACGAGCCGAACCCGAGCGCGATGCAGATGTTGTTCTATGTGGCCACGCTGGGCGTGATCCTGTTGACCGCTTCGCTGGTCAAGCGCCAGCAGATGACTACCCGTAATTCCCTGAAAACTACCTGAAAAAATAAGTATGAAAAATATTCTGATGGCCGGCGCACTGGCCGCTATCTCCTGCGCCGGCAGCGTGCAGGCAGCGCCGGACGAATACATCTACCCGGCCCGCGTCGAGGCAGGCGAGCGTGAAATCGACTTCAAGTTCGGCACGCGCGACATGCGCGACAGCTCGAAAAACCGTTCGTCCGCATCGCTCGGCCTCGGCTATGGCGTCAACGAACACTGGTTCACCGAGGTCTATGTGAAGTACAACCACGCGGCCGGCACTGCGACCGAGTTCGATGCGGTGGAATGGGAAAACCGTTTCCAGCTGACCGAGACGGGGCGATTCCCGGTCGATGTCGGCTTCCTGGTAGAAGTCGAGCGCCCGCAGGATCGCGCGGAGGGCTATGAAGTCAAATGGGGGCCGCTGCTGCAGGCCGACGTCGGCAAGACCGAATGGATAGCGAATTTCCTGTTCGAGCGCAATTACCGCAGCGACGAACCCAGCCACACCACCTCGTACTATCAGGTGCAGGGCCGTTACCGCGTGCAAAAGGAATTCGCGTATGGCTTCCAGGCGTTCGGCGACCTCGGCCGCTGGAACCACTGGGCCACGACGCGCCAGCAGGGCCATCGCATCGGTCCGGCGATCTTCGGCAAGTTCGCGCTCGATGCGCATCAGGCGATCAAGTACAACGCCGCCTACCTGATGGGCCGCAACCGGATCGACGGCGCTGCGTATCGGGGCAATACCTTGCGCATGCAGGTCGAGTACGAATTCTGAACCAAAGCCTCTGACTCTCTCCTCGCAGGTTTTCACGCACCGCTCGCGGTGCGTTTTTCTTTTGCAGAGCCGTCAGGCGAGCGGCCGCCCGCATGGCATGAATTAAAATTCGGAACGGCAGGCTGGCAGTGCAACCGGAGCGGAAACAGCACACGATGGACGACCTGAACGCAATCGACGACGACCCCATGCCGGCGGCAACCGAGCAGGCAGCGCAGCGCAGCACCTGGGTCAGCGTGACCGTCAATATCCTGCTCGCGCTGGCGCAGGCTGTGGCCGGCTGGCTCACGCAGTCGCAGGGGCTGATCGCCGACAGTATTCATTCGTTGTCCGATCTGGCATCGGATTTCGTCGTGCTGCTGGCGCTGCGACACAGCAGGAAGGCGGCGGACGACGATCATCACTACGGCCACCAGCGCTATGAAAACGCCGCCAGCCTGGTGCTGGGCCTGCTGCTGTTTGCCGTCGGCGGCGCGATGGTCTGGAGTGCCGCCACGAAGATCGGCAACCCGCAGTCGCTCGCCCTGGTGGCCCCGGCTGCACTGTGGGTCGCGCTCGGTTCGTTGCTGGCCAAGGAACTGCTGTTCCGCTACATGATGGCGGTCGCGCAGCGGGTCCGCTCGAAGCTGCTGGTCGCGAATGCGTGGCATGCACGCTCGGACGCCGCCTCCTCGCTGGTGGTGGCCGTTGGCATCGGCGGCAACCTGCTCGGCGTACCGCTGCTGGATCCGATCGCCGCCACGATCGTCGGCTTCATGGTCGCGCGAACCGGCTGGACCTTCCTGTGGGAAGCCCTGCATGACCTGACCGACCGCGCGGCCACCGTCGAAGAAAGCGAGCGTATCCGGCAGGAGATTCTCGGCACGCCCGGCATCCTCGGGGTGCACGACCTGCGTACCCGTCGCACCGGTGACCTGCTGCTGGTCGATGCCCACCTTGAGGTCGACGGCTCGCTCACCGTCGAAGAAGGGCACCGGATCGCAGTCGATGCGCGGCGCCGCGTGATGGACCGGCATCCGGTGCTGAACATGATGACGCACGTCGACCCGCGACGCACGTAAGGGCAGCGTCAGTTGCCCGTCTTCTCCAGCAGCTGTACATCCTTCGGCGCCGTACCACGCGCGTCCGGCGCCGTGGTCGCCGCGGCGCCGGGAGTGCGGCCGACCACGGCCACGATCGAGGCTTCAGCCTTGCGGAAGGTTTCGTACGGACGCGGCTGCAGCGCCAGGTTCGGTTTCTCGACCACGAGCGGCACGCCGGCCGATTGCAGGAACTCGATCAGCCGCGATGACTTCAGCGCGTAATTGACGTTCTGCGCAATGTCGCCGGTTTTCTGCGCGAGCGACAGCGCATTCAGCTTGCCGCGCACGACGCCGATCACGATGCCGTCCGGCGAGAGTACCGGCCCGCCCGAATTGCCGCGCTGGACCTCGGCGCTCAGCTGGAACTGCGCATGCTCGCCCGACTCGGTCCGCTCGCCATTGACGATGCCCTGCGTGATCTTCTTGGACAGTCCCTGGATAACGGGTTGCGGATAGCCGATAACGAGAGCCTCAAGCCCGACCGGGACCTCGCTCCACGGTGCAATCGGCAGCGGCGGCCGCTCCAGCCGCGCCTGCAGCAACGCGAGGTCATTGGCCTCGTCGAACTTCAGCACCGTGGCCACGCGCCAGAGCCGGCGGTCGAGCGGCCCGACCAGTACCTGCGACCTGCCGCGGATGACGTGATACGCCGTCACGATGTGGCCCGCGCCCGAAACGAAGAAGCCGGTGCCGATACTGGCCGGCTCCTTCTCCTGCGCATGGCTGCTGGCAGCAAAGACGAAGGACAGCATGAGGCCCAGCGTCGCTATTCCGATACGCGTCGCCCGAGGCGTTCTGTGAGAGGCATTCAGGTGATGGCGTGTCGTCATGAGGCTGGTCCTGTCCCGGCATAGCTGATGAGCGATCGGCCAGGGATGCTCTCCGGGCTCGATGAAATTGTTGTCGGGTAATTATCCGCCTTCTGTCCGATTCCGGGGGCGCTCGCCGCGCGCGGTACACTCGCGGCTTTTCCTGCCCGGGGCAGCGCCCCGCAAAGCATCCGATCATGGCCATCAAATCCGTCATCTACAAAGTCCAGCTACAGGTCGCCGACATGGACCGGCATTACTACGCCGACCATGCGCTCAACATCGCCTGCCATCCGTCTGAAACACTGCAGCGGATGATGACGCGCATCGTCGTGTTCGCATTGAACGCACATGAGCGTCTCGAATTCGCCAAGGGCATCTCCGACAGCGACGAGCCGGACCTGTGGCGAAAGGATCTGACCGGCGCCATCGAGCAATGGATAGAAGTCGGCCAGCCGGATGAGCGCCGTATCCTGAAAGCCTGCGGCCGCGCTACCGAGGTGCAGGTCTATGCGTTTGGCAGCAGCGCGGATCTCTGGTGGAAGCCGATCGCCGGCAAGCTGGCGCGAACGAAAAACCTGACGGTGTACCGGATCGACCCCGACGTGGCCGAGCAGCTGGAGCCGCTGTGCGAGCGCACGATGCAGCTGCAGGTCACGATCCAGGACGGCGAGATCTGGGTGCGCAACGCGACCGAGGCGGTCGAGGTGCGCCTCGAGCGCCTGGCGCCGGGCCACTGAACTGCGGGTGGCAGGCACCGCCGCCGGTTCAGGTGGCGCAGGCCGGCGTGCCGGCACCGACCAGCCAGTCGGACAAGCCGCTCTGCGGACGCCGCAACAGCGATTCGAAGTCTTCAGTCGTGAGCGGCTCGGAGAACAGATAGCCCTGGATCTCGTTGCAGCCGACGTCAGCCAGGACACGCAACTGCTCGGCCGTCTCTACGCCTTCGGCCACCACCTGCAGGCCCAGCGCCGACGCCATCCAGATAATTGCGCGGCACAAGGCCTCGGCATCGCTGGCGGGCCGCAAGGGCTGCACCAGTTCGCGATCGAGCTTGATTGCATCGACATCCAGCCGCTGCAGCTGCGCCAGCGACGAATAGCCGGTACCAAAATCGTCGATCACCAGCCGCACCCCGAGCGCGCGCAGGCGCTCAAGCTGGCGCCGCACGCCCGTGCTCTGCTCGACCATCGCAGACTCGGTGATCTCGACCTCGATCAGCGACGCCGGCACCTGGTGGAGCGTCAATTGCTGCTGCAGGCAGCTCACTACATCCGAGCGGCGCAACTGCTCCGGCGAGACATTGATCGCGACCCGCACGGCCGGCAAGCCGGCGCGTCGCCACTCGGCCATCTGGGCCAGGACCCGCCGAATCACGCACTCGCCGATGGGCACGATCAGCCCGATATCTTCGGCCAGTCCGATGAAGGACATCGGCATCAGCAGGCCGCGCTCCGGGCTCTGCCAGCGCACCAGCGCCTCGGCGCCGCTCAGGCGGCCGCAGTCAAGCTGGACCTTCGGCTGGAAATGCACCACCAGTTCGTCGCGCACCACTGCCTGGCGCAGTGCCTGTTCGCTACTGACGCGCTCGGCGATCTTCGATGAGAACTCGGGAAGATAACGGCACGTCCGTCCGCGCCCGCGCGCCTTGGCCTGGTACATCGCGATGTCGGCATGCTTGAGCAGGTCTTCGGCGGACTCTCCATCCTGCGGATAGACGCTGATGCCGATCGATGCACTGATTTTGCCGAGCACGCCGTCGTTCGGCCGGAACTCACGCTCGACCGCATCGATGATCTTGCGGCCCAGTCTGTCGATTCCGCCCACGTCATCGATGTTCTCTATGACGACGAGAAACTCGTCGCCGCCGAGTCGCACCAGTTGATCGCTGCCGCGCAGCGTGCTGCGCAACTGCCGGGCAACGTCACGCAGCACACGGTCGCCGGCGTCATGGCCCAGCGTGTCGTTGACGGTCTTGAAATTGTCGAGATCGATAAACATCAGCGCCAGCGGCTTGTGCGAGCGCTGCGAGCGCTGTATTGCGGTCGGCATGAAGCGGTGGAACCACAGGCGGTTCGGCAAACCAGTCAGGGTATCGCGGTGCGCGAGCTCGAGCAATTCCTCCTGATGAGCCTTGGCCTCGGAAATATCGCGCAGGGTCAGTGCCACCCCCTGACCGATCGCGACCGCATGCCGATGCAGCCATGTCGATGGCAGCCCGCTGGCGGCGATCACGCGGAATTCGTCCTCGACCAGCTGGTGCTTCAATGCGCTGCGCACGAAGCCGAGCAGATCTGACCAGACAATCGACGCCAGCACCCGCTGTGCCGGTTGACCCAGCAAGGCATGCCGGTCCTTGCCCAGCAGCGCACCGCCTCGCTCATTGACGTCTTCAAACTGAACATCGGTGACGTCGCCGGCTGCGTCCCGTATCGGGCGCAGCATATAAAAGCCTTCATTCGCAGCATCGGTCGCGGTGCGATACACCTTGCGTATCTCTTCCTCTGCCACGCGGCGCGCCAGCAGATTGCCGGCCAGCGCGATGCCAGCCGCACAAAAAAGCAGCAGCAGCACCGTGATCAGCGCAGCGACCATGCGGTAAACCGTGACCTCCGCTTCCGCATCGGCCAGCGCATCCATCGCCGTAACCGACGCGACGGCGATGAGGGGCATGAACGCGTGACGACGCCATGCGACATAGCGCGGCTGGCCATCATAAAACGCCGAACCGGGCTCCAGGCGCACACCCTGCGCGGCGGGAAAATGTGGCGACTGCCGGTAAAAGGTCTGCGGCCCCAGCCCCTGCCCCAGCTTGCTGGTCAAGAGCGGTCCGTCGACCAGGCGCACGTTCACAAAATCGCGCGGCCCGATCACGGAATCATCTTCGAACGCGGTCAGGAAGTCCGGCGTCAGCGCGAACATCAGGACCCCGGCAAAGTTCCCCTTGCGGTCCGACAGCGGACGCGACAGGTGCAGCACCTCGCCGCCGACCAGTTGCGAATACTCGATCGGTGTCACCTGCCAGTCGCCACAGCATGTCATGCGGTGATATTGGAAAAACCAGCTGTCGCCGGCGTTCGCCGCGCGCGGCGTGAACGACGCGGACACCACCTGCCCCCGTTCATTCAGGAAGGCGACATAGAGTGGCTTGCCGCGAGGGTAAATACCTACCAGGATCTGCTCGAAGTCGATGCGCCCGGGCTGTTTTGCCCATTCGGCGACCAGTAAATTGCCGACATCATCGAGCCGCTGGATCAGGTCATCCATCTGGCGGCCATACGATGTGACCCGGGTCTGCACCTTTGCCTCGACCAGCGCGATGTCTGCCTTGCGGTGGTCCTCCACCATGTGTTCGACGGTGACCCACCCGGTCGCAATGATCGCCACAAACAGCGCGACCCACATGGCCATCCAGGGCACGACACTGCGCTGCCTGAGCACGACCGACCAGGCCTGAAAATCACGGTGACGCACGCCGGCCCCGGGAAGACGAGTACGCGTGTGCGGCATCACGAACCCACGGACCGCACGATCGGCATGAGGTCGTTCGGATGGTCATGGGTTGTCCGCCCTCAGCTCAGGTGACAACTGGCAGGTTGAGCGCCACCGGATTCGTGAACAGCGCATTTGTTCGCCGAAAATCTCTTAAAAAATTAAATTCTTACATTATTTATCCTAAACCATTTTGGCAAGAAAATAACAAAAAGAAACTTTTAAATTCCTTGCGGCGTACTTTCAAAGAAGCGATACCCGCCACAGACCGGTCCGGCACATCGTCAGGAAAAGATCGCACCTGCGCGTGTCCGCGTTTCTGCGAAACCGATTTGCAGTATTACCTTCTGCGTTACCCGCAACTCTTGCGATGATGGCTGCGGCAATGTTGCAGATAGCCGCCATGCAGAAAAAATCCTTGCCGAACCGGGGCAAGCAACGAACCCACCACGCCATGTCGAAAAAACGGGAGCGAGACAATGAGTAGCAAAGTTATCGAGCATCACAAGCTCCGGACTGCGGCGCAGAAGGAAGCCGCGCTGGAAGTGCTGTCGAAAATCGAAAAGGAAGGCATACAGATGATCCGCCTGTCATGGCCGGATCAGTACGGGCTGTTGCGCGGGAAGATGCTGTCGGTCAGCGCGCTGAAATCCGCGTTCACCAGCGGCTCGGAAATCACGATGGCGCCGTTCTTCTTCGATACCGCGAGCGCGATCGTCTTCAATCCGTTCCAGCCTGGCGGCGCCTTCGGCGATGCCGAATTGTCCGGCAGCCCAAACGTCGTGATGGTGCCGGACCCGACGACGTTCCGCATCCTGCCGTGGGCCGACCGCAGCGAGCTGACGCGCATCGTCGACCCTTGCCTGAACCCCGCGACCTTGGGTGACCCGGGTACCCCGGCGAAGGTCATGCCGCTTGCCAAAGGCTAGTCCTATCTGCTGGAGGACCTTCTGGCGTACGCGAGCCAGTCCTATCTGGAGCAGGTAGCCGCATCCGCGGCAGCGCACTGGCACAGTCAGGCACCGGCAGCTGGCCATGAACCTGCGCATCTCGCAGGGCGACCACAATTTATTCTATGGCGAGATCGATTTCGCCGACTTCGACCTGAGGGCAACCTGGCAGCGGGACCTGGCCGAGATGATCGCGGAAGAACCGGGCCGTTCGTCGCCATGAGCTGGCAGGCCCGCCCACCGGAACATCAGCGCGAACGGATCATTCGTCCCGCTCGACCAGCGTGCCGTTGACGACCTTCACGAGGTCGCCGACTTCCCAGTGCGGCTTGTCGTCGAACCGGAACACGCGCGACTTGCCGCTCTGCAGGCGCACAACTACCTCATACTGGGTGTCCTTCCTGGTGCGCTTTTCGATCTCGTTGCCGGCATAGCCGCCGGCGACGGCGCCACCGACGGTGGCCACGGTGCGACCGGTGCCGCCACCGACCTTGTTGCCCAGGATGCCGCCCACCACTGCACCGATGCCGATGCCCACGCCGGTCGGCTTGCCTTCGACTTCGACGGCTCGCACCGCGGTCACTTCACCGCAGCCTTTGCAGTCGGTCGTTGCCTGCGCAAGCAGGATCGGCGCGGTGTCGGCGGGTGCGGCGATGGTGGCCGCCGCAGGCAACACCGCCACGACAATGGCCACCAGATGCGAATACAGTTTTCCTGACAAGCTGATCATGGTTCCTCCCTGGCTTCGTCACCCTTCAATTTCGACATTTAAAAGTGAGTTCATGTTACGCTTTTTATATCTGTTTGCAAGCTGCGGTCATGCCGGGGCGCGGCAAGGGCGAGCCCCGGCGTGATGGCTTGCGACCCGGTCTTGCCAGGTCGATGGCAGGTCAGGGATACCGAGCTCAGGTCAGGATCGTCAGATTCCCGTTGGCCAGGTCGATATTCTCTACTGACGTGATTCCGACGAGACGAATCAGCAGGTCATCGGCAGAGACACCGGCGACGCCGTCAGAGATGAACAGGTAGTAATCGCCTGCGTTCTTGACCCGGAAGAGCGCGAACTCGCCAACGGCATCGCCGGCAGCGCTGAAACCGGAGGCCATGTCCGTCAAGGCGTCACCGAGGGTCGCGCCGGATGCGGGGAAGAAGCTTGCCACTCCGGTCAGCGCATTGATGCTGGCCTGGTTGCGGGCAGCGGCCGCGTCAGATCCGCCGATACGGAGGTCCGCACTGTAGTTGATCATGTCGGCGACACCCACCGCGCCTTTGGCATAGTCATTCAGCACATCGCAATTCTTTGCCCGGCTCGTATCACCCGGCGAAAATATGAAGGTATCGCAGCCGTCACCCCCGCTCAGCTTGTCTGCTCCTCTTCCGCCTGCCAGGGTATCGTCGCCGGAGCTTCCGGATAAATTATCTTTCCCGTTGTGACCCGTCAGTAAATCGCTCAGGCCCGATCCGGCCAGCACCGACTTCCTGGGGCCGGTGCTCGTCAGATTAAAGCCATTGCCCAGCGTCACAGCGGTCAGGTTCACTGCGAAACCACTCGTCAGGATGTTCGCGGTACCGAGGTTAAGCGTGGCGGCTGACGCGGTCCATGCGGCCTTGACTGTCGCATGGACTGTGGCCCCCGCGGCTACGTTCAGGACATCTGCACCGCCCTTTCCCAGATCAAGCACCGCATCAATCCCCGCGGTTATATTGAAAATATCGATGCCGGCCTTGCCGGTCAAGGTGTCGTTACCTGCAGCTCCGGTGAGAATGTTGCCGCCACTGTCGCCGACAATCACGCTGCCGGTGGCCGGGTCGACGAGACCGGTGACTGCAGCCGTGGCGCTACTGCTGGCGGTTTCCGCCAGGCCGGCGCTGTTGATATAGCTGGCGGTTACCGTCATGGTCTTGCCTATTTCTGCCTGCGTCAGCAGGTAACTGGTGCCGCTGCCAATCGGCGTACCGTTCGCTTTCCACAGGAACGACATCGCGCCCAGGCCATCGGCGTGGGCCACAACGTTGACCGTCAGTAGCTGGCCCTCGGCCGGCGTACCGCTGATTGTCGCCGTAAGATCGGCAAACGAAAGTTCAGCAATTTTCACTGAAGCCAGGCCACCATCCGTTTGGTACTCGACCAGCAGATATTTTTTCTGCTGCGGCCCGCGCAGGATACTGGCGATACCCCCATCCGGCGCAATCCATTGGGAAAAAGCAGCGGCGCCCGTGCTGACGAAGGTGCCGTCTTTTTGTTGCATGAGTATGCAGGTAGAAATATGCGTGGTGGTCCAGTCAGCTTCACTGAGGAATATGTCGGTGAGGCCGTCATTGTTGGCGTCGATCAGCACCGGGTGATAGCTGGAGCCCGCGCGATGGTCATAGCCCTTCAGATAGTGCTCGGTCACATCTTGAAAGATGCCACTGCCGTTATTGCGCAGGAACTGGACTTCCGAGACACGATGACCCAGCTGCTGCACGAGGTCTGCACTGGCGGCACTGATCACGATGACATCCGCGAGTCCGTCGTGAGAAAAATCGAACGGTATGGCGCGGATGTCATGACTGTGACCCAGCGGGGAAGCGATCGGACCATACAGGGGAAGATCGATCCGCGCCGGTGGCAGGGTGGACACATACGCTATGTCGAATAGCGGTCCGTTCTGAACGAACTTGTACAGCGCGCCATCCTGGCCAGATGCGGCCATATGATCGACCAGAATCGCGGTCGTTGTACCGTCGCCGAGAAAGTCGCCCAGCGCAACGCCTGAACCGCCCGCAAAGGTGGCGAGCGGATTGATCGTCAGACCGGTAGCGCTGCCCAGATACAGGCGGTATGGTCCGTAGCCGGTGGAGAAAACATCGGCATAGCCGTCATGGTTGACATCGGCAACCGCGATACCGTGTTGTAACGCATTGATGTTCTCCAGCTGTATCTTTTCCAGCGAATTACCGCGATTGATGAGCATGTAAACATTTGCCGGGTAATCCATGTCCGCAAAAGCAGACAGAAAAACATCCAGCTTGCCATCGCCATTGAAGTCGCCATAACCCACCTCGCCAACGCCCTCGACATTGCCCGCACCATTCGGCAGCCAGTCTGCGCTGACATCCTGAAATGTACCGTTTTTCCAGCCAAAGATTGTGATCCTGGTGTTCGTGTAATTGGCGGGCGTATTGAATTGCGTTTCGAAGCCGGCAAAAATAATTTCGTCGAGGCCGTCGCCATTCAGATCGGCGGGGTAAAGATAGCGAACGGCATAAGAGAAATTCGTGCCATTGGCATAAGTGAATGTACCGGCATCAACCAGCGCAGCGATAGTGAGCATGAAATGGCGTAACTTGCCATGCGAACTTGCATACCGGGAAGAGTAGCACTTATCGCATTCATATTCATTTCAGATTTTAGAATTTAGGGGTGGCGGCGCGGCCGCACCATCTTCTGGGTTATTTAACCCGGGTTGAGCGCATTATCGTAATTCGCCTGCGCTGTCATAACCGCCCCCATATGCGTCTCGGCCCAGTGGGCAAAGGTCGAGACGGTGTCGATCAGGGACTGCCCGAGTGGCGTCAGTGCATATTCGACGCTCACCGGTACAGTCGCAAACACGGTGCGCGACAACAAACCGTCGCGCTCCAGTTTCTTCAGCGTCTGCGAGAGCACTTTCTGCGAAATGCCCTTGATATCGCGGCGTAACTGATTGAATCGTACCGGCTCGATTTTCAGTCGATCCAGGATCAGTAAAGCCCATTTGTCGGCCAGACGATCCAACACTTGTCGTGTCGGACAGCGGTCTTCATAGATGTTGTATGCGTGTTCCATTGCCAGGGCTTTCCTGAAGTGGCTGGTCGGTTACCGCGATGACACCTGGTGATGCCAAAGTGCCTTCTTGCGAAGCATCCCTCTGGGGGTTACTATGAAATACCTAGTTTCTATAGTATACCAAGGAGCGTATCCATGACCCAGAAAATCCTCGTACTCGGTGCCACCGGCAATGTCGGCCAGCCCCTGGTGCACGCCTTGCTGAGCAAAGGCGAAAATGTAAAAGCGGCTTCGCGCTCAGGCAAGGCGGTTGCAGGCGCCGAAGGTGTTGCATTCGACTATACCCGGCCGGAGACTTTTTCCGCCGCCTTCGATGGCGTGGATCGAGCCTATGTGATGCTGCCGGGTGGCTATGTGAACGTCAGGGAATTGCTGCTGCCGGTGATCGAGGCGGCAGCGAAGCGCAAGGTGAAAGTCGTATTCCAGAGTGTGTTTGGGGTCGATGCGGATGATTCCATTCCGTATCGCCAGGTCGAGATCGCGCTGGAACAATCCGGGACGCCGTTTGTGATCCTGCGACCGAACTGGTTTGCTGATAATTTCCATACCTTCTGGAAGCCCGGGATGGATCATGGGCAGATCGCTCTGCCGGCGGGCGAAGGCAAGTCGAGTTTCATCGATGCGCGCGACATTGCCGACAGTGCAGCAGCTGCGCTGACCTCCGGGCAATTCAACCAGCAGGCATTTAACCTGACGGGGCCTGAGGCGCTGGGCTATGCGGATGCGGCCAAGTTGCTCTCCGCCGTGACCGGCAAGCCGATTGCCTACCAGCCGATCAATGACGATGCATTCATCAACCTGCTGACCGGGGCGGGCGTACCGGCCGACTACGCAGCGTTCCTCGCATCCATCTTCCATCCGGTCCGGGAGGGTTGGACAGCGGCCGTGACGAGCGATGTTACCAGCCTGACTGGCAAGCCGGCGCGCTCGGTGGCGACCTATGCACACGACCACGCCCACTTATTGAAAAGCTGATCCGTGATCCAAGCGGTCGCAGGGAAGGCATGCCGCCCCTGCGACCGCATTGTCATAGCCGCTTCTCCAGTTCGTGGCGCTGTACTTTGCCGGTGCTGCTGCGCGGGAAGTCATCGACACTGATGAAGCGGAATTCCTTGGGTCGCTTGTAGCCAGCCAGCCGCGCACGACAGAACTCGGTCAACTCATCGACGCCGATGTCCTCGCCATCGCAGGCAACGAAGGCCACCGGTACTTCGCCCCAATGCGGATCGGCTTGGCGTGTGACGGCAGCCTCGCGTATGCGAGGGTGCGACAGCAGCACGCGCTCGATCTCGGCAGGATAAATGTTCTCTCCCCCGGACTTGATCAGGTACTTGACCCGATCCACAAAATCGAGCGTGCCATCGGCATGACGAACGAACACATCGCCCATGTGGAACCAGCCATTGCGAAAGCTATCGGTAGTGGCGTTCGGGTTTGCCCAGTAACCGGAGAACAGGGTCGGACCGCGCATCGCCAGTTCACCCGGCTGGCCATCGGGCACCTCGCGGTCGTCCGGGTCGACCAGCCGTACCTGGCACCATGAGGTCTGGCGCTTGGCCAGGGATGTCGGCATGTCGCCCGGCGCAATCATGCTGGCGGAGGCCGGCGGCAAACCGGTTTCAGTGGAGCCGAAAGAATTCAGATAAGGCGCATTCAGCAAGCTCGTCAGCTGCGCCATCTGCTGCAGCGGAACCAGATCGGCCATGGCGCCGACCATGCGTATCGACCGGGTACACACTGCGTTCTTGCGCAACGCCTCGATGAGGCCTTCGATCATGCCCGGCATCGCCATCAGCCAACCGACCGGCTCCCGGCCGATCCACTCGCAGATTTTCTGTCCATCGAAACCGTCGAGCACGAGCACTTTCCCGCCAAGTATCAGCGTGGCGAGACTATGATCGGTAGACGCCATATGAAACAGGGGCGACCAGGCGATGAAGCTTTCGCGCGCTGTGATACCGAACTCTGACGAGAACACCATCGCCCGCGCAACCATCGCACGCTGGCTGACCAGTGCGCCCTTGGGCAAGCCCGTTGTGCCGCTGGTATAGAGGATCACCAGGCCGTCTTCCGGATCGACGTCAGGATCGGGCTGCAGTCGCTCCGATGACGAGATCAGCTTCTCGTAGTCAGCCCCCAGCGTCAGCACGTGAGCCACCTCAAGCTGCAGTCGCGTCCAGGCCAGCCGGTATTTTTCGGACACGATGACTACCTGCGGCGACACCAGCTCAATGCAATGCAACTGCTCGGCGTCTGACAGGCGCCAGTTCAGGCAGGCGACAATGGCCCCCAGATAAGCGGCCGCCAGCTCCAGTTCGATGTACTCGAAGCGGTTTTCCGACCAGACGGCCAGCCGGTCGCCTCGCTTTACGCCCAGCGAACGCAGCGCACCTGCGGCCGACTCGACCCGCCTTGCCAACTCGGCGTAGCTGAGTGTCCGTCCATGTCCGTCGACCAGGGCGGCCGCGTGTGGCTGCGTTTTGGCGCGCTCATGGAACAGTCCCGCGCAGTGAATTGCATTAAGCATGGCGACTGCCCTCCGACCGCACGCCGCGTCCGACTCTCCAAGTTTGCATTCGTCCAGACATGTCTGCCGGCTCCTCTGTGTTGGCTTTTGTCCGAATCTATTTCGCCGGCCAGTACGCGCCGCGCCAGAATATATGCAATTCCTGCCAGAATGAGCGGAACACGGTGCTTGCTCAGGGAATCGATAACGAAGCGCGGAATTCACCGGGCGTCATTCCGGTCCAGCTGCGGAATGCCCGGATGAAGCTTGCCTCGCTACGAAAGCCGGCATGGAAGGCGACCTGTTTAAGCGACTTCGTGCTGCGGGTGAGATGCTCGATCGCGACCTCGCGACGCGCCTCGTCGCGCAGCCGCTGAAGTGAAAATCCCTCGTCCGCAAGATGACGATGCAGGCTGCGGGTGGAAATATTCAGCTTGTCTGCAAGGTCGTCCGCGGTCGCAAATGCAAATCCCGCATCGCGCAGGAGCATCTGAACCCGCTTTGAAAGCAGCCGGTCCCGCCGGTATTGCAGAACGATCAGGGGCAAGGGCCGCAATAACATCTGGCGCAAGTCGTCGTCATTGCGACGTACCGGCAACTTCAGGTAATCCGCGTCAAAAGTGATGCTCGCGCGCGGCGCAGCAAACATCACCGGGCAGCGAAACATCAGCGGATATGCCTCGGCATGCCGGGGCTCGGAGAAAGGAAAAGCAGCCTTCTCGAGCGGTATACCAGAATCAGCCAGCCAGCAGGCGATGCCATGAATGTTGCGCAGCATGCTGACGAAGCAGAACTCCCTCTGCACACCAAGATCTGCATCTTCATGGATGACGAGTGATGCAGAGCGGCCGTACACGGCCAGTTCCAGACGAATGTCATCAATCAGGTAACCATGATGGCGGCACCAGCGCTTCAAGGCGATCTTCAGGTCACCCGATGGCAGGCTCGCCCGGCACAGCATGCCACTGGCACCAAAGGGCATTTTTCGTGAAAACCAGCCCAGCGACTCGTCATTCAGTTCGCGCATCGCATGTCCGGCGCAAGTCTCCATCTGTTGCGCGGTGATACGCGCCTCCGGATTATCCAGTAACTGGCGGGCTATCTGCGCGCTGTCGAGCGCGGCAGCCGGGTCCATGCCATATCGCTGATAGGCACGGACGATGGAATCAATAAACGCTATCGGTGTCTGGGCAAGGGATCGGCGCATGCGGAAAGTATCGCAACATTGGCGCAATATGCAAATACATTGGCGCGGCTGCCCCGGGTGGACGGTTCTACCATCCGCTCATGATTACTCTTCACCATTGCATCAGCGCCCGCTCATTCCGTCCGTTGTGGATGCTGGAGGAGCTGGGACTACCCTACTCACTCGTCATGCTGCCCTTCCCGCCGCGAGTGAAAGATCGTTCCTTTCTTGCGCTCAATCCGATGGGAACGATTCCCCTGCTGACCCACGGCGAGCTGCACATGACCGAGTCGGCTGCGATCTGCGAATACCTCTGCGCACTATCCAGTCCGACACCGCTGGCCGTAGGAACCGATGAAACGGACTATGGCGCCTATCTCAATTTTCTCGATTTCGGCGAAGCCACGCTCACGTTTCCATTGACCCTCGTACTGCGCTATTCGAAGTTCGAGCCAGAGCACCGTCGCAACGGCGTGGTGGCCACAGATTACACGACATGGTTCCTGTCGGGCCTGCGCTCGCTCGAACCACGACTCGAGCGATCCGACTATCTGTGTGCTGGCCGCTTCACCGCCGCCGATGTATCGGTGGGCTACGCCTTGATGCTGGCGTGCTTTCTCGATCTGGATCACAGATTCCCTCCCGCGATCAGGAGGTATTGGGAGCGATTGCACAGCCGCAGGAGTTTTGAGCGCGCGCGGATTGCAGAAATACAAGCCGCTATCGCACAGAAGATTCCGATCGTTCCTGCACCTGAATATCGCCCCGAGGCAGATGAACTGCAACTCAATCCCACCAGGTAATACGCGATGAACATTATCAAAAGCAGAATTAATCCGCGCAGCGAAGAATTCCAGGCGAATGCCAGGGCCCTCAAATTACAGGTCGATGACTTGAAAGCGAGGGTCGCGCACATCGCGCTCGGCGGCGGTGAAGCGGCACGCGCGAAACATGTCGCGCGCGGAAAGCTGCTGCCAAGGGAACGAGTAGACCACTTGCTGGACCCTGGTACCGGCTTCCTGGAGATCGGCCAGATCGCTGCTTACGATATGTATGACAATCAGGCGCCTGCCGCCGGCCTGATCGCAGGCATTGGCCGGGTGCAAGGCATCGAATGCATGGTGGTGGCGAATGACGCAACCGTCAAAGGCGGGACATATTTTCCGCTGACCGTAAAAAAACACCTGCGCGCGCAAGAAATCGCCGAGCAGAATCACCTTCCCTGCGTCTATCTGGTTGACTCCGGCGGCGGCTTCCTGCCCAGACAGGATGACGTCTTTCCTGACCGCGACCATTTCGGGCGGATCTTCTTCAACCAAGCCAGCATGTCGTCAAAAGGCATTCCGCAAATCGCCGTCGTGATGGGTTCCTGTACCGCTGGTGGCGCATACATCCCTGCGATGGCGGATGAAACAATCATCGTCAGAAACCAGGGCACGATCTTTCTCGGTGGCCCGCCACTGGTAAAGGCCGCCACCGGCGAAGTGGTCAGCAGCGAAGACCTGGGCGGCGGCGACGTCCATACCCGACTGTCAGGCGTAGCCGACCATCTGGCCGAGAATGACGCGCATGCATTGTTTCTCGCGCGTCGGATCATTGCTAACCTGAACCGGAAAAAGTCCCCCGGCCTCGCGCTGGCGGCGAGCGAAGAGCCGCTGTACGACCCCGAGGAAATCTACGGCATTGTCCCGGCCGATACGCGCAAGCCCTATGACGTCAGGGAAGTTATCGCACGCATTGTCGACGGATCGCGCTTTGACGAGTTCAAGTCGCGCTATGGCACGACCCTTGTCTGCGGATTCGCGCAGCTCTACGGATGCCCGGTGGGCGTCATCGCCAACAACGGCATCCTGTTCGGGGAGTCAGCCCAAAAAGGGGCTCACTTCATCGAACTCTGCTCACAGCGCGGCATCCCGCTGGTTTTCCTTCAAAACATCACCGGCTTCATGGTCGGACGAAAGTACGAGAACAGTGGTATCGCCAAGGACGGCGCAAAGATGGTGATGGCCGTGGCTGCATCGCAAGTCCCGAAACTGACCGTACTGATTGGCGGGTCTTTCGGCGCTGGCAACTATGGTATGTGCGGCCGTGCCTACTCGCCACGCTTCCTCTGGATGTGGCCGAACAGCCGGATTTCGATCATGGGCGGCGAACAGGCGGCCAGTGTGCTCTCCACCGTCCGGCGCGAAGGAATCGAAGCTAAAGGCGGCCAGTGGAGCATGCAAGAGGAAGAAGCATTCAAGGCACCAATCCGCAGCCAGTATGAGACACAGGGGCACCCCTACTATGCTTCTGCAAGGCTGTGGGATGACGGCGTCGTCGATCCGGCACAGACCCGGCGGGTACTTGGCCTTAGCCTATCGTCCGCGCTGAATGCGCCGATGACAGCCACCCGCTTCGGCGTCTTTCGGATGTGAGGACCGCTATGTACGAGACTATCGATATCGAGAATGCCGACGGGATCGCCACCGTCTGGATGAACCGGCCGGAGGTGCACAATGCCTTCAATGCCCAACTCATCGCCGAACTGACTGCGGCATTCCAGATGCTGGATGCCGATACCAGTATTCGCATCGTCATCCTTGCCGGGCGCGGTAAAAGCTTTTCTGCCGGCGCTGACCTGAACTGGATGAAGACGCTGGGTAGCGCCAGCGTCGATGAAAATCGCAGCGATGCAATGAAACTGGCGACCATGCTGCGCACACTGTCGGACATGGGAAAGCCGACGATCGCTCGCGTGCACGGTGCGGCATTGGGCGGCGGCATGGGGCTCGCCAGTGCGTGCGATATGTGCGTAGCATCGGAGAGCGCCCTGTTCGCGACCTCGGAAGTGCGCTTCGGGATCATCCCGTCCGCAATCAGCCCGTATGTGATTCGGGCGATCGGTGCACGGCATTGCTATCGCTATTTCCAGAGCGCAGAGCGTATCAGTGCGCAGCAGGCCTGCACGCTCGGGCTTGTGCATGAGATAACGTCGGTAGCGGCGCTTGATGAGGCGATCCGTCGACTGACCGACAGCTTGCTGCTCGGCGGCCCCGCAGCGCAAGCGGCGGCTAAAGACCTGATACGCGCGGTCGACCTCCATGCCGTGGATGATGCGCTCGTGCGGGAAACCGCGCAGCGAATCGCTGCATTACGTTCGACCGGCGAAGCGCGCGAAGGCCTGTCTGCTTTTCTTGAAAAGCGGCGCGCAGCATGGCAGCCCGATACACACTGAGGAGCGGGATATGCTTACCCAATCCGTCCATTTCCATACGCGTACCGAAGCAAGTAGCGCCGGTTGCACCGCTTGGTCAGTCGCAGCGGTGATGGCGCTGCTTGACACGCCGCTGCCAGATCTGATCTTCCGCGCACAGCAGGTACATCGCGCGCATTTCTCGCCGACCGAAATCCAGTTATCGACGCTGCTGTCCATCAAGACCGGTGGCTGTACGGAAAACTGCAGCTACTGCTCTCAGTCAATGCACCACGAGACGGCCGTGCAAAGCACGCCTGTCCTGGAGGCAGAAGCTGTCCGGGCGTCGGCTGTCGCGGCGCGCGCCGCAGGCGCCACTCGTTTCTGTATGGGCGCCGCCTGGCGCCAGGTGAGGGATGGCGACCTCGACCATCTGGCCAGGCTCGTCCGCGGTGTACACGAACTCGGCATGGAGACCTGCCTGACTGCCGGAATGCTGAAGCCGCACCAGGCCACTGTCCTGAAGGAAGCTGGACTGGACTACTACAACCACAACCTCGATACGGCCCCTGAGCTTTATAGCGAAATCGTCAGCACCCGCACCTATCAGGACCGTCTCGATACGCTTGCCACGATCCATCGCGCCGGATTGAAGACCTGCTCGGGCGGGATTCTCGGCATGGGTGAGAACCGGCGTGGGCGCGCCGGCCTGCTCGCCCAATTGGCCAATCTCGATCCATATCCGGAATCGGTGCCGATCAATCAGCTCGTTCGCATCGAGCAAACGCCACTACAGGACGCCGCGCTGCTAGATCCATTCGAGATGGTGCGGGTCATTGCTGCCGCGCGCATCACGATGCCCACCGCCTGGGTACGCCTGTCGGCCGGCCGGCAAGCGCTGGGGGATCTTGGACAGGCCCTCTGCTTCCTCGCCGGAGCCAATTCGATTTTCTACGGCGACCGCCTGCTCACGACAGATAACCCGGGCTTCGCGGCAGACCAGCAACTGTTGGCGCGACTGGGCTTGCATACGACCCGCCCTGCAACTTGCCAACTCGAGGAAAACAACCATGTTTAACAAGATCCTGATCGCCAATCGCGGCGAGATCGCGTGCCGGGTGATCAAGACCGCTCGACGTCTTGGCATTCGCACAGTCGCGGTGTATTCCGAGGCCGACGCAATGGCTCGCCACGTCCGGCTTGCCGACGAGGCCGTGCTGATCGGCCCCGCCGCCGTACGCGCGTCGTACCTGGTGATCGACAAGATCATCGAGGCTGCCAAAATGACCGGCGCCCAGGCTATCCATCCAGGCTATGGCTTCCTGTCGGAAAACGAAGCGTTCTGCGATGCCTGTGACGCTGCTGGCATCGTATTCATCGGCCCGCCGGTGTCGGCCATACGCGCCATGGGCTCGAAGTCGGAGGCAAAGAAATTGATGGAGCAGGCCGGCGTGCCGCTGACACCCGGCTACCACGGCGACGACCAGCAACCGCCCTACCTGCACGAACAGGCCGACGGGATCGGCTATCCCGTACTGATCAAGGCCAGCGCCGGCGGCGGCGGCAAGGGGATGCGGATCGTCGAGCGCAGCGACGACTTCCGCGACGCGCTCGCGTCCTGCAAACGCGAAGCCTCATCGAGCTTCGGTAATGACCATGTGCTGGTGGAGAAGTACATCACGCGCCCGCGCCACATCGAGATCCAGGTGTTTGCCGATACCCAGGGCGACTGCGTCTATCTTTTTGAGCGGGACTGCTCGGTCCAACGACGTCACCAGAAGGTACTGGAGGAGGCGCCTGCGCCAGGCATGACAGAAGCGCGCCGGCAGGCCATGGGGCGGGCGGCCGTTGAAGCGGCAAAGGCGGTCGGCTACGTTGGCGCTGGCACCGTCGAGTTCATCGCAAACCAGGATGGCAGCTTTTTTTTCATGGAGATGAACACCCGGTTGCAGGTCGAGCATCCAGTCACTGAAATGATCACGGGACTGGACCTGGTCGAATGGCAGCTGCGGGTCGCGGCGGGCGAACCGCTGCCACTGCAGCAGGAACAGCTGCAGATCCGTGGGCATGCGATCGAAGCGCGTATCTACGCGGAAGATCCGGCCAAGGGATTCCTGCCGTCGATCGGACGACTGTCGCACTTGTCGACGCCGGCAGAAGGCACGCATGTGCGGGTCGACTCCGGCGTGGAGGAAGGCGATGCGATCAGTCCGCATTACGACCCGATGATCGCCAAACTGATCGTCTGGGACCACGACCGCACGCGCGCACTCGGGCGCATGCGGCAGGCGCTGGCGGATTACCATGTGGTCGGTGTTGCCAACAATATCGAGTTTCTGTCACGGCTGGTTGCCAGTCCTGCGTTCTCTGACGCAGACTTGGATACCGGCCTGATCGAACGTGAGAAGGCGTGTCTTTTCCCGGACCAGACCGATGTGCCCACGGTGGTTTGGCAGCTGGTCGCACTCGCCGAGCTGTTGCGCGAGCAGCAAGCATCGATCGTTGATGCGCAAGCCAGCGGGGAGGTGCATTCGCCGTGGCATCGACGCGATGGGTGGCGGCTCAATGCCGACGGGATGCGGTATCTGATTTTCCGCTACGGCGACCGTGAGCAACAGATCGGCGTGCGCTATTGCGGCTCGCACATCATCCTCGAGCTGAACGGCCAGTTGACTGTGGTGTCAGGTGAACTGGGCCAGCGTGGCGCGCTTGTGGCTGAGCTGGGTGGCTGGCACACCCGTGCCGGCGTCATCGCCGCGGCCGAGAAGCGGCATGTCTTCTTCAACGGCTGCACCTGGCAACTCGCGAAGGTCGATCCGTTGTTCCATGCATCGGACGCGCAAGGCGCACAAGGCAGCCTGGTGGCCCCCATGCCGGGCAAAGTGGTTGCACTGCTTGCCTCGCCCGGCCAGCACGTGGCGCAAGGCGCGCCGTTATTGATACTCGAAGCGATGAAGATGGAACATACGATTGCCGCACCGGGTGCGGGAAGAGTGAAGTCCTTCCATTACGCGGCAGGTGACCAGGTGAGCGACGGCGTGGAGCTTCTCGAGTTCGAAGCGGATGAATCATGACCATGGACCAGTTGCCCGGCCGCGTCAGGATCGTCGAGGTTGGACCGCGTGACGGCCTGCAGAATGAGCCCGATTTCGTGCCGACCCACGTCAAGGTCGAGCTGATTTCCCGCCTGGGCGGTGCGGGACTGAAAGCTATAGAGGCGACTGCATTTGTATCGCCGAAGTGGGTGCCGCAAATGGCAGACAGTACCGATGTACTTTCCCGAATCGTTCGATTGCCCGGCGTCGCCTATCCGGTACTGACCCCGAACTTGACAGGTTATGAAGCAGCAATCGCTGCCGGAGCGGAAGAGATCGCAGTATTTTCAGCGGCCTCGGAATCGTTCAGCCAGAAAAACATCAATTGCTCGATACAGGTATCGCTGGAGCGCTTTCGCCCGGTGCTGGCAGCCGCACGCGAGCACGGCACCCGTGTGCGCGGCTATGTGTCTTGCGTGCTGGGCTGTCCGCACGAAGGCGCAATACGCCCGGAGTCGGTGCTGGCGGTCGCCAGCGCGCTGCTGGACATGGGCTGCTACGAGGTGAGCCTGGGCGACACGATTGGCATCGGTACGCCAGACAAGGTGCGCAAGCTGCTCGATGTCCTGGGCAGGCAGCTGCCCATCGACGTCCTGGCCGGGCACTACCACGATACCTATGGGATGGCGATCGCCAACATCCATGCGTCTCTGCAGATGGGCATGTCCACCTTCGATGCGTCGGTGGCCGGCCTCGGCGGCTGCCCATACGCCCGCGGCGCTTCCGGCAATGTCGCCACAGAAGATGTCGTCTTCCTGATGCAGGGCATGGGGATAGAAACGGATGTCGATCTGCAGGCGCTGGTGGACTGCGCCGACTGGATAAGCCAGCAGATGGGCAGGCGACCGGCATCCAAGGTAGCCCGGGCATTACTGGCATCGTGAAGCCTGCCGTTCATTCGCGAATTGACCGCGATTTAACTTTCCGACACATTACCGTCAGGCGCGGTGCCGTGGCCTGCGCTATGGACTCGCCTGGTTTCCGTCGGCTCGCGCGATACAGCGAGAAGATTGCATGAATAACAACCGCTGCCTTCCAACAGATCGGGGGCAGACGCCAGCGGCATGAAAATTGGCTCACGCAGCCTATCGGGGTGGCAGGAGGGTACAAGCATAAACCGCCCTAAACCGTAGACTCGTATCAGGAAAGCCCGTTTGACGATCACAGCCTTGCAGGCTCAGGTTTTGGCGAATACTGCTGGCACTGATCCCCAAACTTGGGTTCCGATAAAAACGGACCGTCGATTGCCAGGCGCGATGGTCTTTTGGTCACAACCCCGCAACAGGAGCATTAGTCATGCGTCAAAGCCATGCCCAACCGATCAACCGAACTCGCCCATTCACCCTCGATGCTGTCAACAGGCAACTGCTGCTCGCTGTCGCGGTCGGTATGGCGGTCTTATATGGCGTAGCATTCTCGGTGAGCCCGATGTTCCATAACGCAGCGCACGACGTACGGCATGTCGCCGCAACGCCCTGTCATTGACGGAGTATTTTCATGGTCTTGCGCAAGTTGACCTGGCTTGCATTGGCCGTGGCTTTGCTGGTCGGGTCATTGCAGGTCGTCATTCAGCAACAGACTGCGCTGCCGATTATCCAGGCGGCGGAATTTTATGAGGCCGGGCTTTACAGGGCCAGCACAGCCCCGGCCGCATCGGCTCAGGCAGTCGACTCACCCGCACCCGAAGCCTCAGGGAACGCCGGCCAGATGATGGCGCAACAAGGACTGACCGAACGGCTTATGTGGGCGTGGCTCGCCAATATCCTGATGAGCTTCGGGCTGGCGGTGCTGGTTTTTTCAGCGCTTGGCTTCTATGCACGCAGCCCCGGCACTATCGTGCGTCCCTGGAAACTCGCCATGACGATCTTCGTCACCGGCTACGTCGGTTTTTTTCTCTGGCCTTCGCTTGGCATGCCGCCGGAGATTCCGGGGATGGACTCTGCCAGGCTGGGCTCGCGCCAGTTGTGGTGGATGATGGCTGCCAGTTGCGCGATCCTGGCTTGCCTGCTTGCCGTATTGATGAAACAGCCGGTACGCTGGCTGGCTGCGGCACTCCTGCTCGCCCTTCCTTACCTCTTTGGGCCACCCGAGATGATTGGTGATCCGTTGGCGCGGTTCGACATGGAAGCGACGCTGCACATGCGCGCGCTGTCGAAGGAATTCATTTACGCCAGCACCATCGGCGCTGCGCTGCAATGGCTACTCATCGGGGTCGTCTGTTCGACGGCATTTGTTCGCTATTTGCTGCCGGTACTACGAACGCCGGGCAACGCAGGCGATGGCTGAGAGCGCGCCGTTGCCGGACCAAACTGAAGGAAATGCAGTGCAAGGAGATGCACAACGTGACGCGGCAACCGGACCCGGCGATGCGGCCGTGGCGCCCCTCCGCACCAAGCCGGTGCTGCAATCCTATCGTCGCCAGTTGATCATCTGTGTCGGGCCGTATTGCACTGAACAGGGTATGAGCGCGGAACGCGTCAGGGAGATCGGGCGGGAACTGCTGGACGCCGGGCTGCTCGCCGATGGTCCGCTGTGCGTCAAGCCAACGCTGGCGCGCTGCCTTGGCGCCTGCGAAGGCGGGCCGATCATGTGCGTGCACCCGGAATCGTCATGGTATTTCGGCGTCAACCGGGAAAATTTCCCACGCATCCTTGCCGAGCACCTGCTCGGAGGGAAGCCGGTAGACGCATTCATTTTTCATCAGGGCCCGACGGACTGAAGGCCTTCCTGATGGGCCATCTTGCCGGGTGCAATACCTGCGGGCGGCGCACCCCGTCGCTCGCGAGGTTTCTTGGCGCACATGGCTTGTGCGCCTCGGAGCGCCCTGCCAGCGCCTGCCAAAGCACAAGCTGAGCAGACCGATGGCAGCAATTGGATTATTAAATTCCCCGATAATAAAAAAATTAGATAATGGAAAATTTTAAATAAAAATCGCCGGCCTGTGTGGATCCGAGAAAAATGTGGGAAAAATCTCCGGAATCATCTGGCCTGCAGTTTGCAGGATTCACAGCATCGCACTACCCGAATTCCTGCGGTGACAGACTCGCACCCAGAGTGCAGCAGTGCACCAAACCCGTCACCCGCGACTGCATTCGCACCATCACTGTGTCGTCATGCCGCGATTTCGTAGCTTAAACAGGCGGCACATTTTTTGCTGATATTTTTTGGTAGCGAATAAGTCAATTATTTTTCCTTGCTGTTAAAAGAAAAAATAATGAAAACAATCATTGCGTGCAATTCGCTTTTGAAATAGCATGCATTCAGCACAATGATGTTATTCCTTTGGTAGTCACACTCGCAAACTGCTTAGTGATCATGGAATTCACATACTCCACCGCCCATGTTGCTCCGACCCAGAAATTCGAGTTCTGGCAGGATGCGGTCTGCAGCCATTGCATCCCTGCGTCGAGTGAATCTCCCCACCGCAGCAATTTTGAAGCGGAGATCACCGGTCGATCGTTTGGTGTATTGACCATCTCGCAAATGATCGGACCGGAGCATAGCTGGACCCGCAATGCGGACAACATTCGCAAAGGCCCTGAGGACAGCCTGTGGCTGTCTTACATGGAGCGCGGCATCGGCTACCTCGAGCAGAATGGCAAGACAGTGATCCAGCGCGATGGCGATATCGTTCTGTATGACGCGGCCAGGCCTTTCAATTATTCGATTACGCCCGAATCATTTTTCGTCACGCGTATTCCGCGCGATTTGCTGCGGCACCGTACAGCAAAGGCAGAAAATCTGGTCGCGACATCGCTGGGAGCCGGTTCGGGATTTCGCCCGGTACTGGGTGCAATGATCAAGCAAGCGATGGCGGAAGAGATGCTGAAGCAGGTACCCCTCGCCCAGACAAGATTTGCCGGCTCCATCATCGACCTGGTTAGCGCCATCATCGAGTTGCACCACGGCGAGCAGGAGTCCGTGTCGGTCCAGTCGGCACTGTATCGCCGTTCGCTTGCCTTCATCGAAGACAACATCGAGCATGAATCGCTGAACGTCGACCATATTGCAGCGGCGATGAAGGTATCGACGCGCACCTTGTCGCGTGCCTTTGCCGTGCACGGCACCACGCCAATGAAATGTATCTGGCAAAAGCGCCTGGAGGCCAGTTATTGTGCGCTGAGACAGGGCTCGGTGCGCAACGTCACCGAGGCTGCAATGACCTATGGTTTTTGCGATCTGTCGCACTTCAGCCGGGCGTTCAAGAAAGCGTACGGCGTCACTCCGCAAAGCCTGCTGATCCGCAGCTGAGGCTTGTTCCGCAGATGTCCGGTGACTGCCATGGTCACGGACAGTACCGCTTGAATCAGGTTCACGGTTGCGCTGCTGAAAAAAAGCCCGCCGGTCAGACGGGCAAACCTCTATGCCTCACCTTGCGGGGATAGAGAGGAGACTTCATTGCCACATGTTCGGAAGACTCCGAATCCAAGGGCGGCGCACTGCGGCAGCCGCTGGATTCGTCAGACGCCAACCGATCAGCTCATTCGTCAGCTCACCAGGGGGGGCTTCTGCAGGTGGTAATCCGTCGTTTGCTGGAATGCGTGGCCGATCGAAAATAGCCGCGCTTCGCTGAAAGGCGAGCCAATGATCTGCATGCCTACCGGAAGACCTTCGGAATCATGGCCGCACGGGACCACCAGTGAGGGCAACCCGGTCAGGCTGGCGACACCGGTGTACTGCATGATTGCCGAGAGCATGTCTTCCTCGATGCCATTCTCAATAACCACCTTGGTGGCACCCAGCGCAGTTGCGGTAAACGGAAGCGTCGGGCAGATGAAGACGTCAACCAGCTTGAAGGCCTCGATGAACTCGGAGCGCAGCAGCGAGCGATAGCGCTGCGCCTGAAGATAGTGCGTCGCGAGCAGCAGTTCGCCAACCTCAAGCAAGGTCCTCACATCGTCGCCGTAGTCACCCGGACGGGTGCGCAACGCATGCTGGTGATAGGTACTTGGTTCGGCCGACTCGATCGTGAGTTGGGCCGATATGTTGCCTTCGATGTTCTCAATAGCGACATCGATCAGGTGGGCACCCAGTTCCTCAAATTTGCGCAGGGCCTGTTCAACTGCACGCTTGACGTCTGGCTGAAGATGCGAAAAGAAATAACTGGGAATGATGCCTATTCGCAGACCCCTCAGCCCTGTGTCGAAGCGGCCGAGATAATCATCGACCGCCACCGGGGCCGTCGCCGGGTCGCGTGCATCGGCACCGGCAACAATATTGAACATCAGCGCACAGTCCTCGACCGTACGCGTCATCGGTCCGGCGGTATCCATCGACCATGCCAGCGGAATAATCCCGAAGTTACTGACGCGTCCGTAGGTGGGCCGTATACCGACGATGCCGTTAATCGCAGACGGCAAGCGGATCGAACCACCGGTATCAGTCCCGATCGCGCCGTAGCACATGCGGGCAGCCACCGCTGCGCCGGAACCACCACTCGAGCCGGCAGGGAAGCGGGAAATATCCCAGGGATTGCGCACATGGCCGTAGTGCGGATTGGCCGACGTGCCACCCCACGCAAACTCGTGCATGTTGGTCTTGCCAATGATGACGGCGCCGGCCTGCTTGAGCCTGGTCACGATGGTCGCATCATGCGAAGGTCGCCAGTTTCTCAGAATTTTGCTTCCCGCAGTCGTTGGCTGCCCTGCGACCGCTACGTTGTCCTTCAAGGCGATCGGTATGCCGTGCAGCGGGCCGAGGTCATAACCGGAGGACAGCATCAGTTCAGCCGCTTTGGCCGCCTGACGTGCGGCATCCGCATTGACAGAAATAAATGACCGCAGCGTATCGTCATGCTGCCCGATTTGCGCCAGCGATGCATCGACGAGCTCAGTCGGACTGACCTCGCCCCTGCGAATCATCTTTGCCGCGCTGGCGATAGAAAGATCCAGCAAGTCCTTGCTCATTCGGCGACCTCCCCATGATGAACGATCTGAAGAATTCCCGTCACGGGAGCCACTTCCATGTAGTGCGGCGAGCTCATCTTGGCGGACAAGGCATTGGCATCCTTAATCCATGCGTTCAGGATCTCGCTGACGGGTTCGATACGGTCGCTGCCAAGGGGCAGCGCGGCATGGTGCGCCAGTACTTGTACAAGCACGGCATCGCTTGGGGAATTGGGCATCGTGGTCTCCTTTCCTGCACGTTAGGTTCATGCAGAGTAAAGGCCACGACTCGAATTAGCTTGTACGCATCCGCCACCACGATGGAACGGACGCGTCAAATACAGAAGTTATTCAAATTCATCGACTATTCAACGAGAAAAAAGGCAAGGAGCGTCGCCGCTGCCTTGCCTTCCCGACGATGCTGCCAACAGGCTGTCTTCAGGCCAGGCAGCCCTCGAGTCGCTGCGTCAGGCTCGCCTGCGGCAGGGAGCGGCCGATGAAGACAAGATTGGATACGCGACGCTCGCCGGTCCATGGCGTGCCTACATCTGACGTCATCAGCATGTGGACGCCTTGCAGGATGATGCGGTTCTGGAATCCCGCGAATGACAGCACGCCCTTGTAGCGCATCAAATCGCTCCCGTGCTGCTCTATCAATTCCTGGAAGAAGCGCATGATGCGCTCGGGCTGGAACGGGCGGTCTGATGTGAACACGAAGGAGCCGACATCGTCATCGTGCTCGTGCGGCATCTCCTCTAGGAAGCCCGGCTCCTCGGCGAGTACTGTTTCGAGCGAGAAGCCGCAGATATCCAGGATGCTGCGGATATCGGTCTGGCCAAAATCAACAAAGGAGATCGGCGCCCGCACATTGATGCCCTTCAGGCGCGCGAACAGCCGGTCAAGGTCGGTCTTGTCGACCAGATCCGCCTTGCTCACCAGCAGCCGGTCGGCAAAGGCTACCTGCTCCAGTGCCTCATGATGTTCGTCGATCTGCAGGTGCGCATGCACCGCATCGACGATCGTGACGATCGCATCGAGGGTGTAATGAGTCGACACATCCTCTTCGACGAAGAAAGTCTGGGCAACCGGGGCAGGATCCGCCAGTCCCGTGGTCTCGATGATCACCCGGTCGAAATGGATCTCACCCTGACTGCGGCGCGCGTGAAGCTCTGTGAGGATGCGCACCAGATCGCCTCTTACTTTGCAGCAGATACATCCGTTGTTAAGTTCGATGACCTGTTCCTGCTCATTCGAAAACAACAGGTCGGCATCGACGCTCGTTTCACCGAACTCATTTTCAATGACGGCGATTCTCTCGCCGTGTCGCTCGGAGAGGATCCGTTTGAGCAGTGTGGTTTTGCCAGCACCGAGGAATCCGGTAAGAATGGTCACCGGAATTTTGGAGGAACCGGCACCCCCGTTGGTTTCATTGTTTTTTGCCACAAACGTCCTCGACATCAGTCGACTAATGATCAGGTTTACTGCGCTGGCTTGGTGTGCTTCATCGCCGGGACAAAGGCACCGAGCCGCTTGGCGATCAACTGCTCGGACGATGTCACGCCCTTCGACACCAGCAACGCTTCGGCAGCGTCCACCCACTGCTCGTAGTAGGTCTTCGGAATGCCACCCTCGGCCTCGACCTGGGTGGCGGCAGTGACCTGTTCGGAGAAACAGTCAACCCATTCGGACCAGGTGAAATGGCCGGCCTGCGAGAGGGTGACGATGATCGCAAAAGCCTTGGCTTCCCAAGGCTCGTTGAACACCATGTCACCATCCGCACAGACTGGGATGGTGCGGCTGCGCAAAAGTGCAACGTGTGAGTTTTCGAGGGCCATGGTTTATTTCAGCAGATCCATGTAATCGTCGAAGAGGTCAACGCGAACAGTGTCTCCCTTGACGCCCTTCGTACCCCAGACATCCTGTGCTTCGAAATGAACCGTATAGCAGTGCTGCGGCGTTTCTCCCCTGTGATGTGCCAGAGTGTCAGGGAAAACAAAGACGCCATGATCGAAAGCGATGGTGCCCACCTTGCCGCGCACATAACCTGGCAGGCGCGTGTGGCCGCGTGGCTGGTGGTTGCGGATAAGCACGCGGTCACCAACCTTGAACTTCGGAGCAACCTTCGCGTCATGGCGATACTGGCCGCCAGTGGCAACTGCATCGAGTACTTGTTCGGCCTTAAGCATTTTGTCCTAGCTCCTTCTTGTACATAGCGATTCGTGCGTTCAGCTCTTCCGGGGAAATGATGCCCTTTTCGGCAAAGATCCTCTCGTAGGCACCGATCCAGTGCTCGTAGTAAGTAGCGGTCAGATAATGGATCGGATCGATACTTTCCATACCGTGGCGAAATTCATCAACGCCGAAACCGACGCTGGCTGCCGAAGTCAGGAACATCGCGAAGCAGCGCTTCTCCCAATCGGCGTGGAACACCGGTTCATTTGCTTCGGGGTTGATCGGACCGAAGCCCTCCATGCCACCCATGTCTGCAATGCTGTTCATATGCGCACCTTTAACTGGAATAGGATTGTCAGGCTGCGAGCGCCTTGGTCACACCGATCATCGAGTCGCGTGTGACGAGGTTGGCCAACTGCTCTTCGGTCATTTTTTCCGTACCCTCAGGACGCTGCGGCAGTACAAGGTAGCGCAGCTCAGCGGTCGTGTCCCAGACACGGACTTCGACGTCATCCGGCAGTTCAGTCCCGAACTCCTTCAGCACGCCGCGCGGATCGCTGACGGCACGCGCGCGATAGGGAGCGGATTTGTACCAGACGGGCGGCAGGCCGAGTGTCGGCCATGGGTAGCAGGAGCAGAGCGTGCAGACGATCACGTTGTGCACCTTGTCAGTGTTCTCGACAACCACCATATTCTCGCCCTGGAGACCGGAAAAACCCAGCTCCCTGATCGCCGCGGTCGCGTCGGTCAACAGGCGCTTCTTGTATTCCGGGTCAGCCCAGGCCTTGGCCACGACCTTGGCGCCATTGCGGGGCCCGATTTTGTTCTGGAAGGTGTCCACCAGAATATCCAGCGCCTTCGGATCGATGATGCCTTTTTCAGTCAGGATGGCCTCAATGGCCCGCACGCGCAGTGCCGCGTCTGAATCGGGCGCATAGCTATTAGATTGCTTGTCCATGGGACTCCTTGCTTACGGCGATAAAAAGAGAGGATGGGCCAGCCCTTCCGGCTTGCCACGCCTAGAACTTACAGCGCACGAAATTTACCCCCTTGATCCTCACGGACGCAATGCTTGCACAGCAGGGACAGTGATGTCGAATGCTGCGCCATCTGTATCTGAATGACCCCGCCAAGCCAGTCCTGTGTCCTGCGCAAGCAAGCCGCCGACAGCGCCGGTGCGTACCTTTGGCCCCGAGGCTGACGCACCAAGGTACTCATCAGCCGCATTCGCGGGCACAGACACCAATTTAGACAAATTCGGTCTGACTGGCGATTTCGATCTGTCTTTAGATTCCAGAAGGAGCTTAGCAATGATCGCTTCAAAATTCCAAAGTATTCTCAGCACCACCCACTCCGCCAAAACACCTGCTCTGGTGGCCGCCGCGCTGGCGTCATCGCTGTCCATGGGCATTGCCAGTGCCGAGACCGGCAGCCTGGGCAAGCACGGCGACATGACCGCCCTGTGCGGCACCAAGCCTGCCGTGGTCGCACTGACCGATGGTTTCGGCGGCGGTGCCTGGTTCAAGACCGTCGCACAGGAATTCCGCGATGAGCTTTCCAAGTGCAAGAACGTGACCAAGGTCATCTACCTCGACGCGAACAATAACCAGCAAAAATATAACAGTGACATCAATAGCCTGGTTGCACAAAAGGTGAACGTGCTAGTGTCGTTCACACACTTCGGCGACGCTGCGCTGCCGGTACTGCGCAGCGCCTCGAAGGCCGGCGTCACGGTTGTGCCATATTTCTCGAAGATTGCCGGCACCCCAGGCAAGGACTATGTGAATGTGGTGTATCAGGACCCGGTGCCGAACGGCACGATGTGGGCGGACTGGCTCGGCAAGACGGTCAAGAACGGTAACGTCGTGTTCCTCGGCGGCCCCCCGGGAGCAACCTCGTCGCAGAAATTCATGGATGCCTTCAGGGAGGGCGTGAAGAAATATCCTGGCCTGAAGCTGCTCGACGAAAACTACATCGTCACGAACTGGAATCCGGTGGATGCGCAGAAGGCAATCGCCGGCCTGATCGCCAAGCATGGAAAGATCGATGGCATCGCGTCTGACTACGGGGTAACGACAGCCGCCGGCATCAAGGCCTTCGAGCAGGCCGGTCTGCCGATCCCGGCCCAAGCCACGCTGGCCAGCAACAATGAGATCAACTGCAAGTACCTCGAGTACAAGAAGGCCGGAAAAGCCTGGCAGTACATGTCGCTTGACGGTACCACCACACTGGTTCGCGCTGCCGCTCGACGCGCCATGGCGGCCTACTCCGGCGCCAGGAATGACGAGCCGCTTGGCTGGAGCCCGTATGTCTACATCGACAGCACTGCCGGTCGCGATCCGCGCTGCGATCCGAGCCTGCCGCCGGATGCCGACCTGTCCGGACAACTCTCCGTCCAGTCGCTGAAGGAATTGTTCAAGTAATGTAGTCGAAATGAGGCAATCATGAGTGCAGCATCCGTTGCAGATCCCGTTCTTGAAGTAAAAGGAGTTACCAGGGCCTTCGGCGCCGTCAAGGCCCTGGATGACGTCACTCTCTCGGTTCGACCAGGCGAAGTGCATGGCCTGATCGGCCAGAATGGCGCGGGAAAATCAACCCTGATGGCAATCGCAGCCGGTTCGCTGGTCCCGGATACCGGCACTGTACGCATCGCTGGCCATTCCGCGATCGGCGACCCCGAACTGGCACGCCAGCTTGGCCTTGCGATCGTCCGTCAGGAGCCTGCACTCATGCCCGACCTCACGGTTGCCGAGAACCTGCTTCTCGGCGTACCCGCTTCACTGAGGCCGCCGATGGGTGAATTGCATGGATGGGTGTCCGAGCTATTGCAGCAATGGCGGCCTGATATCCGCATTCGCTCAACCGACCGGGTCAATGCGTTATCGCCGGAGCAGCGATTCATTGTCGATATCGTCAAGGCTCTCGCTGCAACGCCCAAAGTACTTGTCCTCGATGAACCCACCGAGCACTTGCAGGGCGATGACATACAACGACTGTTCGACTATATCCGCAGCGTGACGTCGAGAGGCACTGGGGTGGTGTATATCTCTCACCGGATTCGTGAAGTGCGATCGATATCGAATCGTGTCACCGTACTGCGAGATGGCAAAGGTCAGGGCACCTATTTGGTCGATGGACTGGATGAAAACGAGATCATCGCGCTAATCGTCGGCAACGTGATCAGCCGGGAATTTCCCGCCAAGCTACCGCCGGACGCAGCCCGCGAGCATGTATTTACGGTCCGAAACTATGGTGGCAAAGGCTTTCATGACGTATCGATGGCGCTCAGCCGCGGTGAAATCGTCGGCCTCGCCGGCATCGACGGCCACGGGCAGCGCGAGTTCATGCGCGCGCTCGCCGGCTTGAATATTGCACGACAGGGTGACATCAGCATCGATGAGCGGAAGACCTGGATACGCAACCCGGACGATGCTGCCCGACATGGCATCGAATATGTATCTGGCGACCGTCATCGGGAAAGCGTGTTCGAAGACCTGTCGATCAAGAATAATTTCTCTTTCCGCAGCCTGGCAAAGGACAGCCGGCTGGGATTCATCGATAGCGGCAGCGAGACACGCCGCAGTCTCGACTCGCTGAACGAATTGTCGGTCAAGTACGGCAAGCTGGACGATTCGATCCGTACCCTCTCCGGAGGAAACCAGCAAAAAGTGGTACTTGCCGGCGCACTCGCCGCACAGCCCACGATCTTGCTGATCGACGAACCGACGCAAGGCGTCGATATCGGCTCGCGGATGGACATCTACCGGACCATACGCAATGCGACCACTACCGGCAGGTCGGCCCTGGTCGTGTCGAGTGACGCATCGGAGCTGGCAGGGCTGTGCGATCGTGTCTTCGTCTTTTCCCGCGGCGCCATTGCTGCAGAACTGAAGGATGCCGATGTCTCCGAAAGCAAGATCATCGCATCCATCCTGACCGCAACCAATGCCCGTGGCGACCAGCATGTGCAGCAAAGCGGGCCGTCCCGGCTTGAAAAGCTCTGGCCGCTGCTCGCCACCGACTGGGCGCCGCTGGTCATGGTGACGCTGGCGACCTTGCTCCTCGGTGTATGGGCTTCTGTCACGAGCGATACGTATCTCAGTGTGCAGAATTTCGGCGGCATGCTTGCGCTGGTAGCAACGCTGGGCATCGTGGCCTGTGCACAGCAAGCGCTGATGCTGGTGGGCGGCATTGACCTGTCAGTGGGACCGCTCATGGGCCTGATCGTTGTGGTCCAGTCATTCCTGCTGTCGAGCGCGCCGACCCCCGGCGACCTGATGATCGGCATTGCGCTGCTGATTGCAATATCGCTGGCGGTTGGCTTTGTTAACTGGTTACTGGTCGATCCGTTCGGACTGCACCCGATGGCGGCAACGCTGTCGACTTTCATGGCGTTGCAGGCAGTATCGCTGATGTTGCGCCCGACCTCCGCCGGACTCATCGACGATGGCGTGATGGAGGCACTGGGCAGCAGCTGGTCCTTCATACCAGCGACGCTGGTCATTGCGGTGCTGTTGGCGATGACGCTCGACTTCACGCTATTCAGGCGACAGGCGGGCGTCGCCTTCCGTGGACTGGGGTCTAACGTGACCGCAGCGAGGATGGCCGGCATCCCGATCCGCAAGACGCGCTTATTTGCTTACCTGTCCTGCTCGCTGCTCGCCGCGGTTGCCGCAGTCCCGCTGATCGGACAGGTCGGCATCGGCGATCCGCGCGCCGGCATCGACTACACCCTGACCAGCATCGCTGCCGTGGTGATCGGTGGAGGCAGCCTGTTCGGGGCCCGTGGCTCGTTCGTCGGTGCGCTGCTCGGCGCACTGCTGATCGGGCAGGTCAACGTCGTCACTGCCTTCCTCGGCCTCAGCGAGGAATGGCGCTCCTATCTTCTCGGGATCATGATTCTCGCGGCTGTCGCACTCCACTCGAAAAGCCGGCAACTGGTGCTGGCGAGGTAATCCACATGACTACTGCAACCTCCTCCATGATGGAAAAGCCTGGCCTGCGCCGGAACGTGTCAGCTGCCTGGGGTTCTGATTCAATGCCAATCTGGGTGGTGACAATTGCGCTTTTCGCTGTGAGCGGACTAGCTGCACCCGGCACCATGCGCCCGGGGTCGCTGGCGGCAATGGCCCCGTTCGCCGCCTTTCTCGCCATTGTCGCCATCGGGCAGACTCTGGTGATCCGGCAGCGCGGCCTCGACATGTCTGCTGGCGGCACGATGACACTCGCTGGCCTGGTCGTGGCGATACTGTGCTCAAAAACGGATTCGCTATTGCTGTCCCTGCTGTTGACGCTGTCTCTGAGTGCTATGATCGGCGTGATAAACGGCGTGCTGGTGGCGCGCGTCAACATCAGCCCCATCGTCGCCACGCTGGCGATGGATGCATTGCTGGTGGGAGCCGTCCGCGCTATCTCCGGCGGCACGCCGATTACGGTTTCCAACCAGTTGCGCGACCTGACCCATGTCCCGATCTTTGGCATCCCCCTCAGTTTCATTGCGGCCCTGGCTATCGTGATCATCACGGCGCTGGCGGTTAATAAAACCGTGCTTGGTCGGCGCTATGTTGCCGTTGGCGCCAGTCCGGCTGCAGCAGCCGGCTCCGGTGTGCGCGTGCTGCGCTACCAGGTTGGCGCCTATGCCGCGGCCAGCGTTTGCTTCGGATTTGCCGGCATCCTGCTGGCGGGCTTCGTCGGCTTTGCATCGCAGATCGCGGGCAATGACTACCTGCTGCCCGGGATCATCGCCGTAATCGTCGGCGGCACTCAGTTCGGCGGCGGCAAGGGCAGCATCATCGCCAGCGCGGTTGCGGCGCTGTTCATGGCCCAGCTCAGCCAGCTCGTCAATTCGCTCGGCGCCAGTGTCGCGATGCAGTTGCTGGTCCAGGCCATCGCCATCGTCGCGGCTGTCGGGGTGCGTGCCTACATGCAGTCTCGCCAGGCCCGGTGAAGCAGGCATGTAACCTGTTCAATCAGACATCGCTTTCAGGCCAGGCACAAATAATTATATTATTTATACTTTTATTTGTGCTACCGGTCGCCCCGGCGCTGCCTGCCGAGGACGATAACCAGCACATGCTCCCGCCAGTTGAAGTGCAAGCGTCCCGTTCCAGTCTGCTCGGCGTCGCTGACGGTGCCAGCGAAGGCTGGATCGGACAGCAGCAGATTGCCAACCGCGTGGTCGCCCGCACCGGGGAAATGCTGGAGGTGATGCCAGGCCTGATCGCCAGCCAGCACAGCGGCGACGGCAAGGCCAACAATTATTTTCTGCGCGGTTACAACCTCGATCACGGACTCGACATCAAGATTACCCTGGACGGCATGCCGGTCAACCAGCGCAGCCATGCACACGGCCAGGGCTGGGCCGATTTGAACCCGCTGATTCCGGAGTTGGTCGCGTCGCTGTATTACCGCAAGGGACCGTATTACGCAGGCGATGGCGATTTCGCGAATGCCGGTTCGGCCGCGATCCGGTACAGCGATGTGCTGGAGCGCGGGATCGCCAGTATTGGCCTGGGTCAGTACGGCAATGCCCGCCTGCTCTTGGCCGATTCCCCCGCACTGCTCGACGGACGGCTGCTATACGCGCTGGAGCTATCGCACCATGACGGCCCGTGGATCGTGCCGGATAACTACAGCAAGGCCAACGGGCTGCTTCGCTATAGCGAAGGCAATGACGCGAATGGTTTCTCCGTCACCGCAATGGCGTACACAGGCCGATGGACAGCGACCGACCAGATCCCGTGGAACGAATACAAACAGGGACGCATTCCACGTTTTGGCAGCATGGACGCCAGCGATGGCGGAACAGCCGGTCGCTACAGCCTGTCTGGTGAATGGCGCCGCATCGATGCATCGGGAAGCTGGCTCGCGCAGGCTTATCTGATCCGCAATGAACTCGACTTGTACTCCAACCTCGAATATGCGCCGTCCAGCCAGGCCGGACAGCACGACAGCCGCGTCACCAGCGGCCTGAACGTGGCGCGTACCGTGGACGTGTCCGGCCTCGGTAAGGGGGCAGCGCATACACTCGGCCTGCAAGTACAGAACGACAATATTTTCAACTCGCTTGACAGTACGGCAGGGCGCAAACCCAATCCTGACTGCCTTATTCCGGGTGGCGGCTGTCGCAGGGACCATATCACCCAGTCCAGCATTGGCATGTATTGGGACATGCGGGTGGAATGGAGCGACAAGTTCCGCACCGTGGCCGGCCTGCGCGGCGACTGGTTCCGCTTCAACAATGTCGGCCAGTCGAATCCGGCCAACAGCGCCAGCGTGTCGGACTTCATCGCCAGCCCGAAGCTGAACCTGGTGTTCGGCCCGTGGGACAAGACCG
>JACCDS010245938.1_pt1 | contig 43985 bp, 45 predicted proteins | sample 7446441 | NCBI WGS metagenome assembly JACCDS01 (sample SAMN15323445, study PRJNA562643) | freshwater metagenome | isolation source: river surface water | place: USA:Blue River Watershed | collected 2017-08-17 | reverse complement strand
GTTGCCACTCCGTTTTTGATCAAGCCGCTTGAGCACGGCGCAGACATCGTGGTTCACTCAGCAACCAAGTTCCTCGGTGGCCACGGCACCGTAGTTGCTGGTGCGATCGTTGACGGCGGCAAGTTCGAGTGGTCCAAGTCCGACAAGTTCCCGGGGCTAACCGAACCAGACCCTAGCTACCACGGTGTGGTTTACACGCAGGCACTGGGCGATGGCATTGCTTACATCATCAAGGCTCGTGTTCAGCTTTTGCGCGACATTGGTGCGGCAGTTTCCCCTGACACCGCATTCTCACTGATCCAGGGCATCGAAACCCTCAGCCTTCGCATGGAGCGTCACGTTTCCAACGCTGCCAAGGTTGCACAGTGGTTGGAGCAGCACCCGCAGGTAAAGAGCGTGAACTACGCCGGTCTTGCTTCATCACCTTACAACGAGGCCCAGAAGAAGTATGCCCCTAAGGGTGCCGGTGCGATCGTCTCCTTCGAGATCGTCGGTGGCGTTGAAGCCGGCATCAAGTTTGTGGATGCACTAGAGCTATTTAGCCACGTGGCAAACATTGGCGATGTTCGCTCACTGGTAATCCACCCGGCATCCACCACTCACTCTCAGCTGAGTGAGAAGGATCTCGCCACCACTGGTGTGACCCCTGGATTGGTTCGACTATCGATCGGCCTTGAGACCTATGAGGACCTCATCGCTGATCTGCAGAAGGGCTTTGCCTCGGCAAAATAATGGACTTCCAGATCTCTGAAGACTCTGCTCCCTCGGAATTTATTTCCGAGGAGCAGCGTCGTCAGCTGGTTGGAAGACCGCCTGCCACCGGTGCTTGGCTGGCAGGTGACCCGCTCGGGGATCGCAAGTTCACCGAGGTTTTTGATCTTGCCCTGGAATCTGGTGCCACGCTCTCCAAGGCTAGGTTGGCCTATGAGAGCTGGGGTGAACTCAACGCCGATCGCTCGAACGCCATTTTGGTTTTGCATGCGCTAACCGGCGACAGCCACACCATCGGAAACTCATCAAAGGCTCACCCAACTGCTGGTTGGTGGAATGGGATTATCGGCCCTGGGCTTGCGATCGATACCGACAAGTTCTTTGTAATCACCCCAAATGTGCTCGGCGGCTGCCAGGGATCCACTGGACCGTCCTCTCTAAATAGCCGCGGTAACGAATACGGCTCCAACTTCCCGCAGCTCACCATTCGAGATCAGGCCAGAGCATTCGAAGAGATCGCCAAGCAGCTTGAAATAGAAAAGTGGTTTGCAATTATCGGCGGCTCGATGGCCGGCATGCACGCCCTTGAAATGGTGATTGAAAACCCAAGCAGCACCCAACGTTTGGCCATCTTGGCGGCTCCGCCGTTCTCTACGGCAGATCAGATTGCACTGAACACCGTGCAGCTGGAGGCCATTCGATCGGATAGTAATTTTGCCGACGGTAACTATTACGGCGCGAAGCCTGGCTTTGGTCCTCACAAGGGATTGGCACTAGCGCGCCGGATGGCACTTTTGAATTACCGCTCCCCCGAGGAACTAAACGAACGCTTCGGTAGAAGCTGGCAGTCCAAGGTCAGTCCGCTAACCGAAAACGGCAAGTATGCGGTGGAGAGTTACCTTGATTTCCACGGCAACAAGTTCGTGCGCCGCTTTGATGCAAATAGCTACATCACGCTGGTCTCCGCAATGAATTCTCACGACATCGGTCGCGGTCGGAAGTCGGTTGAGGATGCGCTCTCTCAAATCAGCTGCCCGACTTTGGTTTTGGGTATTGATTCAGACCGACTGTTTCCGCTGGCTGGCCAGCAGCTGATCGCCCAGCACATCTCGGGCGAGCTCTACGGTGGTGAACTGCAGGTTATTCACAGTGAATTTGGTCACGATGGATTTTTGATTGAAATCGAAGAGGTTGGCCAAAGGCTTGCGGGACTGCTAGCCCTCTAGGCTATGAGCGTGAATCTACTGCGCTCAAAGATTGCCGTTTCATTCTTCTTCCTCTCCGGTGGCTCAGCGCTTGCGCTCTGGGCAGTGCACATTCCACTGATCCAGGAAACCGTCGGAGTCAAGTATTCAACCTTGGGTCTGCTACTGATGCTCTCCGGCATCGGCGGTTACGCCGCGATGCAGTTCTCGGGTTGGATGATTGACCACGTTGGCGCAAAGACCTCCACCCGCATCGGCGGTGTGATTGTGGGACTATCGCTACTCGGTCCGGCATTCTCGACCAGCCCCTGGATGCTCGGACTCTCAATCATGGGAATTGGTTTTGGGCTTGCGGGTATTGATGTCCCGATGAATGCCGCAGCACTGCAGGTTGAAAAAGCAAATAAGAAGGCAATCTTCACCTTCTTCCACTTGTTTTGGTCGGTAGGTGGACTGCTTGGCGCCGGTATCGGCTTTGCCACCATCGCAGCCGGTTTCACCCAAGCGCAAACCTTGCCGGTCTATGGAGCACTGCTTTCGGTTATCGGCTTCTTTATTGCCAGCTGGCTACTGCCAAATGAGCCGGTAGCGAATCGCGATGACAAGGTTGCCAATAAGGCAGCTAGCAAATCTAACCGCCGAGTTTTGGGCTTTGTGATCTTGGCTGGCCTCATGGCCGCCTCCGGAGCGATTATCGAAGGTGTAGCTCAGGACTGGTCCGCGCTCTATCTCAAGGACATACAAAACGTATCGGTAGCCCTCGCAGCCTGGGGGCTTGCGGCATTCAACATCGGAATGATTTTGGGTCGAATCTTCATCGATCGGATCGTAGAAATACGCGGCCGAGGTTTTGTGATTCGCTGGGGATCGCTGTTCAGCGCGATTGCGATTGGCTTGCAGGCAATTGCGCCTAACTTTGAGGTTTCGCTCTTTTTCTGGTTCTTGCTAGGACTTGGTATTTCCGGTGTTGTGCCACAGCTATTTGCCGAAGCCGGAGAGATTGGCGAAGCATCCCACTCGGGCAGAAACATGGCGAAGGTGGTTGGCATCACCTACATCGGAGGCCTGGCCGGACCATCAATCATCGGAATGCTCACCCACTCACTGCCGCTAGATGTTGCGATTGGTTGGGGTGCAGTGCTCGGCATCTTCATCGTTCTTAGCTACTCACGACTTCAGAAACTACCCAAATGAGCAAACTCTTTAGCCCCATCCAAATTCGCAATCTAACCGTCAAGAATCGGTTGTGGGTATCTCCGATGTGCATGTATTCCTGCGAGAACCAAGACGGTGTAGTCTCCGACTTCCACCTGGTTCACCTGGGGGCTCGAGCCCTTGGTGGAGCGGGCCTTGTGATGGCCGAAGCATCGGGAGTAAACCCCGCGGGTCGAATCACCCCTTGGTGCCCAGGCATTTGGTCGGATGAGCAAGCTAAGGCTTGGCTTCGGGTGAACGACTTTATTCACGCTCAGGGTTCGGCAACCGCCATCCAGCTCGCACACGCCGGGCGCAAGGCCAGCACCTACCGGATGCAATCCGGATCTGGTTCGGTGCCGCTGGATCAAGGTGGTTGGCAGACCTATTCGGCAACCGATGAGGCTTTCACCGGATATGCCGCCCCAAGAATGCTGGAGACCGATGAGATTCCGGGGTTAGTTGCGGACTTCGTGCTGGCTGCTCAAAGGTCCGTCGACGCCGGTTTTGATGCCCTTGAGATTCACGCAGCTCACGGCTATCTGCTGCACCAATTCCTGAGCCCACTGAGCAATCAGCGTGAGGATCAATACGGTGGGAGCCTAGAAAATAGAGCGCGGTTCTTGCTCCAGATTGTTGAGCAGGTTCGCAAGGCAATCGGTGAAGCTGTGCCACTGATGGTTCGCTTCAGTGCAACCGACTATGTCGAGGGTGGCTGGGACCAGCAGCAAACCAATCAGGTCGCCAGCTGGGCCAGTGAGCTGGGAGCTGACCTGTTTGACATTTCATCCGGCGGCATTGTCACCGGCGTGAAGATCCCAACCGGACCGGGTTACCAAGTTGACTTGGCTGAGTCGGTCGGAAATGCCACCGGAAGTGACGTGGCAGCGGTGGGGCAGATAACCAACGCAGCGCAAGCCGAAGCGATTCTGCAGCGAGGCGAAGTGGATGTAATCATGGTCGGACGCGAATTCTTGCGCGATCCGTTCCTGGGTCTAAGAGCGGCAAATGATTTAGGTGAAGAGGTGGCTTGGCCGGTTCAGTATGAACGCGGCAAGTGGCCCCTCGACTAAGGGCGCAGAGCGGATAATATTTCACCCTAGGGAGCAGCATGTCAAAACTAAATTTCTTCACCGTGAAGCGGGTGGTTTCCAGACGCGATAGTGGCACCCTATTGCTTTTGTCTTCTGCCCGAATAGGTGCCAACTTGTTAGACATTGTTGGTCTTGCTGGTGTGGCTTTGCTAGCTAGCATATTCGGAGGATTCACATCCGAAGTGTCGACTTCAATTGTGACAGTTCCAGTTTTTGGAGCTGTGAACGTCTCCGAACGGGAAGCGGTGATTATCGCCCTCGTAGTAGCTGCGGTTTTCATCTGCAAATCCAGCTTTTCAATTTGGCTCAATCTGTTAATTGCGTTGAGGGTCGCAAGAATTGAGAGCGCGGTCGCTAACGACTTGGCGAGGAACTTTTTCAGACAAGAATGGGTGGAAACTAAAGACTCTCTTTCTAAGTTTCAAAACCAGGTAATCCGGGCGAGTGAGGCGATTGGTGGCCTGTTGAATGGACGTTATCTCCTGATCGCAGAAAGTTCGTTGCTTATGGCAATCGTCCTAATTTTCTTATTGGTAAACCCAATCGCCGCTGTCTCTTTGTTTTTGTTTTTGGGCTTCATTTTGCTCGGGCTAAATCGGCTAACAGCATCAAAGATTAAACTCAACTCTGCCCAACAGCAGGCAGGTTACACGGAATCACTGCAAAAAAGCCGCGATCTTTTTGGAATCAGACGAGAAGCTCAAATCGCCGGAATAGCAGGGATTTGGCTCGAGAGCTTTTCCAAGTCTCGAACTAAGGCAGCAAGTAGCTCAGGAATCCTGTACGTGCTCTATGGTCTGCCTAGATATGTAATTGAAACTTCGCTCATCCTTGGCATTTTTGCGTTCCTAGGCGGCGTCGTCCTTTTTAGTGACATCCCCTCCCAAGCCACAACCATAGGGGTATTTATGGCTGGCGGGCTCAGGCTTGTTGCCTCGTTACTCCCACTTCAGTCGGCATGGAATTTGATTGTAGGTAGCTCGGCAATCGGTCAGGATGCATACGAGGTTCTGACTGGACCAAAAGTCATGGAGAGTCTAAGCCCAAATAGTGCGACCGTTCCCTCAGGACCGTTGGACTTGAGCCTTGTCAATGTGTCTTTCGCATATAGGCAAGGAAGCGAAGTAGTGCAGGGCGTTAGTTTTCACGCAGAAGCAGGCAAGAAGACGGCTTTGGTGGGACCTTCCGGTGCCGGGAAGAGCACACTTTTTGATCTTTCACTGGGCTTCTTGACTCCTACCTCTGGTGTGATTCAGCTTTCCGGGTTCAATGCCGTGGACGTCATAAAATCAGTTCCAGGGGCAGTGGGCCTCGTGCCCCAACGCCCACACCTAATATCAGGGACTCTGGCCGAAAACGTTTCACTGTTACCTGTCGAGCAGACCGACCGAAATTGGGCAATGAAATGCTTAGTTCGAGCTGGATTGGGTCAATTTGCAAGAACTTCGGCCGATCTAAATCTGATCGTCCAACCGGATTCTGGGCAGTTTTCAGGAGGAGAGATCCAGCGCTTAGGCTTGGCGAGAGCGCTTTACCGGAGACCAAGAATTCTTTTCCTAGACGAGGCAACGAGCGCTTTAGATGCTGAGACGGAGTCCAGGATTGCTCAGATGCTAGATGATTTGCGAGGCGAGCTGACAATCGTTCTGATTGCCCACAGGCTTTCTACTGTCATAAACAGCGACAAGATTATTTATCTCAAAGAAGGGTCAGTTGTTGCGGAAGGAACTTTTTCCGATCTAAAGCGGACGGTCCCTGAGTTCAATCAAGCCGTAGAGCTAATGGGATTGAGTGATTAACGCCTAGTTGCGTCCTCGATCTCGCCAACCAGTTCCTCGATAATGTCCTCTAGGAAGAGGCAGCCCACGATGGTGCCATCAGCGGAGAAGCTGCGCGCAATGTGAGCACCGGAGCGACGCATTTGAGCGAGCGCATCCTCCAATTCAGAGGTCTCTGGGATAGAAATCATCGGTCGCAGGCGCTTGGCAGGAAGCTGCTGCGCCATGTCCTCCTCATTGGCGGCAAGTGCGTCCTTGATGTGCCAATAGCCAACGATATCGCCAGATGCGCCTAGCACCGGATACCTCGAGAAACCGTGCTCACCCACTGCGACCTGCAGATCCTTCGCGGTGGAGTTGGTGCTGAGCGAAATGAGTTGCTCGACCGGAACCGCAACGTCAGACACCTTTTTTTCGGTGAATTCAAAGGCCTTGAGAATCGTGCCGGAGTCATCCTCTAAGGTGCCGTGGCGAGCGGATTCGTTCACAATGTTTTCAACCTCATCGAGGGTGTAGGCATTGTCTGCCTCATTGCGCGGAGTAAACCTGAAAAGTCGCAGGATGCCGTTGGAAACCGCATTCATGGTCTTCACAATTGGGCTTACCAGACCTGCCACGAAGTAAAGCATTGGTGCCAGCACCAGGGCTGCTCGATCCGGGATAGATATCGCAATGTTCTTCGGCAGCATTTCACCCAGCACGACGTGCAGGTAGGTGACTAAAAGCAGTGCAATGCTGAAGGAAATCACGTAGGTGAGGTCATACGGAATGCCAATTGCCTTCAGCGGCACCTCGAGCAGGTGGTGGATCGAAGGCTCGGCAATCAAAAGAATCAGCAGCGAGGAAACCGTAATTCCCAGCTGGGCTGTGGCCAGCATCAGGGAAACCTTCTCCATGGCGCGCAGCGTGATTTTGGCGGCGGCGTTTCCAGCTTCTGCCTTGGGCTCAATCTGGGCACGTCGTGCCGAGATAACCGCAAACTCACTGCCCACGAAGAAGGCATTAGATGCCAAGAGCACAACCAGCCAAATCAGGCCCAGAAGATCGTTATTCATCTTCCACCTCGACTGGCTCAAATCTCACTCGATCAACCCTTCGGCCATCCATGCGAGTCACGGTCAAAAAGCCGGCAGGAATCCTCACCTGGTCGCCCGCCTCGGGAATCTTCTCCAGCTCAGTCATGATGAAACCGGAGACGGTGTCGTAGTCCTCATCTTCTGCGATCAACAGGCCATGCTCTTTGAGCTCTGCTGGCCTGAGCAACCCCGAGAATGCAAGCGAACCGTCGGAGAATTTGGTCACCGCACTGCGAGCCTTATCGTGCTCATCATCAAGGTCACCAACCAACTCTTCGATGGCATCTTCCAGCGTCACGATGCCAGCGGTGCCACCGTATTCATCGATAACCACACCGAATTGCAGCCCCTTACCGCGCAATTGCAAAATCAGCGCATCCAGAGGCATGGTCTCTGGGACCCGGAGCGGCTCAACCATTAGTGCACTGACCGGGACCTGAGAGCGGCGCTCTAGCGGAATCGTGATGGCGCGCTTTAGGTGCACAACACCCACGATGTCATCCTCATCCTCACCGGCAACCGGGAACCTGGAGTGGCCGGTGGAGCGAGCAAGCTCAATCAGATCCGCTGCGCTTTCCTCGCGGGAAAGCGAATACATCTTTGGCCTTGGAGTCATCACGTCATTGGCATTGAGTGAAGAGAGCGAGATGGTCTTTTCCAATAGCTGCGCGGTGTCCTGCTCCAGAGAACCTAGGTGAGCGCTTCTTCGAACCAGAGACGATAACTCCTCGGGGCTGCGAGCAGATGAGAGCTCCTCTTTTGGCTCAATACCAAAGCGGCGAACAAGCCAGTTTCCGTTGGAGTTCAAAAGGTGAATCAGGGGACCAAAGAGCCAAGAAAAGGCAACCTGGAAACCAACCACCAACTTCAAAATCTTTACCGGCTCACTCAGTGCCATGTTCTTTGGAACTAGCTCGCCAATCAGGAAGCTGAAGATGGTTGCAATCACCATCGCGATGGCAACCCCTACCGGCTGCAGCAGGTTATCGGTAACACCGAGCGATAACAGCCACGGTCCCAGCAGCCTGGTGAGTGCTGGCTCAGCGACATAACCGGTGAGCAAAGTCGTCAGTGTGATGCCGAGCTGGGCAGCGGAGAGGTGAGTTGAGGTCTTGATTACCGCCTTGATGGGAAGATCTAGACCTTTTTTGCCGGCATCGCGCATCGCCTCAAGCTCAATGCGCTCCACATTGATGAGGGAAAATTCGCTGGCCACAAAAAGACCGGTGCCGATTGTGAGCAGGATGCCGACGGCAAGCAGCAGGTAATCGGACATCTACCGACCCTGCCTGTGGCTATGTTTACTGGGCTCCATATTCATAAAACACTATAGCTTGCATCACGGGTAGACTAAGGAGCGGTTTTAAAGGATTCGTTCAAAGGGGCACCCTTGTCGTCAACCGACAATCACTCATCCGACGCAGATTTTGGCGCAAACGAATGGCTAGTTGCAGAAATGTACGGCCAATGGCTACAGAACCCGGACTCGGTTGATCGGTCTTGGTGGCCGATCCTCGAGCGCTACCAGCTCACCCAGCAGCCAGGCGGCACTACGGCGGCACCAGCAGCGCCAGTAACCTCAGCCGATTCAACCGTGGTCACCAGCTACGACAGCTCGGCAGCACCGGTCACCGAGGCAATCACCGTGCCAGTTGCCAAAGCCAGCGAGACCAGTGCGGTAAACGCCCCAGTACCAGCCAACCTGCCAGCGGCCACCGGCGCGATGTCGATTGTGGAAGCCGAAGATGAGCAACAGCCCGAGGTAAACGTCCTGCGCGGCATGGCTAAGACCTTGGCGTCAAACATGGATGCATCGCTTTCTATCCCAACCGCAACCAGCGTTCGCCAGGTAGCGGCCAAGCTATTGATTGACAACCGCATTGTCATCAACTCGCACCTGAAGCGCACCAGAGGCGGCAAGGTTTCCTTCACCCACCTAATCGGATACGCCGTGGTGCAGGCTCTCAAAGAGTTCCCAAGCCAGAACGTCTTCTACGACGAGGTTGACGGCAAGCCTGCCGCGGTTACCCCAGCAAATATCAACTTCGGTCTAGCGATCGACATCCCAAAGCCAGATGGCACCCGAGCGCTTTTGGTACCGAACATCAAGCGCGCACAGCGCCTGAACTTTGCCGAATTCCTTGTGGCCTATGAGGACCTTGTTAAGAAGGCTCGTGACAACAAGCTCACCGCCGAGGACTTTGCTGGCACCACCATTTCGCTAACCAACCCCGGAGGCATCGGCACCGTGCACTCGGTTCCGCGACTAACCCGCGGCCAGGGCTGCATCGTTGGCGTAGGAGCTTTGGATTACCCAGCACAGTTCCAGGGCATGGCCGAGGAGATGCTTGCCGAACAGGGCATCGGCAAGATTCTCACCCTCACCTCCACCTATGACCACCGCGTGATTCAAGGTGCCGGTAGCGGCGAGTTCCTCAAGATCATCAACGAATTGCTGATGGGCGAGCGCGGCTTCTACGACCAGATCTTTGCGGACCTGCGCGTGCCGTACACCCCGGTGGTGTGGGCAAGCGACTTCCACTGGGATCTTGCCGATGAAAACGGCAAGAACACTCGTATTCAGGAATACATCAACGCCTTCCGCGTTCGCGGTCACCTAATTGCGGACATTGACCCACTTGAGTACCAGCAGCGCTGGCACCCAGATCTCGACATTCGCTCTTATGGTCTGAGCCTTTGGGACCTAGATCGCACCTTCAAGACCGGTGGTTTTGGTGGTCGCACCAAGGCTAAGTTCCGCAACATGCTTGGCATTTTGCGCGACAGCTACTGCCGCACCGTTGGTGTGGAATACATGCACATCCAGAACCCTGCCGAGCGCAGCTGGTTCCAGGAGAAGCTGGAGCGCCCATATCAGAAGCCAACCAAGGAAGAGCAGTTCAGGGTTCTGAACAAGTTAAACCAGGCCGAGGCTTTCGAAACCTTCCTACAGACCAAGTTTGTTGGGCAGAAGCGCTTCTCACTCGAAGGTGGCGAATCGCTGATTCCATCGCTTGATGAGATCTTGCAGCAGGCAGCTCATGCCGGCATGAGCGAGGTTGCCATCGGTATGGCTCACCGCGGTCGTCTAAACGTTTTGACCAACATCGCCGGTAAGACCTACGGTCAGGTGTTCCGCGAGTTCGAGGGCTCGACTGACGTCAAGAGCGTTCAGGGTTCTGGAGACGTGAAGTACCACATGGGCACCGAGGGTGTGGCATCGTTTAGCGATGGCTCATCCGTAAAGGTCTCCCTGGCTGCCAACCCATCTCACCTAGAGGCGGTAAACCCAGTTCTCGAGGGAATCGTTCGCGCCAAGCAGGATGCACTGGGCAACCCAGACAACTTCCCAGTGCTGCCAGTGCTGATTCACGGTGATGCTGCGTTTATTGGTCAGGGTGTTGTTCCCGAGACCATGCAGATGAGTCAGCTTGAGGGCTACAAGGTCGGTGGCACCATCCACATCGTGGTCAACAACCAGGTTGGCTTTACCACCCTGCCAAAGGACTCCAGAACCTCGGTTTACTCAACCGACGTTGCAAAGGCGATTCAGGCACCAATCTTCCACGTCAATGGCGATGACCCAGAGGCTGTGGTTCGAGTATCGAAGCTAGCCTTTGAATACCGTCAGGAGTTCAAGAAGGACGTTGTCATTGACATCGTTTGCTACCGTCGTCGCGGTCACAACGAAGGTGATGACCCTTCGATGACTCAGCCATTGATGTACAACCTGATTGAGCACAAGCGCAGCGTCCGCACGCTTTACATGGAGAACCTAATCGGTCGTGGCGACATCACTCAGGAAGAGTTTGATGCCGCCAACCTTGCCTTCCAGCAGTCTCTGGAGCAGGCGTTTATCGACGTTCACGAGGCCATGAGCCAGCCGGTTGAGCTGCGCGAGCGCCCAGTTGGCATCGGCACGACCGCAAGCGAGAAGCAGCAGTTGGTTCGTCCAACCGCAATCGCCAAGGAAATGGTTGAGGCCATCGGAAATGCCCACGCTAACCAGCCAGAGGGCTTCAGCGTTCACCCAAAGCTCGCTCAACTGCTGCAGAAGCGTGTCGAGATGAGCCGCGAGGGTGGCATTGACTGGGGCTTTGGTGAGCTTCTTGCTTTCGGCTCGCTCTTGGTTGAGGGCGTAAACGTTCGCCTTTCGGGCCAGGATGCTCGTCGCGGAACCTTCGTGCAGCGTCACGCATCATTCCACGACCGCCTCACCGGTCAGGAGTGGATGCCACTGCAGTACATCTCTGAGCAGCAGGCGCGTTTCCAGGTCTACAACTCGCTGTTGAGCGAGTATGCCGCCATGGGCTTCGAGTACGGCTACTCGGTTGAGGATCCAAACTCGCTCACCCTTTGGGAAGCTCAGTTCGGTGACTTCGTAAACGGCGCTCAGACCGTGGTTGACGAGTTCATTTCATCTGCAGAACAGAAGTGGAACCAGTTCTCCTCCCTCGTACTGTTGCTACCGCACGGTTACGAAGGTCAGGGACCAGACCACTCTTCCGCTCGCATCGAACGCTTCTTGCAGCTGTGTGCCGAGAACAACATGACCGTGGCACAGCCATCGACTCCGGCTTCGCACTTCCACCTGCTGCGTCGCCAGGCATTCACCTCGCCTAAGCGTCCGCTTGTGGTCTTTGCTCCTAAGTCGATGCTTCGCCTCAAGGCCGCATCTTCTGCAGTCGAGGACTTCACCACCGGTAGCTTCCGTCCGGTTATCAGCGACGAGCAGAGCCTCGATGCCGCCAAGGTAACCAAGGTGCTGTTCTGCTCGGGCAAGATCTACTGGGATCTGTTGGCGGAGAGCCAAAAGCGCGGTGATGGTCAAACCGCCATCGTTCGTGTCGAGCAGCTCTACCCAACCCCGGTTGCCGAAATGCAGGCTGCTATCGCGCAGTTCCCGAATGCAGAACTGCGTTGGGTGCAGGACGAGCCGCTAAACCAGGGTCCTTGGACCTACATGGGTCTGTTTATGCCTAAGTACGGCATCAACTTCACCCCGGTAGCAAGACCTGCTTCTGCTTCTCCTGCATCTGGTTCTGCCAAGCGTCACGCGGCTGAGCAAGCTGACCTAATCCAGCGAGCATTCCAGAGCTAATGCGCTCTCTCAGGGTAGTTATTCTCGGTGATGAGTTACTCACCGCGTCTGGCGACCCTAAGGGGCTTGGTTGGTTGGGTCGAGTTCAAGCACGTCTGCCGCAGGGCGAAGATGTGGCATTCTTTCCGCTGGCGATGGTTGGCGAAACCACCTCTGAGCTCCTAGAGCGCTGGAGAAGCGAGGCCATGCCGCGCTTTACCCCGCAGACCGAGAACTATTTGGTGATCGCGCTTGGGTCACAGGATGTGAAGGCCCAGGTCACCATCTCGCGCTCGCGGCTGAATCTGGCATCGCTACTGGATGACGCCCTGCGCGAGGGCGTGAAGGTTTTTGTGGTGGGGCCAACTCCAACCGGCGATGCCGAGACCGATCACGAGATTGAACACCTATCGGCTGGTTTTGAAGATGTCGTTAGAAGACGTCAGATCCCTTATGTGGACTGCTTCAAGCCGCTTCGAGAGCACGATGGTTGGCAGCAGGAAACCAGTGCTCACCCAAGGGGGCTTCCCGGACAGGTTGGCTACGGCTTGGTGGCTTGGTTGGTGCTAAATAGAGGTTGGTTTGAGTGGCTGGGTCTTACCGAGCCACAAGATCAGTCGTGATCTTGAACTTCGCGTAGTCGCTCCATGACGCGCTTTGCCAACTCCTCAGCTGGAGCCTCATCGCAAGAGCGCTGAATAACCTGGTTGAAAACAATCTCAATGTCGTAGTGCTCTTCGCATGAATCGCAGTTGGCAAGGTGAGCAGTGATATCATCCTGCTGCTCTTGTTGCATCTCGGAGTGTAGGAACTCGTGGACGCTGCGCTTTACTTCTTCGCAGTCAACCTGCTTCACTATTCCTCCTCTACGACCCGATAGCCTTCTTGCTTGGCATAATCAGATAACAAAGTTTTTAACATTTTCTTCCCGCGATGCAACCTAGACATTACGGTTCCCACCGGGGTGTCCATAACTTCGGCTATTTCGGCGTATGGCAAGCCTTCTACCACCGCGTAATAAACCACCATTCTGAACTCGTCAGGAATCTGATCTAGTGCATCGCGGATGATTTTAGACGGAAGATTATCCATCGCAACAGCTTCCGCACTTCGCGTGTTGGAGGTGGTGAGAGATTCGCCCATGCCAACCTGCCAGTCCTCAAGGTCATCGAGGGCGGTTTTCGCCTGATCTTTGGCTCGCTTGTTGTAGAGGTTGATGTGGGTATTGGTCATGATTCTAAAAAGCCAGGCCTTTAGATTCGTTCCTTGCTCAAATTTCCCCCAGGCGGCAAAGGCCTTTGCAAAAGTTTCCTGAACCAAATCCTCCGCATCGCTTGGGTTACGGGTCCAACGAAGTGCTGCACCGTAGAGCTGCGGCATAAGTGGGAGGGCTTGTGTTTCAAACGAGATAAGTTTCTCGGACTTCGGATTTTGCATCAGTTGTGAGTCTATTGGGGTTTTCCCTTCTGGCAAGGGTAAAGCTAGGGCCAATAGTTGCAATCCGGACACAATCCTCAGGCAGCGCAAAAAGGCGGGATTGCCTGAGATTAGGTATCTTTGAGCTAATGACTTCTTCGCAACCGCTCTGGCCTGCCCCCAAGGGGCGAGTATTGAATGCCACGGTTGCACTGCCCGGCTCAAAATCACTCACCAATCGAGAGCTTCTACTATCGGCAATCGCGAGCGAACCGACCCTGCTGGTTGCGCCACTGGTATCGCGCGATTCCAAGCTCATGATTGCAGCGCTGGAATCGCTCGGGGTTGGTTTTCAGTGGCAGGGTAACGATTTGCAGGTCACACCCGGAAAGCTGCGCGGGCCGGCAACCATTGATTGTGGACTAGCCGGAACCGTGATGCGCTTTGTGCCGCCGCTGAGCACATTGGCCACCGGAGAAATTTCCTTCGACGGTGATGAAGGCGCAAGGCGTCGTCCGATGCACACCACCATCGAATCACTCAGAGCGCTGGGCGTCGATGTGGATGCCGAAACCAAATCACTGCCATTTACCGTGCTGGGCACCGGAAACGTCGCAGGGGGCCTACTGGAGATCGACGCTTCAGCTTCCAGCCAGTTCGTCTCTGGATTGCTGCTGGTAGCAGCCAAGTTTGAAAAGGGTTTGACACTCAAGCACATCGGCGAGGAGTTGCCTTCACTCCCCCATATCGAAATGACCCTGGAAACCCTGCGGCAACGCGGTGTTACAGCCCACACGATTGATGAGCGAACCTGGAGAGTTGAACCGGGGCCAATCGCCGGCGGTCGCAAAGTCATCGAACCGGATCTTTCAAACGCCGGACCGTTCTTGGCCGCCGCAATGGTCGCCGGCGGTGAGGTGAGGATTCCAAACTGGCCGACCGTCACAACTCAGGTAGGTGCAGAATTTATTCGAATTCTCCCGATGATGGGAGCTAGCTGCCAGCTTCGCGATGACGTTTTGAAAATTTCAGGCAACGGCCGAATTCGCGGCCTGGACATCGACCTATCAATCGGTGGCGAGCTGGCACCGGTAATTGCAGCGCTTGCGGCACTTGCCGATACCCCCAGCCGCATCACCGGAATTGCTCACCTCAGAGGTCATGAAACCGATCGACTCAGCGCGCTTACCAATGAGCTAAATAATCTCGGAGGCAAGGTGACCGAGCTCGAAGATGGGCTAGAAATTCACCCGGCAGAGCTGCACGGTGGGGTGTGGCACACCTACGAAGATCACCGGATGGCCACCGCAGCCGCGATTCTCGGGCTGCGCATCGATGGCATTGAGGTTGAAAACATTGCTACCACCTCAAAGACCATGCCGGATTTTGTGAAGCTGTGGCAAACGATGCTGGAGTCCAATTGACCTGGATGTTTGAGCCAGGTCCAGGCATGGACCTCGATGAGGATGATGTCCGAATCAGACCAAACCCCAAGGGTTCCAAGCCCAGAACCAAGCGTCGCCCAACTCACGACAACGCCCTGATGGGCATGGTTTTAGAGGTCCACCTGGCTCGCTACAAGGTACTCACCGATGACGGCCGCGAGGTCTTGGCAACCTTGGCGAAAGAGCTGAGAAACAAGGGCTGTGTCACCTGTGACCGGGTTGCTCTCGCCGGTGAAGTATCGGATCAAAAAGGCGCGCTGGCGCGAATTGTTCGAATTGAGCCGAGAACCTCGGAGCTAACTCGCTCCAGCGATGAAAGTGACGTTGGCGATCAGACCATCGTCGCAAACGCCGACCAGCTCGCGATCGTAATGGCAGCTACCAATCCAGAACCAAAGCCCAGATTGGTGGATAGATACCTGGTCGCTGCCGTGCACGCCGGGCTGAAGCCAATTCTGATCATGACTAAGTGTGATTTAGCCGACCCGAGTGATTTCATTGCTGGCTTTGATGGCTTTGACCTAAAGGTTTTCAAGCACTCCAAGCAAACTCCGGATCTTGCAGAACTCGATGCCCTATTGGCCGGTCACACCACGGTCTTTGTTGGCCACAGCGGTGTTGGCAAGACATCTTTGATCAACCTTTTGGCACCTGAGTATGAACGCGCAACCGGTGAGGTAAACGAGGTCACCGGAAAAGGCAAGCACACCTCGAGTTCAGCCAAGGCAATTCCGGTGCCGGAAGGCTGGATTGTCGATACCCCCGGAGTCAGAACCTTTGGACTGCGGGGAATTGATGCGATTGGACTGCTCAAAGGTTTTGCTGATTTAGATGCGGCGAGCGCCGAATGCCCGAGAGACTGCTCACACCTATCCGATGCCCCGGACTGCGAACTAGATGTCTTGGTTGCAGCCGAAAAGCTCTCGGGGTCGCGGCTAGATTCTTTCCGCAGGCTTGTGCTAGCGATTGGCTCGGTAGATTAACTCCAATGATTAGTGACCTAGACCTCGCCCTGAAAATGGCCGATCGCGCCGATGAGATTGCCCTCAAGCGCTTTAGAGCTCTCGATCTGTTTGTCGAGTCAAAGCCAGATCGCTCTCCGGTCACCGATGCCGATCGCGCGGTTGAAACGGAACTACGCAGCCTGGTATCGGAATACCGGCCCGAAGATACCTTTATCGGGGAAGAATTTGAAAACACGGGTTCTGGCAATCGCAACTGGATCGTCGACCCAATTGATGGCACAGCCAACTATTTGCGCGGCGTGCCAATTTGGGCTTCGCTAATTGCTTTGCGAGTCGATGGTGTGATCACCACCAGCGTTGTCTCAGCCCCCGCGCTGGGCAGGCGCTGGTGGGCCCAGCGCGGTAACGGTGCATTCACGATGGATGTGAATGGCTCTGTAAGAGCGCTGCAGGTGTCCAGAATCTCGCAGCTGGAAGATTCGTCCATCTCGTACAACAATCTCCAGCTTTGGGATCAGTCTGGACAGCTCAATCAACTAATCGAACTGAGCCGCAAAGTTTGGCGCACTCGCGCCTACGGTGACTTCTACAGCTACATGTTGCTGGCTGAGGGAAGCCTTGACCTGGTTGCTGAACACGACCTGAAGATTTACGACATCGCGGCTCTGGTGCCAATTGTCGAGGAAGCCGGCGGAAGCTTTAGCGCGCTTTCTGGTCCGCTGACCGCTGCCAGTTCGTCGGTAATGGCGTCTAACGGCCTGCTCCACAACCAATTTCAGCAAGCTCTGAAGTGAAACTTGCCAACCGCGGTCGGTTCTTAGCAATCGCAACGATTGCCCTGCTGGCGATCAACCTAAGAACCGCAGTCAGCTCCATCAGCCCGGTGGTCAGCTACATCCAGCAAGACATCGCGCTGCCGATTGTGACAATTGGGCTATTGGGCATAGCAGCTCCACTTTCTTTTGCCCTGGCAAGTTCGCTGAGCTACCGACCGGCTCGGTTTATGGGCGTGGAGAAAACCCTGCTGCTTACGGTTTTAATGATCATCACCGGTCACCTGCTCAGAGCCTTCGCCTGGGATGCCACCGCCCTGTTTTTTGGCTCGCTGCTGAGCCTTTTGGGCATGGGGATCGGTAACGTGCTGCTTCCTGTGATGGTGCGGAAGTACTTCCCAAATCGAGTGGGGTTAGTTTCGAGCTTTTACCTAACCCTGACCGCGATCTCAGCCACCATGGCATCTTTTGTGGCGGTGCCGATCTCCGAGGCGGCCGGCTGGCGTTTTTCGCTAGGCCAGTGGGCGCTGTTGGCACTACTCACGATTGCACCACTTAGCTTTCTGCTAAGTAACTCAACCCCTGAGGTAAAGGCAGAGCGAGCCGAAGGACACAAGGCGATCTGGCGCTCCCCCACCGCGGTGGCGATCGCCGGCATGCAGGCGGTGACCGCGATTATCGGATACGTGTCATTTGCTTGGCTGCCGCTTCTGCTAGTTGAGCACCAAGGAGTCAGCGTGATCGAGGGGGGATTGCTACTGAGCCTTTTTGCCCTGATTGGGTTACCAATTTCATTGATCATGCCAATTTTGAGCACCAGGTACCCGAGGTCGCAGAGCTCAATCGTTTGGTTTTCCTTTGTCTCCGGCGTCACCGGCACCTTGGGGCTGCTGTTTGGAGATACCTCACTCACCTGGTTGTGGGTGGTGGCATTTGGCTTTGGCCCAACCATGTTCCCGCTAGCGCTAACCCTGTTCAACCTGCGTGCCAGGGAGCGGGCAACAGTTTTGGCGGTTAGTGCATTTGGGCAGGGAGTCAGCTACAGCACAGCATCGGTAATGGTGTTCTCGGTTGGGGTGCTGCGCGAGGTTACCGGAAGCTGGGATGCGTCGCTCTGGCTACTGTTCGCGTCTTGCCTGATTGCAATTCCAGTTGCCCTGCAGATTCGCAAGGGTCACATCATCGACGATGAACTGGGTCGTTAGTTAGCAAACTCCACGCCCACCGCTGAGCACTTTTCCTGAATAGATGCGGTCAGCGCTGCAACCTTGGTTTTAGCGGTGTCAACCGATTCGTTGGAGTCAACGATTGCCAATAGGTCAGCCAGGTCTTGGGACAGACCGGAGGACAAAACACCACGAACCTGCTCACCAATCAAAGCGTCTACCTGTGAAATCAGCCCAGAGTCCACCAGGCCCTCTTGGTAGGCGGCAGCGGTTGCCGTGAGAGTTGACTCCATGGCGGTGCAGGCAGCTGCATCTGCAGCCGCACTCACAAGCTCTTCAGGGCTGCAGGCGGATAGTGCAAGCACAGACACAATGGAAGCGGAAGCCAACAAGATTCTCATACTCGACAACATAAGCGAGAAACCTTGAGGAAAACTGAAAGCCATCGAAACTATCGGTAACCGAGGGAACAATCGCAGTCTCGAGTGGTTAAACTTCCATGGTTCAAGTCTGGAGATGAAATGCGGGTCTATAACAACATCACCGAGGTATTCGGTAACACTCCCCTGGTAAAGCTCAATCGCGTGCTGGACGGCGCTGCTGCCAACGTCTATGCCAAGCTCGAGTTTTATAACCCTTCCTCCAGCGTAAAAGACCGCCTAGCCATTGCCATGGTCGATGCTGCCGAGGCATCTGGAGAGCTTGCCCCAGGTGGCACGATCATCGAGGCAACTTCCGGTAACACCGGAATTGGTCTGGCCATGGTTGGAGCAGCCCGCGGCTACCGCACCATCATCGTGATGCCAGATTCGATGAGCCTGGAGCGCAAGATTTTGATTCGTGCCTACGGCGCTGAGCTGGTGCTAACCCCAGCGGCTGAAGGCATGAAGGGCTCGGTTGCCACCGCTGAAGAGCTGGGTAAGCAGATTCCAGGCAGCGTATTGGTTCGTCAGTTCGACAACCCAGCCGGACCCAAGATTCACCGCGAAACCACCGCAGAGGAGATCTGGCGCGACCTAGACGGTCACGTCGATGCTCTTGTGGCAGGTAGCGGCACCGGCGGCACCATCACCGGCACTGGCCAGCGCCTTAGGGAGCTAAACCCAAACATCAAGGTGTTCGCGGTACAGCCTGCGGCATCGCCGCTTTTAACCGGAGGCGAAGCTGCCGGCCACCCGCTGGCAGGAATTGGCCCTAACTTCATCCCATCGATTTTGGACACCACGGTTTACGACGAGGTGCTATCAGCTCCAAACGCCTCGGCATTTGAGTACTCACGCAGAGTCTCCGCCGAGGAGGGCATCTTGGCCGGAATCTCATCCGGTGCTGCAATCTGGGCCGTGCGTGAGGTTGCGCACCGACCTGAGTTTGCTGGCAAGAACATCGTGGTTATCATTCCGTCGTTTGGCGAGAGATATGTCTCCTCGACCCTCTACCGCGACCTACAAGAGGAATACCAAGCCAAACAGTGAGAATCTTCGAAGATATCAAGGTAGGGCTTGAGCGCGATCCTGCCACCAGGAGTGCGCTGGAGCTTTTTCTAACCTCTCCGGGCCTGCACGCCATCTGGGCCTACCGGATTGCGCACATTTTGTGGAAGCTGAAGCTTCGCATCCTCAGCCGCATGCTCTCCAACTGGGTGAAGCTGTGGACCGCAATCGAGATTCACCCGGGAGCCACCATCGGTCGTCGTTTTGTAATCGACCACGGTGTCGGCGTTGTGATTGGTGAGACCGCGGTCATCGGTGACGATGTGCTGATGTATCACGGCGTGACCCTGGGCGGCAAGACTCTGGAGGCGGTAAAGCGTCATCCAACCGTCGGCGACCGCGTCACCTTGGGAGCCGGGGCCAAGCTAATTGGAAATATAACCATCGGTAATGACTGTGCGGTTGGCGCAAACGCCGTGGTGACCAAGAGCATGCCGCCGGGTACGGTTGCGGTGGGCTTCAACGCCAGATTGCTCAATCTAACCGGTGATGAGTTTTACGTTATTTGACCTTGTTTTTTGAGAAGTAAAGTCCGCTCCAATTGCGGTCGATAACTTCCTCGGCCCTGGCTTTCATGCCAGCCTTTTTCATTCGCTTGAGAACCTTTTTCGCACTCAGCTCAGGATCAAGGTTTGGATTGGTTGAATAGGCAATCCAAAACCCTATTTTGTTTTTATAGGCGAGCTTTAGATCGTCCCTAAGTAACTTGAGCTCTGAGGCGCTCTCGGCGAAGTAAATGAAAGCTGGGGATTTACCCTCGGCAACCAGCTCGATGGCAGCTGCAAGCGAGGCAGCCCAAGGGTGAACATCCCCCAGATCCACTTCCGCAGGAAGGTTCACACAGGGTACCTGTGTGCCTTCAGCAAGGAATAGTTTCTTGGTTAGGCTCACGAGAAAAGCGTAGAGAAAACCAAGGTTGTTTACCTTGCGTTAACCCAAGAATTCACTTAGTAAAGCCCAAAGTCTAGATCCGGATACTTTTCGCTCAGCTCTTTGAGGCGAAGCGAAACCAGCTTTCCTACCAAGTCGTCTGGTAGCACCTCCCCCAGTTCAAACTGGAAGCCACCCGTGGTTTGTTTTCTATTCGCCAGCTCCCCAGAGAGCTGCGGCACGATGTTTCCCGAGTGCGGGAAATAGCCGATGTGTATTTTGAAGGCTGCGAAGCCGGCAACTGCCTTGCCGTTTAGTTTCACGCAAGGCATGGCATATGAAATGCACTCTTCACCGTTTGGAACGATTTCAAGAACCTGGCGACGAAGAGCCTGCAGCGAGAAAACTGCCGACTGGGGCAATCCCCTGAGGTATTGATCTACTTCGGCTTTTGACACGAGATTTAGTTTCTAGGACGCAATTCTGCAACCATAGGACAAACAAACGGGTCAGCATTATTGCTAAGGCCGACCTTGTTCAGGTGCTGCATGATGACTTTGTAGCTGGCAAGCAGGTTCATCTCAACCAGAGTGATGTCATTCTGGCGGCAGTGCTCTGCCACGATGGCATGTGCCTTGCGCAGGTATGGCCTGGCCATCGATGGGAACAGGTGGTGTTCAACCTGGTAGTTCAAACCACCCATGAGGTTGTCCTTGAGCCAGTTGCCCTTGATGTTTCTGGAGGTAAGCACCTGACGAGAAAAGAAGTCCAACTTGGAATCCTTGGCCACCAGTGGCATTCCCTTGTGATTTGGAGCAAAAGCTGCACCCATGAAAAAACCAAAGCTCATCATCATTACAAACCACATCGCCATGGCCCAGAAAGGGCCAAACATCATGGCCAAAACTACATATGGCGCAAACTGACGAACCAACATCAGCGAGAACTCCAGTAGCCGAATTCCGATGGGGCGATCCTTGCGACCCAATCCAGCCAGCGAATCAAGCAGTAGATCAAAACCCGTGAATAGCAGCAGGATCGGGAATAGGTAACCCTGACGATCTGAGAACCAACGCTCAATGCCCTTTTTTGCCAGCTTGGATTCGGTGGTGAAGCTTAGAACTCGAATCGCAATATCTGGATCCTCACCGATTTGGTTTGGCCTTTGGTGGTGCTTGTTGTGCTTGCGAAGCCAAAAACCGTAAGACAGGCCAGCAAAAAGGTTGGCCAATACCAAACCGGTCCAGTCATTCAGCTTGTTGTTTCTAAAGATCTGTCGGTGTGCCGCCTCGTGGGCAATAAAACCGTACTGAGCACTCATTACCCCCAGCAGCGCAACCAGCACGAAGGCGGCAATCATCCACCATTCGTTGTGATTGGCGGCCCAAGCTAAAAAGCCAGCTCCAGTCCATAGTGCAGCTGCGATCAAGCTAATTGCTACTAGTCGGATGATGTAAAAACTTGGCTTTTTGTTCAGATACCCGGCGTCTCGAACCAGGTTTAGTACCTGCGCGAAGTGAGTCTGGGCCGTGGAAAGTGTTGCGCTCATTTCCAGAGTCTATGTGACTTGATTGGCATCAAAGCACCGACACAGCAAACTCACGGCTTATATGAATCCACTTCGATTTCAACCAGCATCTGCGGGTTGATGAACTTCAGTCCCGCCAGCATGGTGAGAGCCGGGCGGATCTCGGAGAATAGCTCACCATTAGCCTTGCCGGCGGCATCCATGTCTGCCTCATTGGCTAGGTAAATGCGAATCCTTACTACGTCCCTAAGGCTGTGACCGGCCTGGGCAAGTGCCTTCTCGATAATCTCAAAAGCCACCTTAGTTTGGCCGTAGGCATCTCCCTCGTGCTGCAACTTGCCGTCGACGGTTGCAGTGGTTCCCGAAACATGAACAAACGGACCGGTCACGGTCGCCCTCGAATAACCAATCACCGACTCCCATGGTCCACCGGATGAAATTAGTTTGTCTGCAGCCACGGTGCTCCTATCTGTATGCCATCAGCAACGCACCCACTAAAACTAGCAGCGGTAAGACCCAGACATACCATCGCTGGAACCACGGTTTTGCGTTTTGCCTTTGCTTTTCAAAGTCATTCACACCGCCGGGGTTATCAAATGCTCCTGGAAAATCACCCATGACTCGAATCTAATTCAACCGCGCAGAAAGTTTCACCCCAGCGCGAAAGACCAGAGGCGACTAACCGGTCGCATAAATTCGAAGCCAGAACCCTGAGCCCCCAAATGTGCTGCGGGAATCGTGAACCACCTCGACATTTCGAAATTCGCCTCTTGCCAGCTGAGCGCAGGCCCTCACCGCTAAGGCTTTTGAAACAGCCATATCTTTTGAATTTGCCACGCAGCGAATTTGTTGATAGCCCCCGGTAAGCGAAGCTCGAAAAATATTGAGTGCTCTGGAATGCACTGCGTCAAACTGACGACCAAGACCACGAAGGGTCAAACTTCGGTCTGGAGTTGGTCCCCTGACTTGCAAGGACTTGAGCAATGTGAGGGTCCCATAGCTAGATCGCAGCACAAGGTCGTAAGTTCCCTCCCCGACACTGTTTGGCACCTCAAAGCTCAAGGTTTGACTGTCCTTCGCCCAAATCGGCACTGCCTCGGCTCCAAGGTGGAGCGAAGTGACGTTTTGAAGATTACTTCCGGAGAGCAAAACAACATCACCCGCAGCAGCGCGAAGGACTTGCCCCCTCACCACTGGAGCATCTAGCGGAGATAGCTCTTGAACCGGCCCTCCCTGAATCTCTTGAGCCACAAGCGGCACCCTGGTCCAATTAGTCGAGAAGGAGTGCAGATTTCCCGCGGCATCTTCAATAATCAAACGGGGTATCACGAAGGGTCGACTCGACAAAAATGAATCCAAGATCCGAACCGTTGGATTCCTGGTGAGAGTAAAGGACTGTGCTGAGCGCACCGCTGAGGCATTTAGGGGTGCAAACACACCTTGGCAACCACTTTGAGTTCCCGAAGGCCCGATGGAGGCTGGTAGATAACTCGAGCACTGAAAGAGGGAAAAACTATAGATTCGAAGTTGCGAGCCAGTTGCTTGAGCTTCTGTGAGGTTTGCTTGAGAATCAACCACCTGAACGGTGTGAGAAATTGTACGAGTTGATCCCGAGCCCTCTACGGTCTCTGTAAACGTCACAGTCAGACGAGACTCGATAATTTGCTGCGCGCTGGGAGCTGAACCAAAGGCAAGCGGAGGCAGTGGCAAAAATAGCGTCACCAGCAGTGCCATTGCGAGTCGCTTCATTAGCCGCGTCACCTCCTGACCACACCCAACCGACGTCCCCGCCAGCATAACTCTCGCCAAGGATTCCAAAAGTTAAAAGAAACGGCGGGGAGATAACTCCCCGCCGTTTGCCTATGTGTAATTAGCCCTTTGCGTAAACGCGAACCCAGAATCCAGAGCCCTGGTAGGTGCTGCGAACATCCTGGATCACCTCGACGTTGCGAGCTTCACCGCGGGCAACGTGAGCACAGACACGAACTGCGATTGCCTTAGCAACCTCAGCATCGGCGGCATTCACGATGCAGCGCACCTTCTCGTAGTCAGCGTTGAGGCTGGAGTTGAATTCGACCAACTGAGCAACCTGACCCTCGTTTAGGTACTCACCCTCACCCTTGAAACCAATGGTCTGGGTTGGGGTTGGCGCCTTGATGGTCACCGCGTTGATGTGCGTTAGCTTGCCGAAGCTGGACTGCATGACCAGGTCATACTTTCCAGGTGCCAGGCCAGCTGGGGTGCCAATGGTCAAACCGGTGGTTGCGTCGTAGCTCAAAGAAGCTGCAAGTGAACCAATAGTTGCTGACGACACGGCAGATAGATTCTTACCGGTGAAGGTCAGCTTGCCACCGGACAGAATCGGGCGGAAGTTGTCAACTGCAAGGATCTCTGGGCCGGAGTACTTTGCCGCAGTGGAGCGCTGTGTGGCCCCCTGGCTTGGAGTCTGACTTGGCGAAGGAGTGACTACAGAGGGGAAACAGGAGCCGAAACGCATGGCTCCCGAAAACTTGGCAGCATCAAAGACAAGTTCAGAGAACGACAGGGCTTTGTAAGAGGTGTCGTAAGTGGCTCCAGCATCTGGAGTAGCCGTGATATCAGAGTCACCATTTACTGGCGCTGAATATGAAATCTTGATGGTGTCTGAGGTGGTTACTTGCAACGAGAACGTCGTGTAATTAATGGTCAGGGTAAAAGATCCCGTTGAACCGGACCCGGGAGTTTCTTTTGCGACAAATCTAGGCGAAAAAGTGACTGTGTTGGATGTGCTGGCCTGGGTCCAACTTACGACGAATCGGTTGGCAGTGGAACCGCTTGAGTTAATAACCCCGGATCCAAGGCCACCCACTTTGAACTGAAGGCGAGTTTCGGGAAGGTTGTTAAAGCAATCAAAGGCCACATTGTGAGAAACAGCGGTTGCGGTGAAGGTGGTTGCTGGATTGCCATAGTTTGACATGATTATTGTGTTGCCGTTAGCGCCTGAATCATGCACAGCTACTGCCGCACTTGCCGAAGCAATTCCCATTATCAAGCTTCCGACTAAAACGCCGGCGAGTTTCTTAATTTCCAATTTTTCTCCTTGGTCCAGAAGAGACTACTGAGGTGAAAAATTACGCTTCAAAATAATTTCGGTTATCCGAAGTTTGGCTGAGTAAGCAGTCCGAATGCTGTGCAGCGCTCGATTAACTAGACGTTAAATCTGAACTCCACCACGTCACCATCATTCATGACGTAGTCCTTACCCTCCATGCGGACCTTGCCTGCCGCCTTGGCTTCTGCCATCGAGCCGGCGGCATCTAGATCTGCAAATGACACAACCTCAGCCTTAATGAAGCCGCGCTCGAAGTCGGTGTGGATTACACCGGCTGCTTGCGGGGCCTTCCAGCCCTTGCGAATGGTCCAGGCGCGAGACTCTTTAGGCCCTGCGGTTAGGTAAGTCTGAAGACCCAGGGTCTGGAACCCAACGTGGGCAAGTTGGTCAAGACCAGATTCTTCTTGGCCAAGGGACTGCAGCAACTCCTGCGCCTCTTCGTGGCTTAGGTCAATCAACTCAGACTCAACCTTGGCATCAAGGAATACGGCCTTGGCAGGTGCAACTAGGGCTGCAAGCTCGGCGCGTTTTGACTCGTTGGTCAGCACGGCCTCATCAACGTTGAAGACAAACAAGATTGGCTTGGCGGTCAGTAGCCCTAGATCCTTGATTGGGCCGATGTCAACTTTGCTTAGGGAAAGTGGGGTGCCATCGTTTAGCACCTTGAGTGCTTCGTCGATGGTTTCTAAAACTTCTGGCTCAGCCTTTTTGCCCTTTACTTCTTTTTCAACGCGAGGTCTGGTTTTCTCTAGAGTCTGAAGATCGGCCAAGATTAGCTCGGTGTTGATGGTCTCGATATCGCTCTTGGCATCTACCTTGCCGTCAACGTGAATCACATCCGAGTCGGCGAAGCCGCGCACTACCTGAGCAATTGCATCGGCTTCGCGGATGTTGGCCAAGAACTGGTTACCCAAGCCCTCGCCCTCACTTGCACCGCGAACAATGCCCGCGATGTCGACGAAGGAGACCGGTGCCGGCAGGATGCGCTCGGAGCCGAAGATCTCGGCAAGGCGAGTTAGCCTGGCGTCTGGAAGATTCACCACACCGATGTTTGGCTCAATGGTTGCGAACGGATAGTTCGCAGCCAGAACGTTGTTCTTGGTGAGTGCATTGAAGAGGGTCGACTTGCCAACATTGGGCAGTCCCACGATTCCGATAGTTAAGGCCACCGCGAAAGTTTATTGCTTCATAATTGCCTGATGGCCTTGGACTTTGTGGCAATCGACTTTGAAACTGCGAATGGATCCCCAGCTTCGCCCTGTGCAGTGGGCTTGGTTCGGGTGAGAAATGGCCAAATTCAAGAGTCGCTCTCGATGCTTTTTCAGCCACCATTTCCTCATAACTGGTTTCACGAGGGCAATATTCGAGTCCATGGCATTCGCCCGGAGGACGTAATTGATGCTCCGCAGTGGGAGGACGTACTGCCAGAGCTACTGCTATTCACCGAAGGCTTGCCATTTATTGCGCACAATGCGGCATTTGACATGGGGGTGCTTCGAGCTGCCAGCGATGCTGTGAGCTTCGATCTGCCGGATCTCAGTTACAGCTGCAGCCTGCTGATGGCTCGAAGGAGCTACAACCTGGAGAGCTATCGCCTAAACGCCGTGGCTTACGCAATTGGTCACGAAGAGTTCAACCATCACGATGCGCTTGCTGATGCCGATGCTTGCGCGCGCATCGTGATTCACATGGCAAACCGGCACGATGCAGAAACGCTGGAGGATCTATTGCGGGCCACTAAGCAGGCGCTCAAACCGCTGAATGTCTGAGGCGACTGCAATACTTCGAGTATGGAATTTCAAATCTGGATTGCTCTCAATTTCCTCATTATTGGCCTAGTGCTCGGTGCGATCATCGGATACCAGATCGCGAAGCGCAAATCCCCAAACACAGATCCACAACTCGCATCGCAGTTGGCAGCGCTAGCCGCTACCGAAGCCGAGTTGAGGATTCAGCTTGGCAAGGCAGAGCAAGCGCTCGAGCAACAACGTGCTGCGCAGGAGCAGGAAAACAAGGTGCTGATTCAGCTAGCTCCGGTAAAAGATCAACTGGCGAAGATGGGCGAGGTGGTTGCCAATCTAGAAAAAGAGCGCGCCAGCCAGTTCAACACGATTTCCGAACAGCTCAGAAACGCGGTGCAGAGCGACGAGACGCTTCGCAAGCAGACCCAGCAGTTGGCTCAGGCGCTCAGTTCAAACTCCCTCCGTGGAGTTTGGGGCGAGACTCAACTTCGCAAACTTATCGAGCTTGCTGGGTTGATCAAGCACGCTGATTTTTCTGAACAGGTCACGATCTCCACCGAAACCGGCTCCGGCAGGGTTGATGTCGTAGTGAATCTGCCGAGCGGCAAAAAGCTTGCGATCGACAGCAAGGTGCCTTTCAACTCCTACCAGGAGGCAAGTGCGATTTCCGAGCTGGCAACCGGCGAGGAGCTCGCCAGGCGGGAGCGCTTGCTAGAGGAGCACGTCAAAGCGTTCCGTAAGCACATCGATGACCTAGGTAGCAGGCAGTATTGGACCGGCCTGGACAGCTCGCCGGATTTCACCATCTGCTTCGTACCAAGCGAGTCGCTGCTATCAGCCGCACTGGAGGCCGATGCTGGACTTCTGGAATACGCCTTCAAGAAAAACGTGGCGGTGGCATCGCCTGTGACGCTGTTCTCAGTTTTGAAGACCATCAGTCACATTTGGCGGCAAAATGCTGACGAGACTCAGCTTAGGAACCTACTCAAGCTCGGCAAGGAGCTCTACGAACGAGTCGGCAAGATGGCTCAGTTGGCAGACAAGCTCGGACGCTCGATGACCACCAGCGTCAAGGACTACAACGCATTTGTATCTTCGCTCGAGACCCGCATGCTGGTTACCGCTAGAAAGCTAAATGACCTCGATGAAAACGAGCTCGGGATCGGGGCGATTGAATCTCCAAAGGAAATTACCGAGGCGCCCGCAACAATTACCGCCAAGGAAATCGAAGGCTAACGCCAGTTAGTCGATTATTGGTTATAGTGTTTGCGGTGCCTACAACGATGTGAGTGCTAAATCTAATTTTTCTCACATCTAGGAGCCCTAATGGCTGGCATAAAATCGCCAATCGTTACTCTCACCCCGTCGCCAACGTTGGACCGCACCTACTTCGTAAAGAACCTGGTAGAAGGTGGCGTGAACCGCGCTGAGCGTGTCGGTGAAGAACTCGCTGGCAAGGGCATCAATGTCTCCCGTGGCCTACAGCTGGCCAACATTCCTGCGCCTGGCGTGGTGCCAATTGGCAACGCTGACCCTGGAGTTCTAGAGCGCACTGGCTCGGGATTTCTAAGCCCGCTCTGGATCGAAGGCACCTTGCGTGTATCGACCACCATTGTTGAGTACGACGGCCCAACCACCAAGATCAACGAGAGCCCAAGACCGCTAAAGCAGAGCGACTGGGATGCTGTGGTTGCCCTCACCGAGAAGACCGTTGTCGAAAATGATGCTCAGTGGCTTGTAGTTGCTGGAGCTCACCCAGACATCGTTGAAACCGGCGAAGTAATCGACCTTCACCCACTTTTTGACCGCATGAAGGCACTGGGCGTAAAGGTGATTTTGGACACTTCCGGGCCAGCGCTGCGCTACTGGGCGCAGCAGGGCAAGGCGACCATTATGAAGCCAAACGCTCACGAACTGGCCGAGTGCGTAGGACGCGATTTGAACACCATCGGTGACGTTATCGATGCGGCACGTGAGCTAAATGACTGGGGCGTGAACTGCGTAATGGCATCCCTCGGTGTAGACGGCATAGTCGCAATCACCAAGACTCACGCCATCCACGCCTACACCCCACCGGTCAAGGTAATCAACACTGTTGGTGCGGGAGATTCAACCATCGCGGGCTTCTTAGCAGCCGTAACCAGCCACCCGGCAGCCCCAGAGGCATTCGGGGTTGGTTTTGATGTAGCGGAAGGCATTGCTGCCGCTGTGCAGTGGGGTGCCGCCAAGGTTCAGCAGCCAACCAGTGGTCTGCACTCAATTGACAACCTAGTCGATCCAACCGTAGAACTAATTCCAGATCGCAGCCGCCTACTAGGCGAGCCAGCTAAGGCCTAAGGAGGCTCCCATGGGTGTAGTAAACAGCGAACAGTATGTAGAGATGCTCAACCGCGCTAAGGCCGGTGGATTCGCATACCCAGCGATCAACGTCTCAAGCTCGCAGACCTTGAATGCAGCCCTGGCAGGTCTTCAGGCAGCTGGGTCTGACGGAATTTTGCAGGTCACCACCGGTGGTGCTGACTACTGGTCAGGCCCAACCGTGAAGAACCGCGTTTCCGGTGCTCTTGGCTTTGCCGCTTTCGCTCGCGAGGTCGCAAAGAACTACGACATCAAGGTGGCACTCCACACCGACCACTGCAATTTCGAGCAGCTAGACAGCTTCGTCAAGCCGTTGATTGCGCTGTCTGAGGAGCGCGTCAAGGCTGGCGGTGAAGCAATCTTCAACTCTCACATGTGGGATGGTTCAGAGGTGCCTTTGGCTCAAAACCTAGAGATCGCCAAGGAGTTTTTGGCTAGAACTAAAAACATCGGTGCGATCCTCGAGATCGAGGTTGGCGCTGTTGGTGGCGAGGAAGACGGCATCGAGGGTGCTATCGATGAGCACCTTTACACCACCGTTGCAGATGGTATGGCAACCGCAGAGGCACTGGGCCTCGGCGAGAATGGCCGGTACATGGCAGCCCTTACCTTCGGCAACGTGCACGGCGTTTATAAGCCAGGCAACGTCAAGCTTCGCCCAGAGCTTTTGAAGCAGATTCAGGATGAAGTTGGCGCAAAGTACGGCAAGCAGATGCCTTTCGACCTCGTGTTCCACGGTGGCTCCGGCTCAACCGAGCAGGAAATCTCGGACGCTGTGAAGTACGGCGTTATCAAGATGAACATCGACACCGACCTGCAGTACGCCTACACCCGACCAGTTGTTGACCACATGCTCAAGAACTACGACGGTGTCTTGCGCATTGACGGTGAAGTTGGCAACAAGAAGCTCTACGACCCACGTGCCTGGGGCAAGGCAGCCGAAGCTGGCATGTCAGCCCGCGTGGTCGAAGCAGCGACCCAGCTGGGTTCGGCCGGAAAGTCCAAGTGGTAGAAAACCACACTGAGCGAAGCCCGTTTTATGAAAACGGGCTTCCTCGCTTTAAGGGTGAATACCTTGACGGTGACATGCACGGCCCTTGGGAGTTCTATCGCAAAGATGGCTCACTAATGCGTTCTGGCGAATTCAACCGCGGTGCGCAAATCGGCATCTGGCGAACCTATGACCGAGACGGCAACCTGGTGTCGGAGAAGAAGCTCGGTTAGCTGCGCTGAGTCTTATTGCTGACGTCTTCGCCAGCCGCCTTTAGGTCCTTGCGGAGTTCTTTAGGTAGCGAGAACTGAACATCCTCTTCGGCGGTGGTGACGGTTCTAACATCGCCGTAGCCGCGCTCGGCAAGGTAAGCCAAAACTCCGTCGACTAGATCCTCCGGAACACTGGCGCCAGATGAAACGCCAACCGTCTTTACGCCCTTAAACCAGGCCTCGTCGATTTCAGTCGCATCATCAACACGGTAGGCGGCTTTGGCGCCGGCATCTAAGGCCACCTCTACAAGTCTCACCGTGTTTGAGGAGTTTGCGGATCCGACCACAATGACCAAATCGCTCTCTGCTCCAACCTTTTTGATTGCCACCTGACGGTTTTGAGTCGCGTAGCAGATGTCATCGCTTGGTGGGTTTTGGAGGGTTGGGAACTTCTCGCGAAGTTTGATGACGGTCTCCATGGTTTCATCGACCGAAAGGGTGGTTTGGCTGAGCCAGATAACTTTTTTGGGGTCGCGAACCTTCGCCTTCTCGATGCCTGCCGGACCGTCAACCAGCTGCACCGCGTGAGGTGCTTCACCGGCAGTGCCCTCGACTTCTTCGTGGCCTTCGTGGCCTACCAAAAGAATGTCGTAACCCTCTTTATCAAAGCGCTGCACCTCACGGTGGACTTTGGTGACCAGCGGACAGGTGGCGTCGATGGTCTGCTGGTTGCGCGCCTGAGCGGCTTCAATAACTGCTGGTGATACACCGTGAGCTGAGAACACCATGATGCAACCCTCTGGGGCCTCATCCACCTCGTCAACAAAGATTGCTCCGCGACGCTCGAGTGATGCCACAACGTGCTTATTGTGCACGATCTGCTTGCGCACGTAGATCGGAGCGCCGTAGTGGTCGAGGGCTTTCTCAACCGCGATAACAGCGCGGTCAACGCCTGCACAGTAGCCGCGCGGGGATGCCAACAGCACCTTGTTGGTGCCGAAAGTGTCGGCCTGGTCGGTATCCTTGATGATAGTCACGACTCAATTCTACGAAAGCGACCTAGGAGGCCGGATTGGAAACTAATTCGGTCACCGATAGTCAATCGCGAGTCAGCACCGAGAATTCCCCCTGGCAGGTATCGCAGCTATCAAAAAGCCTTCGCGACTGGATAGACAAACTAGGTCGAGTCTGGGTCGAGGGCGAATTGCAGGCCTACTCCGAAAAGCCGGCTGGAGTCCTTGCCTCGATTCGAGATCTCGATGTCGAGATGTCGGTTGAGATACACGCCTTTGCAAACTCGGGTGCAGAAATTGCTCCGGGGCTTGCGCAGGGAGACCGCGTAGTTGCGCTTTTGCAGCCCACTTTCTGGCCCAAAAATGGCAAGCTCACCATGCGTGTGCTGCAAATGCACAAGGTTGGCCTGGGTGAACTGCTCGAACGCCTCGAGCGCCTCAAGGTTCAGCTGATTTCGGAGGGCTTGGCAGATCCAAGCAGAAAAAAGCCGTTGCCTTTTTTGCCAAACAAGATCGGTCTGATTACCGGCGCTGACTCAGACGCCGAAAAAGATGTGCTGCAAAATGCCAGGCTGCGCTGGCCAGAGGTGCAGTTTCAAATTCAACATACCCATGTCCAGGGCGATAAAGCGGTAAACGAAATTCTGCTCGCACTCGGCGTTCTAGATGCAGACCCGGAGGTTGACGTAATCATCATCGCTCGCGGCGGTGGCAGCTTCCAGGACCTCTTGCCATTTAGCGACGAGCGCTTGGTTCGAGCAGCGGCAATGCTTTCCAAGCCATTTGTTTCGGCAATCGGACACGAGAATGATCAGCCGCTACTGGACTTGGTGTCCGACCTCAGGGCATCTACCCCCACCGACGCAGCTAAGCGAGTGGTGCCGGATGTAATGGAGGAAAGGCGTGGTCTGGCCATATCGCTGCAGCGCATCAGGCTTCGCGTATCCAGTTACCTAGAGAGCCAAACTCAACTGTTGCAGCAATTGATTTCAAGACCGGTAATTGCCTCGCCATACGGCTTTGTTGATGCTCAGAGTGAGGTGCTTGCGACATCACGCCGGAGAATTCGTGAGATCTTGGATTTCCGACTGCAGCGCGGGGAGGGCGAGGTAAAGCAACTGCACGCCCAGGCGCGATCGCTATCCCCACAGCTGACCTTGGAGCGCGGCTATTCAGTTATCACCGACGAGAGTGGCAAACCGATCGCCAAGGTGACCAAGGCAAAGAAACTTGTGATTCGAACCAGCAAGCAGGAAATTTCTGCAACCGCAGATGAAGTTAGGGATATCAAATGAGCAAAGACATTTCAGCATTGAGCTATGAGGCAGCTCGTGACGAGCTTCAAAAAGTGGTTGCCGAACTTGAACAGCAGAACGTTTCACTGGAGGCGTCAATGGCACTCTGGGAGCGCGGTGAGGCCCTGGCCAAGCACTGCGAGCAGTGGCTAAGCGGAGCTCGCAAGAAGCTTGATGCTGCGATCCAGGACAAAGAGTCCAAGTGAGCAGTGCTGCCGAGCGGAGAGCAAAGCAAACTGTCCGCAATCTGATTTATTCGCTACTGGTAACCCTCTCGCTAACCGTGGTAATTGTTTTGCTGGTACCGCGCGATGACAGCAACCGCATTCAGCCGGTTGACTATGTGGGCATCGCTCAGACTGTGCAGGCCGGTGTCGAGCAAAAACTAGTGGCCCCAGCTCTTGAGCCAGACTGGTGGGTAAATGCAGCCCGCATCGAGAAGGACCTCGGGGTTGAAACCTGGTACGTGGGCTACATCACTCCGGATGACCAGTACATCGGGCTTACTCAAGCATTTGAGTCCAACCCATCGTGGCTGGCAAATAAGCTGCAGGGCAACTGGCTAGATGTCACGGTAGAAATTGAGGGTCGAACCTGGGAGATTTGGCCAACCCTACTGCCATCTATCCCAAAGGGCACCAAGGAATACGCCATGGTGCACAGCTTTGGTGAGCAAGCGGTGGTGATTTATGGCACGGCCAGTGAAGAGAATTTTCTAAAGCTCGCCACCCAAATCAGCATCGATCTCAATGAGGCCGAGTAGTGGCTAGGCCACAAAATGCCAGGGAGGCTTGGCACGCGCTAGTCGAGGGCAATCACAACTTTGTCGCCGGCACACCAGCGCACCCTAGGCAAGATGCCGACGTGAGGCGAGCGATCGCCAATAAGCAAAAGCCATTCGCGGCACTGTTCGGTTGTTCGGACTCGCGTTTGGCAGCTGAGATGATTTTTGATGTCGGCCTTGGAGATCTGTTCGTGGTGAGAAATGCCGGGCAGGTAATTGCCGAGACCATCCTTGGGTCATTGGAGTTTGCCGTCGAGGTGCTGAAGGTGCCACTAATTATGGTGCTGGGCCACGATGAGTGCGGAGCAGTTAGAGCCGCTATGGACGCCTCCAGTGGAAAGCTCGAAGTTGAGGGTGAATTCATTCACAATCTGGTTGATCGCATGATGCCAACCTTGGAGCGAAGCCATGCCGCAGGAGAAACCTCAATTGATGACATTACGGCCAGGCACGTCGCCGACACCATTGCAGAGCTGCTTGAGCGCTCAAAAGTGATTTCTAGCGCCGTGAAAACTGGCAAACTTGCTGTCGTAGGTGCCAACTACAAACTTGAACTGGGCGATATCCACATGGTGGTTTCGCACGGTGACCTCTAACGAGCAATTAGGAAAGAGCCAAGCATGGAATACCGCATTGAACATGACACCATGGGAGAAGTAAAGGTCCCAATCAATGCCCTGTATCGCGCACAGACCCAGCGCGCTGTCGAAAACTTCCCCATCAGCGGTACCGGCCTAGAAAAAGAGCACGTAATTGCTCTAGCCCGCATCAAAAAAGCCGCAGCCCAGGCCAACAACAAGCTCGGCATCCTGGCCGATGACATCACCAAGGCGATTGTCGCGAGCGCCGAGGAGGTAATCGCAGGCAATCACCTGGAGCACTTCCCAGTGGACGTGTTCCAGACCGGGTCCGGCACCAGCTCGAACATGAACATGAATGAGGTGCTGGCAACGCTAGCAACCCAGAAGCTTGGCAAAGAGGTCCACCCGAACGACCATGTCAACGCATCTCAGTCCTCCAATGACGTCTTCCCCACCTCGGTTCACGTTGCAGTCACTAACGCCTTGGTCAATGACCTACTACCGGCTTTGGATTACCTAGCCGGCTTCTTGGAGGTGAAGGCCAAGGCTTGGGATGGCTTTGTCAAGCCCGGCCGCACTCACCTGATGGATGCCACTCCGGTCACCTTTGGTCAGGAATTTGCCGGCTATGCCGCTCAAATCCGCTATGGCATCGAGCGCATCAACGCCGCGCTGCCTCGCGTTGCCGAGGTCCCCCAGGGCGGAACTGCAACTGGAACCGGAATCAACACCCCAAAGGGCTTCCCGCAGGAGGTTATTAGCCTGCTGGCCAAAGACACTGGATTGCCAATCACCGAGGCTCGCGATCACTTCGAGGCTCAGGGAGCCCGCGACTCGCTGGTAGAGGCATCCGGAGCGCTAAAGGTGATTGCCGTCAGCCTGACCAAGATCAACAACGACCTTCGCTGGATGGGATCGGGCCCAAACACCGGTCTAGCAGAGCTAAACATCCCAGACTTGCAGCCCGGCAGCTCCATCATGCCGGGAAAGGTCAACCCAGTTATCCCAGAGGCAGTGCTGATGGTTTGCGCTCGCGTGATCGGAAACGATGCCACCGTGACATGGGCCGGTGCTTCCGGAAACTTCGAGCTAAACGTGGCAATTCCGGTAATGGGCAACGCCCTGCTGGAGTCGATTCGCCTGCTAGCAAATTCGATGCGGGTGTTGGCCGACAAGACCGTTGCAGGTCTTGAGGTAAATGTAGAGCGCTCCAAGGCGCTAGCCGAGTCCAGCCCATCGATTGTTACCCCGTTGAACAAGTTCATAGGCTACGAGGCCGCAGCAAAGATTGCCAAGCACTCGGTCGCCAAGGGGCTCACTGTGCGCGAAGCAACCATCGAACTGGGTTATGTCGATGGCGAGAAGCTAACCATGGAGCAGTTGGATAAGGCATTGGATGTCATGCCAATGACTCGACCACCGCAGTGATGATTTGCCAGCTTGGTAAAAAAGCCGTCAGGTAAAAGCCAAGCAGCAGAAAAGGCCCCAGAGCGATGTGCTCTTTGGGGTCTTTTCGTTTAATCCACACCGCTAGTGCCAGCACGTTCGCCGCCATGAGACCGATCGCCAGCGATATTGCGATCAGCCACGGTTCGTGCCATGCCAGCCAGCCATTTAGAGAAACCAGTAGCTTCACATCACCCATGCCTAAGTCTGCAAATCGAGCAAGCAGCCAGCCGATTGCGAAGGTGAGCAGCATGGCCAGCAATGCTTGGAAAAGCTTTTGCCACAGGCTGGTAATTACCCCGTAGACCAGCAGGCAGCTTCCGGTTACCGCGATCAGCGGCAGCGTGAATTGATTTGGAAGTCGATGTTCCTTCAAGTCGATTGTCGCCAGCTGCCAGCTAAAAGCGATTAGGACCATCATCGGCAGCAACAGCAAAAACTCAAGCACGCACCGAAGTTAGCTATTTGGTGGCGGCTGTGCTCGCCGCTTTCCACAACCTAATCCAGCAGGTCTGTTACCAGAGCCGCAATCTCGCTTCGTTCGGAACGAGTCAGGGTGATGTGAGAGAACAGCGGTTGACCCTTTAGGGTTTCCACCACCGATGCGATGCCGTCGTGGCGACCAACTCGCAGGTTGTCGCGCTGGGCCACATCGTGAGTTAGTACCACCCGAGACTTCTGACCGATTCTGGAGAGCATGGTGAGCAGTACATTGCGCTCAAGCGATTGCGCCTCGTCAACAATCACAAAGGTGTCATGTAGCGAACGCCCGCGGATATGGGTCAGCGGCAAAACCTCGAGGATGCCGCGGTTGAGCACCTCGTCAATTACCTCCTTTGAGACCAACGCACCTAGTGTGTCGAAGACGGCCTGAGCCCAAGGGTTCATTTTTTCGGCCTCAGTTCCAGGCAGGTAACCCAGCTCTTGGCCGCCCACGGCATAGAGCGGGCGGAAGACCATGATCTTTTTGTGCTGACGGCGCTCAAGAACCGATTCCAAACCTGCACACAGCGCGAGGGCACTTTTACCGGTTCCAGCGCGACCACCCAAAGACACAATGCCAATCTCTGGGTCCAAAAGGGCATCGATCGCGAGTCGTTGCTCGGCGGAACGACCGTGCAATCCAAAGACATCGCGGTCACCACGTACCAGGCGCACGGTCTTGGATTCACTAACCCGGCCAAGTGCACTTCCGCGCTCAGAATGAATAATCAAACCGGTGTTGATGGGGAGCTCTTTGGCCAGCTCGTGGACTAACTCTTCGGTGTCGTAGAGATCTGCCATCTCATCACCAGAGAGGTCTAGGTCGGCAACTCCGCCCCACTCGTCGGTGGCAAGTTCGTGCAGATACTCTTCGGCACGCATTCCAATTGCCGAAGCCTTGACGCGCATTGGAAGGTCTTTTGATACCACTGTGACATCAAAGCCTTCGCTCTTTAGGTTTGCTGCTACAGCCAGGATTCTGGAGTCGTTATCGCCAAGCTGGAATCCAGTTGGCAAGATCGACTGGTCGATGTGATTTAGCTCGACCCGGAGCGTGCCGCCATCCCCAACCGAAACCGGAAAGTCCAAGCGCTCATGCTTTTTGCGCAGATCATCGAGATAACGCAAGGCTTTTCTGGCGAAGTAGCCAATTTCTAAATCATTGCGCTTTTTCTCGAGCTCGTTGATCACAACGATTGGTAAAACCACCTCATGCTCGGCGAATCGAAACATCGCCTTTGGATCAGAGAGCAAGACCGAGGTGTCGATAACGAACGTTCGCACATCGGTTGCTTTGGGATTGGCTTTGCCTTGGCCACTCACCGCCTCAGGCGAAATTGTCTTAGAACTTGACGATTTTGACCTGGAGCTTGAGTTAGCTGGCACCGGCTCTCCTTCTATGGGGACCTGATGCGAATTTACGCCTGACGTAATTCAATATCGTTGCGAGACACGCCCAAATCTTTGAGCATTATCAAACTGTTTACTTAGCTCCCAAAGCGGCGATGCCGGCGCTGGAAATCGCGCAGTGCTCTGAGGAAATCCACCCGGCGAAAATCGGGCCAGAGCGCCTCGGCAAAGTAGAACTCGCTGTTGGCACTTTGCCACAGTAAAAAGCCGCTCAATCGTTGCTCACCCGAGGTGCGGATCAAAAGATCAGGATCCGGCTGCCCTCCGGTGTAGAGGTGTTCGGTGATCAGCTCGGGAGTTAGGAAATCAGCCAGCTGATCGATGGTGGTGCCCTGATCGGCATGCTTTTTCAAAATCGAACGCATCGCATCTGCGATCTCTTTGCGACCTCCGTAGGCAACTGCCAAATTCACGTGAGTGCCGGCATTATTGGCGGTTTGTTTTTCTACCTGCGCCAGTCTTTTAGCTGCGGATTCGGGAAGGCTCGCAACATCTCCCACCACCTGCAGTTTCCAGCGACCCTTGACCTGCAGCTCCTCTGCCAAAGAAACAATGATTTCGATAAGGTCGGCAAGCTCTTCGGTGTGACGGCCCTTGAGATTATCGGTGGACAGCAGATAAAGCGTGACGTGGTCGATGCCGAGATCTGAGCACCAGCCCAAAAAGTCGATGATCTTTTTGGCTCCGGCCTGGTGGCCGTGCCCAGCCTTCTCGAGACCCTGAAGTGATGCCCAACGACGGTTGCCATCCACCATGACACCAATGTGCTTTGGCAAATCTGCAGGGCGCAGTTTTGCCTCAATTTGCTTTTCGTAAAAGCGATATAGAAGTTTCTGCACGCGACAAGATTATTGCAACTTACCTGCCGATTTATTGGCATAGGGTTAGCAATATGACGAATCTGCCAGACCCGCTGCACATTCCGCTCTCGGAGCTAAAAGGCGCTGATCACAAGGAAGAATTTCGCCCCTCTTGGCGCGGCTGGATTCACACTGGCGTGCTGCCATTTGTGGTGGCGGCTGGCGTGCTGCTGATTGTCTTTTCCGAGGGATGGGTTGCCAAAACGGCTGCTGCGATCTACTTCGCAAGTTCAATTCTGCTTTTTGGAAACTCTGCGCTTTACCACCGCTTCAGGTGGCGACCAGGAATCAAGAAACTGCTAAAGCGCATCGATCACGCAAATATCTTTTTGCTAATTGCCGGAACCTACACCCCGCTGAGCGTTTCCGCCCTCGCGGCAGAAGACGGCAGCCTGCTGCTCACGGCGGTCTGGGTGATCGCGGTGTTTGGAGTGGGATTTAGGGTGTTTTGGATCAATGCGCCCAGGTGGCTCTACGTTCCCATTTACCTCGCGCTTGGCTGGGCGGCCGTTTTTTACCTGGGCGATTTCTTCGAAACAAATTGGGTAGTCATGACCCTGATCATCAGTGGCGGCCTGATGTATTCGGTGGGAGCTGTGGTTTACGGTCTAAAGCGGCCCAATCCGATCCCGAAGCACTTTGGCTTCCACGAAATTTTCCATGCCCTAACGGTCGCAGCATTTTTCTGCCACTGGGTGGCAGCGCTTATCGCAGGCCTCAGTCCGCTTCCGGGTTCGCTCGGTTCGGTTTAGCAGGCGGCGCTGGGCGCTCCGGCTTAGCCACCTCGAGATTCATTAGCTCCTCTTCCGCCAGCTTCTGGCGAATCTCGGTGCGGTAGCGATTGCGCCTTACTCTGCGGTTCATGTCAAAAAACAGGCCTACCGCAACCAGCGCTACGCCGAAGGTGGCGATGAATCCAATCGTGCCGGGAGAGTTGTACGTGTCATCTGGCACTGGAGTTGGAGTGGTGGTTGCCGCTAACAGCACACTGAGCAAGAAGTCCATGCCTCAAGTATCCCTCACCTGGCATAACCTAGAGGCATGGCAGAGCAAGAAAATGACCTATTAGCCCAGCGCTATGGCAAACAAGCCAAGCTCTCAAGGCGAACATGGCTTTGGATCTCTGCCGCCGGCATCTCGGTTATGACCATCGGCGTGCTGATTGCCAGCATTGCTAATTACAACCCGGTGCAGAGCCAGGACTTGGGTTTCTCGGTCAAAGGCCCAACCCAGGTGGTTTTGGAATTTGAAATCACCAAGCCACAGGATGCAACTGCAATCTGCACGCTCGAAGCCCTTAATGAACAATTTGGGCAGGTTGGTTACAAGACCCTGGAAATTGGACCCCAGGAATCCGCCAAGTTGAGGTTGAGCGTGAGTATTAACACCACCGAGTTGGCCACCACGGCCTTGGTGGATGAGTGCCAGCTGAAGTAGTATTTTGCAATCGCCCAGAATTGGGCACTCAAACCCCATCCAAGAAGTGAACTATGACTGATTCCATGCTGCTGACCCAGGCTGCCTACGACCGCCTCAAGGAAGAGCTAACGCAGCTCATCACAGTTGGCCGTCACGAGATTGCCAAGCGAATTCAAGACGCGCGTGAAGAGGGTGACCTCAAGGAAAACGGCGGCTACCACGCAGCCAAAGAGGAGCAGGGCAAGATCGAGGCTCGCATCAACAAGCTAGAGGAAATCTTGGCAACCGCCGAGATCGGCATAGCCGACGCCAGCGACGGTGTTGTGAAGCAGGGGCTTTGGATCAAGTGCAAGCTAAACGGGCGCGATGCCGAGTTCTACCTCGGCTCTCACGAAATCTTCGAGGGCACCGAGTATGAAACTCAGATCGAGGAGGGTGACCTGGATGTCTACAGCCCCGACTCGCCAATTGGACAGCAGGTAATGGGCAAAAAGGTTGGCGACAAGGTTTCCTACTCAGCACCAAATGGCAAAGAGATTACGGTAGAAATCGTTGCCGTTGAGAACTTCGAGTTCTAGTCTTCGTGCAGTCTTGGGTTTAGCCCGGCTGCCTTTAGCGACTTCATGAGGTCCTTGCGGTGCTCTTTGCCCCTGGTTTCTACACTCAGGTTTAGTTCCACCTCAGAAATTTGCAGGCCGTTGCCGTGTCTGGTGTGGAGCACCTCAACTACGTTGGCATGTGCGGCAGCAACCGCTTCAGCGGTGCGGACCAACTGACCCGGACGATCTGGCAGCATCACGGAAATGTTGGTGTAGCGATCCGATGCCGCTAGTCCGTGGCGAATGACACGCTGCAGCAGCAGTGGATCGATATTTCCGCCCGACAGCACGATTGCGGTGGTGCCCTTCAGCTTTAGCTTTCCAGCCAGCACTGCGGCAACGCCCACCACTCCACCAGCCTCAACCACTAACTTGGAGCGCTCCATAACCATCAGCATCGCCTTCGCGATCTCGTCCTCGGAGACGGTAACCACCTTGTCGACATACTCCTCAACCAAATCAAATGGGATCTTGCCCGGCTTCGCCACGGCAATACCATCGGCAATGGTTGGTTGAATCTTGATTTCGGTTGGCTTACCGGCCTTGAGGGAGCCCGGCCAGCTGGCCGCCATCTCGGCCTGAACCGCATAGACCTTGACCTTGCGACCCAGCGCCTGGGCCTTGAGCTTGGCTGCGGTGGCAACTCCAGCGGTTAGCCCGCCCCCTCCCAGGCAAACCAGAATGTTGTCGACCTCGGGAAGCTGCTCCATGATTTCCAGGGCAACCGTGCCCTGCCCGCGAATGATGTCTAGGTGGTCAAATGGCGGGATGAATACTGCGCCGGTCTCGGCAGTAAATTCTTTAGCCGCTGCCAAGGTCTCATCAAAGATCGCTCCGGTCAGCACTACATTCGCGCCGTATCCCAAGGTCGCCTCATACTTTGGAAGCGATGCTCCAACCGGCATAAAAATGGTTGCCTTGATTCCTAAGACCTTGGCTGCCAGAGCAACACCCTGGGCATGGTTACCAGCTGAGGCGGCGACTACTCCCCTGGCCTTCTCGGCATCGGTGAGCTGGCTCATTAGGTTGTAAGCGCCGCGAAGTTTGTAAGCTCCGGTGCGCTGCAGGTTTTCACACTTGAACCAAACCGGTTGTCCAGTTAGCTCTGAAAGCCAGTGGCTCTCTAATACCGGGGTCTTTACCGCGATCGCGCGAACGTTCTCCAGGGCGTCATAAAACTCATTCAGCGTGGGAACTTTGGAGCTAACCATTGGCAACCTTCAATCTCAAGGTGCTTCAAAGTCTAGCGATTAGAAACTCGAACCGATCTTGCTAAGCCGCTCGATGCGCTTTGGGATTGGCGGGTGAGTCGAAAAAGCTCGCTCAATGAAGCCAGGCTTGATTGGGTCATTGATATACATGTGAGCCATCGAGCTAGATGCTCGACGCATTGGGCGACCGTATTCCCCAAGCTTCTGCAATGCCGATGCCAAGCCCTCTGGGAAGCGAGTGATTTGTGCTCCGGTGGCATCGGCTAGGTATTCACGTTGTCTCGAGACTGCAGCCGAGACCAATGGTCCAATTAGGGCGGCGATGATCCAACCGGCAACACCAACCAGGATCAGCACAATTTGCAACTGTCCTGCGTCGCGGTTGCGGCTGGCGCCAGAGAACCAGGCCATGCGAATTGCAAAGTCGGCCAGGATACCCACAGCTGAAACCAGGCCGAAAACTATGGTTGACACTCGAATGTCGTAGTTCTTCACGTGACCAAGCTCATGAGCCATCACGCCCTCGAGCTCACTGTCGTTCATGATGTCCATTAGCCCTGTCGTGGCAGCAACCACAGCGTTCTTGGGGTCCCGACCAGTGGCAAAAGCATTCGGAGCCGGGTCATTGATGATGTAGACCTTGGGCATCGGCATGCCCTGTGAAATTGCGAGGTTCTCGACGATGCGCCAGAGCCTTGGGTTGTCAGCCTTTTGAATCTGGTAGGCACCGCTCATGGCGATTGCCAGCGAGCTGGCCGCAAAGTACTGAAACAGGGCGTAGCCAAAGACAAAGGCGATGATCCAAAATGCGCTGGAGCCATTTCCGCTGGCAGTCCCCCACCAGTAGGCAAGTCCGCCCAATAGCAGCACAAAGCCACCAACAATTAGGAAAGTGTTGCGCTTATTCGCGGCAATTGCCGAATACAAAGTGACCTCTTAGAACTTGACCTGAGGTGGCTCTTGAATCGCAGCAGGATTCTCAACCTCAAAGAACTCACGAGAGGTAAAGCCAAGGGAACGGGCAAAGATATTGGTCGGGAACTGCTGAATCTTGGTGTTCAGCTCTCGCACACCGCCATTGAAGAATCTGCGAGCGGCCATGATCTTGTCTTCGGTGTCGGTGAGTTCACGCTGGAGCTCTAAGAAGTTCGCTGAGGCAACCAGCTGTGGGTAAGCCTCGGAGACCGCGAACAGACTCTTAAGCGCACCCTGCAACTCGCCCTCTGCGGCAGCGGCCTGCGCTGGGTGACTGAGGGCCTCTGGGGAGACGGTGGCGGCTCGAGCACGGGTAACCGCATCAAATACTTCACGTTCGTGAGTAGCGTAGCCACGCACGGTCTCAATCAAGTTCGGGATTAGGTCGGCACGACGCTTGAGCTGGATCGTGATATCGCTCCAAGCCTCATCAACGCGAACCTTGAGAGTTACCAGGCCGTTGTAGGTTGCCCAGAGCCAAAGGCCGGCTACCACCACTAGACCGAGAATGATCCAAACTGCAATGTCCACAAAAACTCCTTGACTAAGACTTCTCTAGAGTAAGCGAGATTTCTGGAAATTTGCTGGCAGTGCCCCGAGTGGGACTCGAACCCACACTGTGACGATTTTAAGTCGTCTGCCTCTGCCATTGGGCTATCGGGGCAAAACTAAAGGCCCAGTCTCCTGGGCCTTTAGTTAGGTAAGTTTCTACTTACCTGGACGGGCTGCCCAGGTTGAGAAGAATAATCGCGGTGAGCGCACCTGCTCAAGCGAAACTAGGTCACGGCCCAGGATAAAGTTCCAAACCCAGCCGGAAACCACGCGGATCTTGCGCTCCCAGGTTGGCATTGCCAGACCGTGGTAGCCACGGTGCATAACCCACGCTACAAATCCGGTTAGACCTAGCTTGCCGGACTGGAAAGCACCGACGCCGATACCAAGACCGGCAACCGCACCCAGGTTCTTGTGGATATACTCGCGAGGCTCCTCACCGCGGATCGATGCCACGATGTTCTTGGCCAACAGCTTTGCCTGGCGAACCGCGTGCTGAGCGTTTGGCACGCAGTAGCCACCGACTCCACCACCGGAAAGATCTGGCACGGCAGAGACGTCACCGGCGGTCCAAGCATTGCCTACTGGCTTGTCGCCATCGACGATCTGAAGCTTTGCGTTTGCTGTGATGCGCATACGAGCATCCAGCGGGAAGGTGGTGTTCTTGGCAACCGGCGCAGCCGCTACACCAGCGGTCCAGATGATTAGATCGGACTCGAAGCTCTCACCGGTGGATAGCTTGATTACGCCGCCCTCAGCAGACTCCAACTGAGTGTTGAGGTGAATCTTGGCGTTTCGCTTTGCAAGGTTTTCGATTACCCACTCGCTGGTTGGTAGCGACACCTCAGGCATGATTCGACCCATGGCCTCAATCAGGTGGAACTGGATCTCATCGAATTCAATCTGCGGGTAGTAGCGCAAAAGGTAAGTGGCTGCGCTGCGAAGCTCTGCGAAGGTCTCAATACCGGCAAAGCCACCACCGACCACAACGGTGGTCAAAAGGCGCTGGCGAAGCTTCGAGCTCTTAGGCAGAGCTGCTGCACGCTCGAAGTTACCAACCAAACGGTTGCGAACTTCTACGGCCTCTTCGATGGTCTTCATGCCGATGGCGTTCTCGGCGATGCCCTTGATTGGGAAAGTTCTGGTTACCGCACCGGCGGTCATGATGATTT